>OLQD01000929.1_pt1 | contig 26197 bp, 27 predicted proteins | sample 1672841 | NCBI WGS metagenome assembly OLQD01 (sample SAMEA3136729, study PRJEB25190) | human gut metagenome | biome: human gut; feature: human-associated habitat; material: faeces | place: Austria | collected 2013 | reverse complement strand
TGGGACCTGCCAAACATGAGAAAGTAGCGATTTACATAGCAAATCAGTGGATTTCAAATGTTTGAGAATCTGATAAAAATTTGAGTGTGAGAGGGAAGAGCATGAAACATCTGGTAATTACGATTGGCTGCGAATATGGAGCCAAGGGCAATGCCATCGGTAAGAAGATCGCACAGGATCTGGGGATTAAGTTTTATGATCGTGATCTTGTGGATGAGATTATCAAAGAGGTAGGCATCCCTACAGACATTATGGACAGAGTAGAGGAAGGCGGAACCATCGCAGGTAAAGGTGCACAGGGTGATGTGAGAGGTTCCTTTTCCAAATATGCGGATCTGACAGACCGCGCCATTCATGTACAGAAGCAGATTATCCGGAAGCTGGCTCAGAAAGAAGCCTGCGTGATCATAGGACGGTCTGCAGATTATATTTTGAAAGATACAGAAGGAATCCAACTGGTGAGAGCATTTATTTATGCACCTAATGATGTTCGCGTCCACAACATTATGGAAAGCCATAATCTTTCGGAAAAGGATGCAAAGCTTCTGCTGGATGAGAAGGATAAACGTTATCATAAGAGACATCTGGCACTGACAGGAAGTAACCGCGGTGACAGACATAACAGGGATATTCTTATTAACAGTGATTTTCTGGGAATTCAGGGAACAGCAGAATATCTGGAAGATTTGATTGCAAAAAAATACGGAAAAAAGGAGGCCTGACCTATGGAACAAAAAACATCAGAATTTGACAAAGTACTTGGTGCATGGGACATACTTGTAATTGCATTTGGCGCAATGATCGGCTGGGGCTGGGTAGTTTCTTCCGGTAACTGGATTGAATCCGGTGGTGTGCTTGGTGCAGCTATTGCATTTGCAATCGGTGGAATCATGATCTTCTTTGTAGGTCTGACTTACGCAGAGCTTACAGCAGCCATGCCTCAGTGTGGTGGTGAGCACGTATTCAGCTACAGGGCAATGGGTTCTACAGGTTCTTTTATCTGTACCTGGGCGATCATTCTTGGATATGTAAGTGTTGCCTGCTTTGAGGCATGTGCATTTCCCACAATCATCACTTATCTGTGGCCGGGGTTCCTGAAAGGATATCTCTATACAGTTGCAGGCTTTGATGTTTATGCATCCTGGCTGATCGTGGCAATTGTGATTGCTTTTCTTATTATGATAATCAACATTAATGGAGCAAAAACTGCAGCAGTTTTGCAGACTGTTCTTACCTGTATTATCGGCGGTGCCGGAATTATTCTGATCGTGGCTTCTGTGGTTACAGGAAGTGTGGATAATCTTCAGGGACAGATGTTTGTTGGAAACGGTACTGGCGAAGCAATGAAAAGTATTATTAAGGTTGCAGTTATCACTCCGTTTTTCTTTATTGGTTTTGACGTTATCCCACAGGCAGCAGAGGAAATCAATGTTCCGCTGAAAAAAATCGGTAAAATGATGATCCTCTCTGTTGTGCTAGCAGTTGTATTTTACTCACTGGTGATTCTTGCAGTAGGTTTTATCCTGAATCCGGCAGAGATCATTGAGTCTCAGCAGGGAACAGGACTTGTAACGGCAGATGCCATGGCCAAGGCTTTCGGGACAAAGATTATGGCCAAGGTTATCATTGTAGGTGGAATGTGTGGTATTATTACATCATGGAACTCCTTCCTCCTTGGCGGTTCCCGTGCCATGTACTCTATGGCAGAATCCTATATGATTCCTCCGTTTTTTGCAAAGCTTCATCCGAAGCACAAAACTCCGGTTAATTCTCTGTATCTGATCGGTGCCCTGACTATGCTGGCTCCTTTTGCAGGAAGAACAATGATGGTCTGGATCTGTGATGCAGGTAACTTCGGATGCTGCCTTGCATACTGTATGGTCTCTGTCTCTTTCCTGATCCTTCGTAAAAAGGAACCGGATATGGCAAGACCTTACAAAGTAGGCCACTACAAATTTGTAGGTTTTATGGCAGTAGTCATGTCAGGGCTGATGCTTCTGGTTTATTGTATTCCGGGTTCCGGTGGAAGTCTGGTATTTCAGGAATGGTTTATGGTAGGTGGCTGGAGTTTACTTGGAGTTGTATTTTATGCGATCTGTAAACGTAAATATAAAGAAGATTTTGGTAAACTTATTGAACTGATCTCTGATGAGGATGCAGCAAGTCTTATGCCGGAGGCTGATGATGAAGAGCTTGATGTGGTAATCGATGCGGCTATTGACAGGGTGCTTTCCTCTATGGCATAACGCTATAAATGACATGACGATTATTTTGGGTAACAGAGTTTTGAATTTGTGCAGGGTAGATGCCCTGCGCATTGCAATATTGAAAAAATACAGGAAAAGAGGCAGAAATTAATGAATCCATTTGAATTTTTTATTCCTCAGAATATTACAGTCGGTGCAGGTACTCTGGCGAAGCTTCCGGAATGTGCCAAAAAGCTTGGAGGTTCTCATGCAATGCTGATCTCAGGACCAACTCTCCGGAAAATGGGAGTTGTGGATAAGGCGGCGGATTATCTGAAAGACGCCGGAATGGCAGTGGATATTTTTACAGATGTAGAAGCCAATCCGTCTGTCACCACAGTGGAAAAAGCGACAGAAGCGTATAAGGATTCCGGCGCAGATTTTATCGTTGCGCTGGGCGGTGGTTCTCCTATGGATGTGGCAAAAGCAGTGGGAGTTACGGCTAAATATGGCGGCAGTATTACAGAATATGAGGGGGCACATAAGGTTCCCGGAAAAATTGTTCCGCTGATCGCAATCCCGACTACTGCGGGAACCGGTTCAGAGGTTACGGCATTTTCTGTTATCACTGACCACAGCAGAGATTATAAGCTGACAGTATTCAGTTATGAACTTCTTCCTGCATATGCGATTCTGGATCCTGAACTTCTCACATCTGCTCCGGCATCTGTGGCAGCAGCCTGCGGAATCGATGCATTTATTCATGCGGAGGAGGCTTATGTTTCCACAGCAGCATCTCCTTTTTCTGACGCAATGGCAGAGAAAGCAATGGAGCTGATCGGTGGAAATATCCGCCGTTTTGTGGCAAGACGTACAGATCTGGAGGCTGCAGAGGCAATGCTTACGGGATCTCTTTTTGCAGGAATCGCCTTTTCCTTTGCAAGACTTGGAAATGTCCATGCTATGAGTCATCCGGTAAGTGCTTTCTTTAATGTGGCACATGGAGTGGCAAATGCAGTTCTTCTCCCTGTGATTGCAGAATATAATGCGCTGGCAGATCATGGCAGATATCTGAAGATTTATAATTATATCAGTCCGATCCCTGCATATGAGGATGAATTCGAACCACTGATGCTGGTGGATGCCATCCGGGAATTAAACGAAGATATCGGAATCCCGGAAGACCTGACCACAGCCATCCGCCAGGCAAAGAAGGTAGAAGAGATTTCTGATGAGGAGATTGAAAGCAGGATTGATGCCATGGCAGATGACGCCATGAAGAGCGGAAATATTGCAGTAAATCCAAGATCCTCCAGGAAACAGGATATTGTGGAATTGTATCATAAGGCTTTATAAATTCAGATAAAGAGGAATGCAGCATTTTATGTAATTGCTACAGGTTAACAGAAGGTATTGATTAAAATATCTGCTATTATAAAAAACGTGCAGAAACATTGAAGTCGACAGATAACTTCAGGCTTGAAGGTTTATCTCGATTTCAAAATGTATCTGCACGTTATTTTTTTGAGAAATTTCCATTGTATAACTTGCCTGATAGAAAGAAAGATTATATAGTATTAATCAAAATATAGTAAAGTAATGTGAGTCAAAATATTGATTGTTCAGGAGGATTTTATGGCAAAGAAGAAAATATATGCAGTACGCAAGGGACATAAAACAGGACTTTTTGCTACATGGGCGGAGTGCCAGAAGGCAGTAAGCGGATATTCAGGAGCTGAGTTTCGGGGATTTACAGAGAAAGAGGAGGCATTGGCTTTTCTGAACATGGAGACAACAGGAAATGTATCCGATGATAAAGCAAAAGAGGCGGCAGGAATCGTGGAAGTACCTGAAAATATGGTCATTGCTTATGTAGATGGAAGTTTCGAGAAAAGTATTGGCAGATATGCCTTTGGTTGTGTGATCCTTACACCGGACGGACAGGAAATCCGTAAATCCGGCAGCGGCAGTGATTCTGCAGGAGTCGCGATCCGAAATGTGGCAGGAGAGATGCTTGGTTCCATGACTGCAGTAAACTGGGCCATAGAAAACAAATATCCAGCTGTGGAAATCCGCTATGATTACGAAGGTGTAGAGAAGTGGGTAACAGGTGTGTGGAGAGCCAAAACACCTCTGACCAGCAAATATGCTGCTCATATGCAGGAAGCAGGAAAGAAAGTAAAGATTTCTTTTTGTAAAATAGCAGCTCATACGGGCAATCACTACAATGAAGAGGCAGATCAGTTGGCTAAGAGTGCATTGCTTAAAACGGATGAAGAAGTACGAATATAAAAGTTTATATTAAGGAAAGTAAGTATCTGAAAAGTAGAAAAATATGTGATAAAAACACCTGCCTGTTGATAGCTGATAAAATATATCAGCATCAATAGCAGGTGTTTTAGGGATAAGGATTGGATAATTGTGAATCTGTCATCTGATGAGAATACAAATTCATCTTAACGGAGTTATTTTAAGTGATTCATCCTGTTTTCGCTGGTATTGGACCACATAGTATATTGTTTACAATTTCTAAAATGTTTATCACAGTAAAAATTGAAAGAAGCCTGGCTTACATTTTTCATATGCTGTTCATCTTTACCGGTTTGAAAACCAGCAACAGAACAGTATGTCCTTGATGTACTGACAAGTTTAGAACCGGACAAAGTCCATAATGCAGAACCGGAACCACCTACTCCGTTGGTCCACCAGCTTATATGTATTCCATTGTAGTGAGTGTTATACTGTAAAATTTGATAATTCATCCCTTTTCCGGAACACTGACCGGCATAGATTACTTTGCCATTTTTTATGGTATATACAGAATAATCTACAATAACTCCACGATTACTTGATACAATCAGATCAGGGGTTCCATTTCTGTCAATATCCATTAGATAGAAACATTTTCCGCCAGATTGGAGCAGGATCTTTTCATATAAGAATCTTTGATCTTTTACTTTAACCTGACATTTCAATTTTTTAGAGCCGATTTTGGCTATAATTGTTGCGGTGCCTGTTTTCTTTGCTTTTACTTTTCCGGAAGAAACAGATGCAACTTTACTGTCAGTGCTTGACCAGATAACCTTTTTGTTTGTTCCGCTTACCTTGAGCTGATAAACACCACCAATATTCATTGTCAGTTTAGTTTTATTCAGCTTTACAGAAGCTGCCTGAGCAGTACACGGAAGCATTACTAGAGAAATAACCATTAGTACTGCGATAATAAATGAGAAGTGTTTTTTTAATAGTTTTTTCATTAACTTTCCTTTCTAAGTGATTTTTAGAAATTAGATGAAAAATTTTTGTATTGCATAAACAGATTTGTTTATGCAATACAAAATTTTTTTTAGCTGTAATATAATCCTTCATTATTGAAGAAGCTTATTTGATTAAGTTTATTATGTTTTTGTGAAACATGCATAGAATAAGTGCCGCGTTTATATATTATAAACCCGGAATCAGTTGCTTTATTGTAATAACGAGTAAAAACTTTCCATTTATTCTTTAGTAATTTTTGTTTGGCGGAATTTTCAGTCATTCCAATTTTAGCTCCATATACGGATATGCTATCATCAAATGCGTAAAAAGACCACTTTCTTTTTTGGTTAAGATTGTCAAAGGAACAAGTTATAAAACAAGTGCGGTCCTTTGTCGATCCATGTTTAGTATAATATACAGTTCTGCCTGAAGAAAAAGGTTTATTTAGACCTAGTTGTTTAGATGCTTCAGATGCTGTTTCGTTTAGAACTTCAGAAAGTTCTGTTTCATAGGTGTTAGCTGATTTAGTGGTAATTACTAATGTATTACTGTCAGAACTTTGAACTCTATAATTTCCTTTGGAATAAAGTGCCGTTACTGTAAATTTGTAACTTGTATTACTCTTTAAATTCTTAACGGTTGTATGGAAACCATCTTTTACGTACAATTCCTGAGAGTCATTTGGATTAGAAGTAGTATTATATTTCACTAAATAAGCAGTAACATTTGTCTGATTGTGATACATTTTTTTTGATGAAGTCCAACTTAACTTTACTGAATTGTTAGAAACTCTGCTGGAATGTAAAGTAGGCGCTTTGATGACAACAGGGACTAAATCTTTGTTTTTATTAATATGGAATACATCCGTTGTATAAATTGGTTTGTCTTGAATAAAAGTTTTTTTCTGATAGTTAGACTTTTTCCTGATCTCTTTTACAAGTTTTTTGGGAGCGTCTGCAAAGAGAACGGTTTTTGCAGAAATACGATAGTCTTTAGATACAACGGCATTCCACATTTTTAATGAATATGTAGTGCAATTATGCCAGAGGCAATCTGTTGAACCATCATGATAGTAACTCTCTGAAGGTGTTGCTGCTTCAATTTTTTCTAAACTTTCAGCTGAGATATTTTGGGAAATAGAATAAGTTTCTATATCTTTATCTACGAATAATTCCCTGTTGATATAAACCCCGCCATATTTAAAGGTATCATTTGTTGAATCAGGCCAGATTGAGACACTTAATGTATGAGAAGGTTTAATCGGATAATCATTAAAATAAAGAGTTTTTCGAGATATATTTTTAATAGTCAAGAAAGCATGTCCCTGAGTTTTTCCGTTAGAATTCAACAAAAGAGAATTTCCGAAGGCGTGAAGTGATAATTTAGCAACATCGTTACTGGCATATACAGGTGTGAAGTTTAGTAATGTGACTAGGAGAGTAAGAATAACCCCTTTAATTATATAAGATCTTTGTTTCATATAAAATTCCTTCCTTCTAACTTACATATCCCATTAAACCAGGTAACCATAGACTTAATTGTGGTATATATGTAACTAACATCAATACAACAATAATAGCGAAGAAATATGGTAACAAGTGTTTAAATACAGTTTCAATCTTAACGCCTCCGACTTTAACACCAACAAACAATGTCGTTCCTACTGGAGGAGTAATTGTTCCAATACACAAGTTGAATATCAACATAATACCAAAGTGAATTGTATTCATACCTAATGCAGTACATACTGGCAAGAAGATTGGCGTAAAGATCAATGTGGCTGGCGTCATATCCATAAATGTACCGACTACCAACAAGATAATGTTGATCATTAATAGAATGACGTATTTATTGCTTGAAATTGATAATAATCCATTAGAAACCATTGTAGGAATGTTTGTGAAGGCCATAACCCAAGACATGATACTAGAAACACCAATCAAGAAAATAATGATACCTGTCATTTCTGCACTTGATCTAAAGATTTCTGGTAAATCTTTCCATTTCATTGATTTGTATCCATAAATAGAAAGTAATAATGAATATACAACGGCAACGACACTACCTTCAGTTGCTGTAAAGACCCCGGCAATAATACCACCAATAACAATAACGATTAATAATAAACATGGTAAAGCTTGAATAAACGCATTAATTTTTTCTTTTCCAGTTAATTTAGTCTGACTTCTATATCCTGCTTTCTTTGCGTAGATATATACAACAAGCATACAAGCCAATGCCCACAATGCACCTGGAATATATCCAGCCATAAATAAGGCAGCAACACTTGTACCACCAGATACTAATGAGAATGTGATCATTACATTTGATGGTGGAATCAATAATCCTGTTGGAGCTGTGGCAATATTAGCTGCAGCAGAGAAGTTAGGATCATACCCCTCGTCTTTTTCAATTGGACCAATGATAGATCCCATGGCACTAGCTGCGGCTGTACCTGAACCTGAAATAGCTCCAAATAAAGCATTTGCCAAAATGTTTGTCTGGGCTAAACCACCTGGTGTTCTTCCAGTAACAATTTTAGCTAAGTTGATCAAACGAATCGCGATACCACCTTTATTCATAATGTTTCCAGCAAGAATAAAGAATGGAATGGCCAACAAACTAAATACACTGATTCCTGAGAAAATTCTTTGTGCACCCGTAACTACAGCTACATTTAGATCCATAACTGGTAAGATTGCACAAACACTACTAATTCCTAATGCAACGGCAATGGGAACACCTGCAATAAGCATAATCACTAACAATACTAAAATAATTAATCCTGATAAAACTGATAAACTCATGCTTATTCACCCTTTCCTTTCGCCAAATCAATAATATTCATAATGCCATAAACGACAATTAGAATGCCTGATAAAGGAATGATTGTATAAATCAATCCCATACTTACGCCTAATGAAGCTGTGATTTGAGTCATTGTTAATTTCATGATAGAAATTCCACCATATACCATGACAATAAGAGCGAATGCGATAATTAATAATTCAATAACAATTTCCAATACTTTCTTTTTCTGTCCTGTAACTTTATCGGCTAAGAACCCCATACGCATGTGATCTCTTTTGCCAAATACTAAAGCTGTTGAAAGTAAGGCCATCCATGTAAAACTGTAAGTCAATAATTCTTCGGATACTGTACTTGGATTATTAAAGAAGTAACGAACTACGATTTGGTATGTTCCTACGACTACCATTACGGCAAATACGAATACACATGCCCATCCAAGAATAGTGTTGATTGCGTTTCTTAATTTTTCCATATTATTCACCATCCTTGCCTTCATATTTTTTGTTTACTTTTTGAATATGATCATAAATAGGTTTTGCCTGCGCATTGTCCTTCAAGATAGATTCTTGAACACCCTTTACCTTCTTTTGGAATGCCAATACATCGACATCAATGAATTTAACACCCATTTGTTCTTGAGCAATTTTCTTAGCCTCTTTAACTTGAACATCCCATTGTTTACATTCTTCTTTGTTTGATAATTCAGCGCCTTGTAGAATACTTTTCTTTCTTCTTTAGACAAACCATTCAAGAAACTCAAGTTTCCAATCAACAAGTCTGGAATCATTTGGTGTTTATTATAAGAGAAATATTTCGCAACTTCACCATGCTTATTGGATGTTAATGCTAATTCGTTGTTTTCAGCACCATCAATTACACCTTGTTGAATGGCAGTATACACTTCACCAAAACTCATAGGACTGGCTGCAGCACCAAATGCTTGACACATCGCAACGCTGGCAGGACTTTGTTGAACACGGATCTTCAATCCTTTCATATCTTCTGGTGAATCAATTTCTTTTTTCGCATAGAAGTTACGCGTTCCTGCATTATACCAAGTTAAAGCTCTAAAACCTTGTTCATCTGTACTTGAGAAGATCTTATTCATATAGTCAGTATCATTCATAACTTCATGATAGGCATCTTCTGAAGTAAATAAGTATGGCATAGAGAAAATTTCATACACACTCGCAAATGTTTCTAGGTTTGCCGTACCAACAATTGTAAAATCGATAGCTCCTGTTTGCGTTAATTCGATTGCTTTTTGGGCAGCACCTAAAATCTCGTTAGGGAAAATTTGTACTTCATATTTATCCCCTAATTCTTTTTCAACATATTCCTTAAATTTTAATAATCCCAGATACTCAGGATGCGTTTCTGACTGCATTGTCGCAACACGAACGATACGCTTACCATTTGTAACTGAAGAACAACCTGTTGCACTTAGCATAAACACAAGACACATAAGCGCTCCAAGTACTTTTTTTATCAACTTCACAGTAATCCTCCTATAATTTAGAACTGTGTTGTTTTCCGCTTAATAAATTTACATGGAATCTCCATTTTTTGTCGAACTGATTTTCCTGCAAGAACTTTAATAAGCGAATCAACCGCAATTTCACTTAATTCTTCTTCTTGTGAATCAATAGAACTCATTTCCGGATAGCAACAAACACATAGTTCTGAGTTGTTGAATCCAACGACATTGACATCTTCAGGAATCGACTTATTGATTTGATGCACATATTTAAGTGCACCAACCGCCATCGCATCATCACTGGCAATCACGGCATCAAAATCCAATTTTTTCTTTGCCAGTAAATCTCTTGCCTTTAATACATTATTTGGCATAAACACCTTGTATTCTTCCTGCACCTTTAAACCATTATCAATCAGTGCATCTTGATATCCCTCTAATTTTTTCGTTGTACTGTACGAATTGGCATCATACAAGAACACAATTTTCTTCCTTCCAACTTCGATTAGATTACATACAGTATCATAAACCGCTTTATAATTATCTGTTAAAACACAATATACACCCGGTATACGAACGTAACCATTCATTAGTACCACTGGAACTTTTTGGGCAGCATCTTTAAGGTATTGAATATCATTCTGTCCGCAGTCACCTGCATAATGTGAACCAACTAATATCATCGCATCGATTCTTCGATCCAATAATATTTTTACGGCTTCCACTTTTCCTTCATAATCAAAGCCACTACACATCAAAATTGAATCATATCCATACTTGCGTAAATTCTTTTCTAAATACGCAATTGCACTCGCCATATAACGATCGGATACATCTGGGCAAACTAGCCCAACCGTTTTAACCGAATTTAAACCTAAACCTCTGGCAAATACGTTGGGTGTGTAATCATACTCATTCATAACGTCCCAGACTTTCTTTTTTGTCTTTTCTGAAACCTTAGGACTGTTATTGATTACACGCGATACAGTCGCAATGGATACGCCTGATAATTTGGCAATGTCATAAATATTCATATTTGTTTCACTCCTCAACCCTATTCCAACATGTTGAGAACTGTAAGTACTTACATCACATTTATTATTGTAATCACTCACATTTCATAAGTCAAGCATCTTTTGGAATCGTTTCCAATGCTTATAAATAAAGGGTTTATTCATTTTCTCCTATATTTTACCAAAAAATAGATGTGAAACATACATATTTGTAAAATTTTAACACTTTCCTATTGATTTATTTAAAAAACAGGGTTATTCTGTGTAAGTACTTACATCAAACATTAAATATTTAGACGGGAGGTAGAAATGGTGCAAAAGTATATAAAGATTCATTCTAACGACTTGGTAGCTGTTGCACTATGTCCTTTAGAAAAAGGGACTGTATGTAATGTCGATGGACAAGAAATTACACTTATTGAAGATATTGCCCAAGGACATAAATTTGCGTTGAAAGATATTAAAAAGGATCAACCCATTATTAAATATGGATATCCTATTGGTATCGCAAAGGAAGACATTAAACAAGGAAGCTGGATTCATACACACAATATGAAAACTGGCTTAAATGATTTATTAACTTATTCTTATCATCGTAATGTGCAAGAACTAGAACCTAGTGAAAAGCGAACATTCATGGGTTATCGCAGAAAGAACGGTAAAGTCGGTGTTCGTAATGAAATTTGGATCATCCCTACCGTTGGCTGCATGAACAATGTTGCGACGTCTATCGAAAGACAAGCCCAAAAATATGTAAAGGGTAACGTCGAAGCTATTTGTACATTTACCCATCCATATGGATGTTCTCAAATGGGCGATGACCAAGAAAACACACGTCAAATTCTTGCCGATTTGATTCAACACCCAAATGCAGGTGGTGTTTTAGTCTTAGGTTTAGGTTGCGAAAACTCAAACATCGATGTTTTAAAAAACTATTTAAATGATTATGATCCAGAACGTGTAAAATTCTTGGTTGCCCAAGAACATGAAGATGAAATTCAAGATTCTCTAGATATCATCGCTGATTTAGCCGATGTTGTAAGCCAAGACAAAAGAGAAGAAATTGATTCGAGTGAATTGATCATTGGTATGAAGTGCGGTGGTTCAGACGGACTATCTGGAATTAGTGCCAACCCTACAGTTGGTGGTTTCTCTGATTTATTGATTTCAAAAGGTGGAACAACAATCTTAACAGAGGTGCCAGAAATGTTTGGTGCTGAAACCATTTTAATGGAGCGTTGTGAAAATGAAGAGTTATTCAATGAAACCGTGGATTTGATCAACAACTTCAAAGAATACTTTAAATCTCACAATCAAACAATTTATGAAAACCCTTCTCCAGGAAACAAAAAGGGTGGAATTTCAACATTAGAAGACAAATCTTTAGGTTGTACACAAAAGTCTGGTAAAGCTAAAGTCGTTGGTGTTTTACAATATGGACAATGTGTTAAGAACAAAGGTTTAAATCTATTAAGTGCTCCAGGAAACGATTTAGTTGCCGCAACAGCTTTAGCTGCAAGTGGAGCTCACATCGTATTATTCACAACAGGAAGAGGTACTCCATTTGCCAGTCCAGTACCTACAGTTAAGATTTCAAGTAACTCTAGATTGTATTCAAATAAGAAAAACTGGATTGATTTTAACTGTGGTGAATTGGTTGAAGGCGTTAGCCTAGATACTTTATCCAATGACTTATTTGAATATGTATTAAGTGTTGCGAGTGGTAAAAAAGTAAAAAGTGAAGAAGCCGGTTTCCATGACATGGCAATATTCAAACAGGGCGTTACTCTATAATAGGAAAGGAACAATCATAACATGGAAAAATTAAGTTACAAAACCCTAGAAAACGTAGGGTATGATGGTTATCTATTAAAGGATGCCAAAGAAAAAGTCCTTCAATTTGGTGAAGGAAACTTCTTAAGAGCATTCGTAGATTATTGGTTTGATTTGGCAAACGAAAAAGCAGACTGGAATGGTAAATGCTGCTTGGTTCAACCGATTGCTCCAGGTCTTGCCGAAATGATCAATGAACAAGATGGATTATACACATTGCACTTAAGAGGTAGTGTAAACGGAGAAAAAGTAGATGATAAACGAATCATTTCAAGTGTAAGTCGTTGTTTAAACCCTTATCAAGAAGAAGGATTTAATGAAATGATGAAAGTTGCCGCAAGCGACAATCTAGAAATCATCGTTTCAAACACAACAGAAGCTGGAATCCACTATGATCCTTCATGTCAATTTGAAGATAAACCAGCTGCAAGTTTCCCTGGTAAATTAACGCAAGTTTTATACCACCGCTACAAAAGCAACAAGCCAGGCATATTAATGTTAGCTTGCGAGTTGATTGACAACAATGGTAAAGAATTATTAAAGTGCGTTAACCAATATATTGAACAATGGAATCTTGAAGATGGATTCAAAAAATATGTAAATGAAGAATGCACATTCTGCGGTTCATTAGTTGACCGTATTGTCCCAGGTCGTATCCGCGATCCACAAGAAGTAGCTCGTCTAGAAGAAGAAAATCACTATTCAGATCCATTAACGGATGTTGGTGAAGTATTCGGTTTATGGGTAATTGAAGGTGATGAAAAATTAAATGATGTATTACCATTCAAAAAAGCAGGGCTTATCGACAAAGTATTCGTAACTCCTGACATGTCACCATACAAAAAGAGAAAAGTACGTATCTTAAATGGTGCACACACTGGATTTGTACTAGGTGCTTATTTAGCAGGACAAAACATCGTTCGTGATTGTATGCACGATGAAGTCATCAAAGGATTCATGAACAAGATGTTATATGATGAAGTTATCCCAACTCTTACTTTAGATAAAAACGACTTATTAAACTTTGCGAAAGCCGTATCGGATCGTTTCAACAACCCATTTGTTGATCACGAATTAATGAGTATTTCATTAAATTCCACTTCAAAATGGAAAGCACGTGTTATGCCTAGTTTCTTAGGATACATCGATGAATACCATGAACTTCCAAAATGCATTACTACAAGTTTTGCGTTCTACATTCAATTCTATAGAGGATATGAACTTACTGATGCTGGTTTAGTGGCAAAACGTCCAGCTGGAAATACATACACAATCAGTGATGATCGTGATATTCTAGAATTCTACTACAACCATAAAGATGATTCTGTAAAAGATTTAGTTCATGCCGTATGTACAAACACTTCATTCTGGAGCCAAGACTTAACTCAAATCGAAGGTTTTGAAGAAGCTGTTGTTCAAGCTTTAACTGAAATTGAAGAAAAAGGCACTTACGAAGTCATGAAAGAATGTTTATAAGAGGGGTTAATCAATGAATAAAGTATTAGAAAAAATTTCAAAGATTGGTATTTTACCAGTCGTTGTATTAGAAGATGCAAAAGACGCAAAGCCATTGGCCAAAGCATTATGTGCTGGTGGTTTACCATGTGCTGAAGTTACATTTAGAACAGCAGCTGCTAAAGAATGCATTTCAATCATGCGTAAAGAATTTCCTGAAATGTTAGTAGGTGCTGGAACTGTATTAACAGTTGAACAAGTGGATGAAGCATTAGAAGCCGGTGCTCAATTCATTATTAGTCCAGGCTTTGATGAAGATGTTGTAAAACACTGTATTGAAAAGAATGTGCCAGTAACACCTGGAACATGTACTCCTAGTGATGTACAAAAATGTTACAAATTAGGTTTGGATGTAGTCAAATTCTTCCCTGCTGAAGCAGCCGGTGGATTGAAAATGATCAAGTCCATTGCCGCTCCATATACTCAAATGAAATTCATTCCTACTGGTGGAATCAATGCGAACAACATGAAAGATTACTTAGAATACGACCGTATCTTAGCCATTGGTGGTAGCTGGATGGTGAAAGGTGATATAATTAAGAGCGGTGATTTTGACAAAGTGGAAGCTTTGACAAAAGAGGCCGTAACAAAACTTAAGGAGGTTCGTTGATTATGAAACAAAAAGTAGTCACTTTTGGAGAGATTATGTTGCGTTTAGCACCAGAAGGATATTATCGCTTTGTACAAGCTGATACATTTGGTGCAACTTATGGTGGTGGAGAAGCCAATGTTGCTGTTTCTTTAGCTAACTATGGCTTTGACGCAAAATACGTAACTCGTCTTCCAAAGCATGAGATTGGTCAATGTGCTGTAAACTCATTACGTAAATATGGTGTAGATACATCTTATATTGCACGTGGTGGAGACCGTATTGGTATCTACTACTTGGAAAAAGGTGCTAGCCAACGTCCTAGTAAAGTTATTTATGATCGTGCAGGATCTAGTATTTATACAGCAACAAATGCTGATTTTAACTGGGATGAAATCTTTAAAGATGTAGCTTGGTTCCACATTACAGGTATCACACCTGCTTTATGTGACAATGTTGCAGAATTAACAATTGAAGCTTGTAAGAAAGCCAAAGAACATGGTGTAAAGATTTCATGTGACTTGAACTATCGTAACAAGCTATGGTCAAAAGAAAAGGCCGGTGAAGTCATGGCTAAGATCTGTGAATATGTCGATGTATGTATCGCCAATGAAGAAGATGCAGCCGATGTATTTGGAATCAAGGCCAGTGATACAGATGTAACAAGTGGTGAAGTTAATCGCGAAGGATATAAGGAAGTAGCCAAAGAATTAACTCGTCGCTTTGGATTTGAAAAAGTAGCCATCACATTAAGAGAGTCAATCAATGCGAATATCAACAACTGGTCAGCCATGTTGTATGATGGAAAAGATTACTATTTCTCAAAAAGATATAATATGCAGATTGTAGACCGTGTAGGTGGTGGAGACAGCTTTGGAGCTGGATTGATTGCCGCAAGCCTAGAAGGCTATGATGCACAGTCAACAATCGAATTTGCGGTAGCTGCAAGCTGTTTAAAACACTCTATCGAAGGTGATTTCAACATGGTAAGCATGGATGAAGTGTTGAAGTTAGCTGGTGGAGACGGTTCAGGCCGCGTCCAAAGATAATAATTTATTTCGGTAGCAACAGATTACTATCATGTATTTATTTCTCCTATTCCAACAATATACTTACAATTAAAATGTCTAACTTTTAGTCGTCTGTTACTATATATAACAAAATGACCGATATTTCACTCCCACTGAATATCGGTCATTTTAATTATTTCACACATTATACAACTTTCGGAGGTAACACTATGCCAAAATATATGAGAAGAAAACTGATTGTCTATTTAATAGGAATCTTTACACTTACGATTGGATCTAATTTATTTTTAAATGCCGCTCTTGGTGTAGCTCCATCTTGTTCATTAGCACTGACGCTCACTTTTCTTCTTCCAGGTAGCTATGCACTCTATAATTTTATCGTGAATAGCTTGATCTTAATTCTAGAAGCACTCATTGTGCATAAATTTGGAAAACACAAATTCTTCAATTCATTATCACATTCATTTATTCCTACTTAATTAAACTCACATCATTATTCTTAACACATATATAACCTCATTCATTCTTAGAACAAATTTTATTAGCTATTTTAGCCTGTATTATCATGGCTCTAGGCATCACACTAACCATTCATTCAAATCTTACAGTCATGCCTTATGAAGGTTTTATTGGTGCACAGGCATTCCGTTTAAGAAAGGACTTTGGAAAATTGAAAGTAAAAGTAGATTTAATATTCACCATTTCATCCATAGTCATTTCACTCATTTTATTACACAATATGAATTCTGTTGGCCTAGGTACTATTATTGCATCTTTCTTAACAGGTATTGTTGTATCCTTCTTTGATATGATCTTAACCACAAGACTAAATGTTTATCTTGGTTTAGAACATTCGACAGTTTAAATTAAAATAATTCTTAAATATTCTTTATTTAAAGCATTGTATTACAATATATTTGAGGTACTGATTATGAAGAAAATATATACATTTATTCCTTTAAAAGAAGAACACAAAAAGCTATTGGAAAGCTCATCATCCAATTGTAAGTTTATCCATTTAGGTTTAATCAAGCCTACTCTTGATCAAGTCAAAGATGCGAATGTCATCATTGGAAATATTCCAGTTGAAATACTTAAAAACATTCCCGATTTAGAATTTGTACAACTCAACAGTGCAGGTATAAATGGATATTCAGATAATCCAGACTTTCCTAAAAATGTATCACTTGCCAATGCTGCGGGTGCTTATGGTGTTGCGATATCAGAATGTATTCTAGCTGGCATTTTAACTTTAATGAAACATATCCCTAGTTATATTCAAAATCAATCCAACCACAAATGGAAGGATGAAGGAAAAGTAAAATCTATTTACAATTCCCAAATACTTGTACTGGGTTTAGGTGATATTGGCAAAGAATTTTCTAAAAGAGCCTATGCGATGGGTGCCCATATTACGGGAATTAAAAGGAATATTAAAGATAAACCAGAATATGTAGATAAACTATGTACGATGGATTCCCTATATGAAGAATTAGAAAAGGCATTAAAAGAAAACATATTCTCAGGCGCATACATTGATGTAACGGATTCTGAACCATTGCCTAAAGAAGATGAATTATGGAATCTAAACAATTTAATTATCACTCCACATGTAACAGGTGGGTATCATTTAGAAGAAACTTTGAATCGTATTGTGGAGATTAGTGCTGCAAACATTCAAAAATATTGTGAAGGGAAGGAAATCATCAATAAAGTGAATCTAGAGGTATAAGAAAAAAGGATCGTTTTGATCCTTTTTGGTTTATTAACTATTAAATGCTAAACAAGCAGCTCCTAATAGTCCGCTATCTTCATTTAGAGTTGATTTTCTTACTTTTACTAATGGTTCAACTACTGGATATACCTTTGTCTTCACTAAGCTTTCAACTTCTTCTACAAATCCAGGAATCTTTAAAGCTACAGATCCACCAAGAATTACGATTTCTGGATCAATAAATGCTTGAATACCGGCAATAAAGTTTGCCAAATACAATTTAGCATCGTCCATAATCTTTTGTGCTTCTAAATTTCCTTTTAAAGCTAAATCATTAACTTCTCCTGCATGAGCTACAATTTTTGCACGTTGCTCAATGGCAGTTCCACTACAGATAGCTTCTACGCCGCCTGGATAAATACTTCCGTGACTTGGTCCATTATTCCATAAACATACATTGGCAACTTCATTCGCAAATCCATGAGCTCCTTGGAATACTTTTTTATTAATAACAAGTCCTGCTCCAAGTCCTGTGGAAACAGTTAAGTATTGAACAATATTATACTCTTTTCCTTCCCCAATTATAGCTTCTGCAAGAGCTGCAAGATTTGCATCATTTTCTAAATAGACTGGTTTATGAATCAATTTTTCTAATTCTTTTGTGATACAAAGTCCATGCCACTCTCCGTGTAGATTTGGTGTAGTTAAAATTTTTCCTTCAATCAAATCCAATGGACCTGGGCATGACATTCCTACTCCAACAATTTCTTTATCAAAGCTATCGATGGCCTGTTTAATTTTAAATAGGGTAACCTCTGGATTGTCGGCATCCGTAGAGAATTGTGCTCTTTCCTCAATTTTATATTTTTCATCAATCAACGCTACTCGTGTATTGGTTCCTCCAATATCAATTGCGACTGCATATTTCATTTTATATTCTCCATTCTATAGAAAAAGGAAACTCAAGGTTTCCTTTTATACGTAATTATCTGCTACTTAACTATTATTCGTAATAACATTTAACTTTGTCTTGAGAGTTAAATAATCTAATTTTGTCAGCACATACTTTTCCACATGCTTCCATAGCTGCAGGATAGATTTCTAATGGTTCTCTGTATCCTGGATTTTCATTTAATGTTTTACGTGCTTGTTCGTAGAATGCAACTTTAATATCACTTGAAATATTGATTTTGCAGATACCGTTCTTAACTGCTTCAGCGATTTCTTCATCTTTATTTGATGATCCACCGTGTAATACTAATGGTACTGAAACTTGGTCAGTGATGTCTTTTAAGATATCAATACGCAATTTTGGTTTCATATCTTTTGGATAGATACCGTGAGCTGTACCAATAGCACATGCGAATGTATCAATTCCTGTATCTTCAATGAATTGTTTTGCTTCTTCAGGAACTGTGTAGATAACACCTTCTGTTCCACCTTCAATAGAGTTACCTGTTGTACCAATTGTACCTAATTCTGATTCTACTGAAACGTTAGCAATGTGAGCTGTTTCAACAACTTTTTTAGTAATAGCAACGTTTTCTTCGTAAGGAAGTTTAGATGCATCAATCATTACTGATGTCATACCTGCTTGGATGGCACGTACTACAGTTTCATATGAATCACCGTGGTCTAAGTGAATACATACAGGAACATCTGTATGAGCTGCTTCGTAAAGCATAGCTTGAATTTGTGCATATCCTACGAAATTGAATTCATCTGGACTCATTTCCAAAATAACTGGTGATTTCAATTCTTTCACAGTCTTCATAACTGCTTTTAACAATTGGTCAGATCCAATGTTGAATGCAGGTACTGCAAAGTGGTTCTTTTGTGCTACTGTTAGCAAATCTTTCATGTTCATTAACATAATATGTTACCTCCTATATAAACTATAAAGATTTTCCTTCTGATCCGGATAAGCGGATATAGTGTTTAACTAATTCTTGACTTTCTTTTTCAACCTGGTGCATCATAACCCAGAAATTGATGTCTGGATCTGCTGCTAAGTGTTTTTTGATTGCTTCTGTATTCGCGTTCATAAAGTCGCAACCAACATTAATTTTGTTGATTCCATATTTTACTGATTTCAAGATGTTTTCATCACCTGAACCAGATCCACCATGTAATACAAGTGGCATTTTTGTAAGTTCTTTAATTTCTTTTAATCTCTCAAAATCAAATTCCGGAACATATCCTTCAGGATAATTTCCATGACTTGATCCATATGATACAGCTAATGCATCAATACCTGTTTCTTGTGCAAATCGTAATGCTTGCTGAGGATTCGTTTTCATCTGATCACTAGTGAATTCTTCTCCTTCAGTGGCACCCATGCATCCTATTTCGCCTTCAACTGATGCGTCAAATTCTTGAGCAAACTCAACAATTTCACGAGTCATTTTAATGTTACCTTCCAAATCATATCTGGAAGCATCTACCATTACACTTGAATATCCATCGTGCAACGCCTTCTTTAGTAAAGGCACCTCTTGCCCATGATCGAAGTTAAGTGCAACTTCCACACTTGCTCTATTTGCCAATTTCTTTACAATTGGAGCAATTAAATCACTATCACAATGATTGACCATATGTTCTTGCACAATGTTAATAATGATTGGTGCTCGAAGCGACTGTGCAGCTTCAATGCATGCACGAGTCGTTTCGATGTTAAAACAATTTATAGCCATCACTGCGTAGTTTCCTTGGTTTGCTCTTTCAAGCATTCCTTTCATTGAAACATACATATTTTTTATCCTTCTTCTTAAACTTAAATTTTTTTATTCGAATGAGATTCCTGATAAATCTACATCAGCTTCTTCTTCTTCAACAGATCCGCCAGCGTATTCTTCATCAGTTAATTTTTTCTTCAATACATTTAATAAGATTGCTGTTACACAGCTTCCTGCTAATAATGCAACTACTGCAATAAATGGATTTGACATTGCTGGAATTACGAATACTCCACCTGATGGAACTTTAGATCCAACACCGAATGTAAAGCTGATTGCTCCACAAACACCACATCCAATTGAAGTTGAAGCAACTGTACGAAGTAAGTCGTTCATTGCGATAGGGATAACACCTTCAGAAATCATACATAATCCCATTGGGAATGCAACTTTGATTGCATCTTCTTCTTGAGCTGTAAAGATTCTCTTCTTCAATGCTTTTGATAACAACCATCCAAAAGTTACACCAATTGGAGGTACCATAGCAGCTAATACTTTGATTGCTTCTGGTTCTGTAATTCCATCCAATAATAAACCATCACAAATTAAGTTAGGAACTTTACTGATTGCTCCACCGAAGTCAATACATCCGATGAATCCGATAATGAATCCGTATAATGTTTTTTGAGATTGATCTAATCCAGTTACGAAGTTATTCAATCCGTTAGTCATAGCAGTGATTGGTCCACCTAATACGAAGTACATTAATAATCCACCAATCATAGCTGTTAATGTTGGGATAATCATCATTGGCATTAAAGCTTCAGCCCATTTAGGAACTTTTACATATTTACGAATAGCTAATGCAATATAACCAGCAACGAAACCACCAATCATTCCTCCAAGGAATCCTGCTCCTAAGAATGATGCGATTTGACCCATTAAGAAACCTGGGGCAATACCTGGACGGTCAGCGATAGAATAAGAAATGTATCCACCAATGAATGATGGTAATAATCCCATACCTAGAACACCAAGTGAAGTGAATGCGCTAGGAACAGTCATCTTACTAAGATCTGTTACAACTTCTCCTCCCATTAAGTTACCAACGGCAATTAACAAACCAGATGCAACAACTAGTGGCAACATGTAAGAAATCGCTGTTAGCAAGTGCTTTTTAATTTCTCCTAATGCTTTTTTCATTTTTTTACTCTCCTTTTTTATTATTAAGCTTATTTAGTTTTGTTTAATTCTGCTTCTACTTTTTCAAGCAATTGTTTAGGCGCTTTAGTTACTAAGCTAGTTCCAACTTTAACAACCTTTTTGTCTTTGAAACGTTCTGTACCAGTGATCTGAATATCAACTGCAAGAATAACAACATCCGCTTCTTGGATTTGTTCTGGAGTTAATTCATCTTCAGTTCCAATAGTACCTTGTGTTTCCACGTGGATCTCGTGTCCTAATGCTTCAGCGGCACGGATCAATTTTTCTTTAGCAATATAAGTGTGCGCAATACCTGATGTACAAGCAGCAACGGCAACAATTTTCATATTACTATCTCCTTTCTTTAGGACTTATGTCCTCTCTTTAACTGTCTAAATGATACAACGGAAAGCGCTTTCTTACACATTAATAGAGGGCATTTTATTGTGGTAATTTATTCCGAAAAATAAAATGGAAAGACTTTTTAATGTGGTACTTTTTCAAATGTCCGTATTAAATTTCCGGATTTAATTGTGGTAACTTTTATTTGTTAATCACAGAAAAAAAGGGATATTTAAATTCTTGTAGGGTCGAACATAGTCTTTAAATTTTTATAGGGTCGTTTTATAAGTAGTAAAAAAAATTCTATAAAATATCGTAGGGTCGCGTTCGTCCCATTTTTTTATATTTTCTTAAAAGCAAAAAAAGCCTTCCATAGTAGAATCATATTTGGCCTAATGATTTTCATGGAAGGAGTAATTTTTATCACTGATGAAATTATAACAAATATTCTAAACATTGAACTAAAAGACTTGGAAGATTTTTCAAGCTATTCAAAAGATGGTATTTTGTATCATGATTTTACTCTCAAAAACAGAGAAACTTCATGTCCAAACTGCGGTTTGTATTCATGCAACATAAAGGAATATAAAGTTCGAAAAATCAAACATTCTGCATATAATCAGCGTAATTGTGTGCTTCTCTATCACGCCAGAAGATTTGTATGTAAAGACTGTGGAAGAACTTTTTATGAATCAAATCCTTTTGTGTCAACTGAACATTCGATAAGTAAACTCACTATTATAAATGTACTTAATGAGCTGAAAGAATACAATTCAACATTTTCTTCAGTTGCGAAACACAACAATATATCAAGTACACAAGCTGAAGCTATATTTGATGATTATGTGAACATCCCTCGTCAGACACTTCCCAGAGTCATTTGTATAGATGAAATCTATTCAAAAACATCTAGAAAGAATAAATACTCTTGTCTTCTTTTAGATTTTGAAACCTGCAATCTAATCGATGTCATTATAAACAGGCGCAAAACCACCTTGTTAAACTATTTCGAAAAGATCCCTAAATCAGAAAGAGAAAATGTAGAATATGTATCTATGGATCTTTATGAAACTTACAGATCTGTTGTAAAACTACGTCTTCCAAAAGCTAAAGTATGTGCCGATCCGTTTCATGTGATCAAAAACTATAATGAAGCCTTAGATAAAGTTCGAAAACGTGTAATGAACAAGTTCCCAAAAAAATCTGTTGAATATTACCTTTTGAAAAAATTCAATTGGACCCTGTTCAAAGATGAAGTTCGTGAAAACGAATCTAAATGGAACAAGAAACTACACAGGTTATCAACTACCCATAAATTCTGGACCTTATTCTTGGAATATCTGATGAATTAAGGACTGCGTACTATTTAAAGAGTGATTACGTGTATTTTAATAAGCATTCTAATTTAGAAAATGCAGAAAATGATTTATGGAAACATATCGAAGAAATGAAAAAGAGTAGTATTCAAGAAATTTTAAAATTAAAAAAGGCACTGATTAACTGGTCACAAGAAATAATCAATTCTTTTACTTTTATAGACGGTCGACGCATTACGAATGGAATCATGGAATCCAAAAATGGAATCGCAAAGGAAATTAAAAACAACGCAAAAGGATATAAAAACTTTCTGAGATATAGAAACAGATGCCTTTATTGCATGAATAAAACTACTAAGCCAAATTACGCAGGTTCTCACAAATCAATTCGTATGAAAGGTTGGCCTAGAGGTCGTTACAAGAAAAATAAATAAAACATCAAATAAATCATTAGACAAAAAAGCGGGCCATTTCACCAACAAAGTGGTGAATATGACCCATTTTAAATAAATTCATAAATTTAAGTTTTCTTAACCTGATACGGAAACCCTACAATAATTTAAAGCCGGTATTTTCACACAACCCTACACTATTTTAGAGCACTAAAAAAAGCAGACCCACAAGATCTGCTTCATCATATACCAATTAGCTAAATACTTCTTTTAGTTCTTCTACTGTTTTTGCGTTTAATAATTTTTCAATGTTTTCATCATTTCCTAATTTACCAGCAATCTGTGCCAATAACTTCATATGATTTCTTGCATATTCATGATCATTGCTTACGGCAAATAAGAAAATAAGTTTTACGCCTTGACCATCTAATGTTTCCCACTCGATTTCATTGTTTAATTTACCAATCGCAATTCCTACCTGTGTTACAGAATCACTTTTTCCATGTGGAATCGCAACAAAGTTTCCAATGCCAGTAACACCTTCTGATTCACGAAGATAGATATCTTTTACGAATTCATCAACATCTCCAATATAATTGGCATCTTTTAATTTGGCAGCCAAATGACGAATTGCTTCATCCTTATTTTTTGCCTCCATGTTTAAATCGATAATTCTTTCATCTAATACGTCTTTTAATTCCATTTCCTTCTACCTCCTATTGAATTAAAAATTTATATAAATCTATGTTTGATTTCATTGATTTAATCTTTTTCAAATTTTCTTCTCTTTCTATAATTGAAATATATTCCTTATAGAAACACTGGATTCTTTTGATTTCTTCTGGAGTTGTCATTTTAAATCCTAACAAGAATACAAGATCAACTTCATCATCATTCCAGCGTATTGGTTTATCTAATACGGCAATTGATAATTTAGGTTCAATCACTTCGCTTTGTGCACCATGCGTTACACTAATATTGTTTCCAATCGAAGTTGTTGTGGCTTTTTCTCTTTCCATTAATGTTTCAAAGAAATTTGTTGAAACATATCCACGTTTTGCCATTGCCGATGACATAAAACTTAATAGTGATTCTTTATCTTCATACTTTTGATGTACAAAAATCAAATCTGGATCCAATAATGGATAACACTCTGGAGAAAATGATGTTACTTTTTCATCTCTGCTTTTTAGTACCACATCAATTTGTTCTCTTAGACTTACGATTCCACTATCACTAAGTAAGTTTGGAATCACAATAATCCGAGAATCCTTTACATCCAATTCCTTTTGCGTGATAATCACATCGCTTGTTTTATCCCCATATAATTTAAAGTCATGCGTGCTCATAACACGAATCTCTTTGATTTCTGAAATTGATTTTTTTAATCGTTCTGTCAATAGTTGTGCATGTCCTCTTGAAAAATCAGCAATTAATAATACATTGAAATGATGTTTGATTCTTTCAAGTGCTGATTGTATATAGAGAACAATGTAACCTACTTCATCCTCTGTTAATTGAAGGCCATAATATTCTTCAAACATAATACTTATGGACATCGTAGCTCTAAATACCGTTTTATATTCAGACTTGATGAAATGTACTAATGAATTTGTTTGAGATAAACCGTGACGAATTCTAAATATCGTTGGTCTTAAATGTATAATCAAACTTTCCTTTAGTTTTTCATCCTGCGATAAATCAACATCCAAAATATTGCCAACAACATGAAGCGACATATCTACAAATTCAATTAATTTATTGTCATATTTCTGTACCTGTTCAAGTGTCTCATCTACAGCTGAAATACCAATGAATTTTGAACACATCATTTGAATGGCTAAAAATAACACTTCTTCATTTGAAAAGAATACATGTAGTTTTTCCTGTAACTTCTTAAATATTGCCACCGTGAATGGATATTCATTGTATTTTTGAAGAATTTGAATTTCTCCTCGATCTTCAACCTTTGGCGATTCAATCTCTCTACGCTGATATGCAATACAACAATAAATAAAGATTTCATAGAATGACTCATCGGTAAATCGATAATTCCATTCGTTTTCAGTTTCAATAATTGATTTTTGAATCAACTTCGTATCCATGTTATAGAAAAAATAATCCATGTTAGATTTGATTTTTTCGTTATCAAAATCACTCATGATAAAATCCTTCATTGCGACACGATATTCATTCTCATTACAATCTAAGCGATAACCTCTATTCTTTTCATTAGCGATTTTCACTTTATATGGAGCTAACCATTTTTCACATTCACGAATAATCTTCAACACGGTAGGTGCACTCAAATACAATTCTTCCGTTAGCCTTTGTGTAGTAATTGTTTCCCATGGTCTTAACTTAAAGAATATTTTTAAAAGCTCCATTACACGATCGTTATCATCATCTTTGACAACTACCGTATTTCGATTCATTAAAACCGACTGTAATTTTTGTTTCTGCTCTTCCGTACATTCTAACCACATTCCAACACGAGGCTTTTTCTGAATGATACCCATATCGTTCTCTTGAAGATATTCATTAATATCAAAAATTTTATTTCGGATAGATTTTTCAGACATACCAACCGCATCTGCAATTTGCTGCGTTGATACAACATCTCCATCAATAAGACAATTTAGTATTTCTGTATTATAGTATTGTTTTTTTACTTCTTTCATACTCACCTCATCACCTTACACTAAAAAAATAACATAAATTGTATACGCTTACGTAAAAACTCACGCCTTTTTAATGTGGTAATTTTCTTGATAATCAAAAATTTTTGGCTTAACAGATACATTGGTGACTAGTTAATATATTCGACATTAATGGTGTCTAT
>OLQD01000925.1_pt1 | contig 26346 bp, 27 predicted proteins | sample 1672841 | NCBI WGS metagenome assembly OLQD01 (sample SAMEA3136729, study PRJEB25190) | human gut metagenome | biome: human gut; feature: human-associated habitat; material: faeces | place: Austria | collected 2013 | reverse complement strand
GAAGGGGTACGACCAACATCGTCGGTTTTGCGTGGGAATCCGCGCTTTTTGCCCTCGTTCTCCAAATTTTTGTTCAATCGGCACAACAAATGGATGCCGGTCATCTGAAAACTGTCCGTTTGTCTGCTTAAAATAATCTTCAACATTTCTACTAGCTTCAGCTTTCTCCTTTTTCTTATCTATCTCCTCTTTTTTTTCTTCCTGTAATTCTTTTTTTAATTGTTTGATATTTTTTTTGGTTTCCTTACGGATGTCTTTATAGCGATAAGATGTTCTTAAATGATCTTTGGCGTTATGTAAAAAAATAGTTTCAGCCTTTTCATCCGCGAAAGATGCCAGGGCTTCATTTTCATCTGACTTAAAATAATCATGTGCATTTTCTGCCTTATCACCAAATAGAACAAGTTTATTTATAAAACCTTTTGTGTCGGTTCGCTCTCCACCCTTGTTCAATGTGATTTTGCTTTTAACTTGTCCCTTTTTATCAAAAGATGCTACTATCTTTGCACCGCCACCAGCATCCGTTGTATATGTTTTTTTGGCAGTTTTACCATTCGCAAACGGAGTCTCATCCCGAAATACATACTTCTCTGATTTATCTTCAAAATCAAAATGTATAAATTCATCTTTTTGAAGTGAAGAATCCCTTTGTGTATATTTTGTATGCGTCTGTAATAGAGGCGCATTATGTAAATGAGGTGTTTTCGCTTCCTTTTTATTGCTCACATAACTATTATTTTCTGTATCATTTGGTTCTAGATTTTGCTTATCATATTTTTTCTGTTCGGTCCTGTTGTCTTTAGGATTAACTATATTATAACCATATTGATTTACAATCTCAGGTGTCTTTCCTTTGAAAGCATGATCCTGAGATCGGTTCCTTGTATTATCTGCTTTTTTTGAGGAAGAAAAGGCTTCTGTTTCATTTTTAAATTTGTCAAACGCTTTATCATCAGAAAAAGTTGACATTCATATTCACCTCCAGAGATTTGCGCCAATTTGGCGCAAACAAATTTAAATAGCAGAATCCTGATTATATCCATCCGTATTTACATATTTATATAAATCACATTTATCGCTCATACGCATATCAAACGGAACCGTAACCGGTCCCATTTTTAAAAGGCCAGTACCTTTCGATGCTCCTTCGACGAAATTAAACATAGCCGGACTAATAGAAGGAAGAAACTCTGCAAGTTTTTTTCGATCAATCGTAGACTGGTTTAGCATGGCAAAATACTCTGTATTACTTAAAATGGCAGCCAATTTATCAGAATTTGGAGACTTATTCAATAAATCCGTCATATTCTGGGTGATTCCTGTCATGGAACCATGTAGCTTGCCAACCTCCTTCCACAATTTAATCACATGATCTGCAACTGCTGGTATTCCAAGTAGTTCGTGAAATTCATCTATGTATACATTTGTCCAATTATTTTGTTTGAAATTCTGCACAATTTTCGAACGGACTATTTCAAGCATGACGAGCATACACGTCACATGTAAATTCTGTTTAATTCCGCTAATATCAAATACAATCAATTTCCTATTAAGATCAATATTGGTGCGGTGATTAAATAAATTAAGCGATCCATTTACAAAAATTTGCATGTGAGCAGCCAACTTTTGTGCTATCGAATCATCATCCATATCTTTTAATTTCTGATAAACATCCTGTAGCATTGGACTGTATTTTCTTTCTTGCTCCTCATGAGAAAGATTGGATGCAAATGGTAGGACTGCCTCATTTTTCTTCATATAAGAAGGTACACTGAATTCTGTAATCTGTTCTGACTCTCCGTTGATTTTTTTCCGCATTGCATAGTTCTCAGAATACACCTGTTCTATTACTTTATTCAGAATACCCATTTCTTCCGCATCAATATCCCTTCTCATACAGCTGGATAATAATGTAAGAATAAAGTCTGTTTTCTCTGAAATTATTTCTTGAAGAGTTGCATAATCAACATCTTCAAAATTAACATCCATGGGATTTACATATACTTCCTTTTGTGTATCAAATGAAACCACCGTACCATTTACTCCCGGTGCATGTGCAATCCCTTTATATTCATTTTGTGGATCAATAATTAAAGTTTGATCCTCCGGATGTAAACATCTATTACTAATAATTTCACATTTTGCAAATAACGATTTTCCGTATCTAGTTTTTCCTAAAATCATTCCATGAAAACTATCGAGCAATTTTCTATTTGCAATAATAGGATTTTGACTCAATTTATTGATTCCATAATACGTTCCATCCGGATCATTTAATTCCTGAGTTTTAAATGGCATATACATTGCCTGGCATGGTGCGGAAAAATTTGTCACTCTTTTAAATTCCTGCACACCGAACATAAATGTGGAATTTAAGCCTTCTCTTTGCTTATCAAAGCATTTTTTTACTTCAAAAGATTTTACCCCTCCAATCGCTTCTATCTGATCTGTGATGTCTACCATTTCTTCATAACTTTTTGCTAAAAAAGCAATCAACACAGTTGTATTAAAAAAATGATCATCACCAGTTTCCACCTGTCGAGAAAGTTCAATTAAGGAATCCTTTTCCGTTAATAATTTATCACTTGCATCTGCCAAAAAATCATTATTATTTCGATTTCTCTTTTTTTCATTCTCAATTTGCAAACCAACAGATGAATGTTTTCGAATAATTTCCTGTTTATATCCAGATAGATCTAATAGCTCAGAGTTTACTGTGACATAATTAGTAGAGTTAATTTTAGCAAGTTCGGACAATGTATCCGATTCTAACGATTGTGCATGCCTTGAAATATACATCACGCGACCATAACGATTACCATTAAGGATAAAATAGTCATTGTAAAAGACTAACGATTCCGGACTGACAATATCAATCCAATCTTTATTCTGTTTCATACAACTTTGCCAATCAAACTTGTAATTTGTATGAAGTCCCGTATGTGTAAAATTATACCAAATCTGCATTCTCTCATTTAAAGATACCGGCTCTAACGAAGATCCAGCCATTCCATTGATTCCAATCTGAATTAAAGTACTGCTCAAAGTTGCTTCTACGCTGGCCAATGCATTTTTTGCTTCACGAATATTTTTTGCTTCTACAGTAAGAGTTAGATAGATTGTTTGATACAATCCCTGCTTTGCATCTGTAACCTTTTCATTGATTACTTCATTAAAAGCATCGCAAAGCATATCCATATCATCACCACGTTTCTTATACAGAATACGCTTGCTAAATGCGCTTTCATCTACATATTCATCCGCTACTGTATATGAAAACCGACAATTGATACTATTGAGTACCTTGCTGAAATTGATAATTATCGTTTTCTGTTCGAGATCTGTTACCCCAGCAAAGTTAATATCCGACAGTTTAAATAATTTAGAATACTTTTCATTATTAAGAACAAAAATTCCAGATTCATCAATTGCTTTTACTGGAAATAATTCTTCCGTTGATTGAGGGTTAATATATAAAGGTTCATCATATTGTTTTGTTTTTCCATACTTTGTTGTTATAAATGCCATAATCTTTTCTCCCTACATAAAAAGACTGCTAATAGTTTGTATATCTGCGTTCTGCATAGAATGAAAATCTCTCATTCCAAGTGAACTTGTGCTCAGGTAAATTTCCTTGGCACGGTCCACTGCCGGCATAATCAATATATTCTTACTATCATAATAATCGAAAATAAATTCAGCCAGATTTTCCAGTTGTTCGGAATCATTCCTAATGGCTATAAGGAAATAACTCATGTTCACAATATTCTCTTTATCTGCTTCATATTTTTCATTACAATATCTACGATTTAAGACCAACTGATAAATTTCTTTATCCTCAGGTGAATAACTTTGAAAATCAACACATATCTGATAAGTTGCCTTTTGCTTAGCAAACATTGTTGTTACATCCGGCATCTCATCAGGATAAGCTTTTCCAATACACACAATTCCATAATTTCCATCAACCGAAAATCTTCCTATTCCTCTATCTTTACAGGTATCAAAAAAATGTAGCCCTGTTTTTGAGGTAAATAATTGACCTGTATCTATTTGTTGCATTCTCCCGGAATAGTTCCAAATAATATAACTAAGTAAACTATCTAATGTACAGGTCTGTATATCAATATTCAAGATTGAAGTAATTTCCATCCGGAGTTTGTTTTCAAATTCTGTAATCTTTTTTCTTACTTCATAATATGTTTCTGCCTCAAAGTTCACCGTCATAAACATATAGTTACCTAATTTATCCCCATTATTTTTCAAAATCTGGGTGAAGCGTATTCTATTGTGGAATCCATTACATAATGCCTTGATCAATTCATTTTTTTTATTTTTCAATACTGCCGGACGAACAGTATATACTTTTTTATACATTTTATCCTCACACAAAAAAACATTATCCTGTTCCTGTACTGCCAGAATACCTATTTCTTTTTGCACTGGACTTGAAAGATATTTTAAGGAATTATTGATTTCCCTAATTTTACGTTCTTCCTGTTTTCGCTTCATTTTTTCTTCATTCATAAGATAGTCCTTCCCATTTGCGCCAAATTGGCGCAAATATCTCATTTTTATTATGCACACGGTTTAAGATGATCTTTTTTATTATAAACTTTTAAGTATTCCAATCGTTGCATTGATGTATTCCACCCATCAATTTCCAATATTTCATCAATGCTGAAATTACTCATATGTATCAGCGTAAACGGTGTTGCTGTAAGCATTTCCTCCAATGTTTCCATAGAATAATCTGATACATATCTTGCACACTGTGCAAGACGTATCACAGATCCGGCAGCTGAATTGCTATGTATCGTTCCAAAGAATCTAGCACCTGTACTCATGGCTGTGGTAAAGCAATTTAGAGCTTCTCCTCCCTTAATCTCTCCAATTACAAAATTGTCAATATCCTGTAACAAACCAAGTCTAAGTTCATCTTCTAATGTATATTCGATTTTTTCATTTGGACGTTTAATTTCCATGGTATGTTCAAACTGAATTTGAGGATGCACATTAGAATAAAGCTCGTCCGATTCTTGTGATACAAGGACCGATTCATAAAATGGAATTAAATCAATCATATTATTTAACAATGTCGACTTTCCCGATCCTCCTCTGCCAGAAATCAAAAAACCATATCCAGATACAACACGATCTTTCAAATACAAGATCATTTCATCATCAAGCATCCCTGCTTTTTTAAGATAATCCCATGTATATTTATGTTTGGGCATTTTTCGTATATGAATATTATGCGTTTCCGTGGATACAATGTGTTTCAGTTCGACATCAATTCTCAGATAAAAATCATCCACACCCTTCCGATCTGTGCAATGCTGCAACGATGATTCCTCATTCATCGTCAAACGATGAATACGCATTATTCTATCAAACCAGTTATTAAAATCTTCCTCACTCTCAAAAGAGAGATCCGTAACATAACGTTTGCCATTTGCCTTGCATGTTATCTGATTCCACTTATATATCTTAATATCCGAAACATCCGCTGCTTTAATTAATGGTGTTAAAATGTAATAGCCAAAGACACATTCCTGAAAAAGATCCAATAATATTGTTTGTGCTGCATCCCCACAATTGTGATTATTTTTCAAAAACTCTTTTGCTTTATTCATGAGCATAATAAAGTCCTGCTCCGTACCTTGGATGCATTTTGTAATCATTGCTGGGTTCAAATCAACAATATTCGTTCTTAAATTAATAAAGTCATTTCTTATCTGACTATGTGAATATAGGGATGAAACATGATATATCTCAGGTTGCAAAAAAACATTTTCATAATCTGATTTTAAAATTTTTAAATCATTATGAGGTTTGTAATTCAATAAATTCATCTTATAATCCCTTCTTTTGTACATTTGATTTTGTCCACAATGTATCTGTTATATATTTTTTTGCAGATTCAACAGTTTCAAATTCATAAACCTGATCTGAAAATCCATATTTTTTTTGCAGGTCAACAATATGAAAATATCCATAGGAATCCTTATTTTTCACAAGAGGAACTAAAATTTTTTCCTGATACTGTCCAAATTTGTTAATAACTTCAATTTCTAGCTGATCGTCTTTTATCGAAGACAATGCAATATAGGATGGAGTCTTTGCATCTGCAATAACACATAACGGTCGATCCTCATATACATGATTAACAGCTTGAGGAAAACTTACCTTTGTATTTAAATCCGGATACTTTTCTTCCATATTTTTTAAATCAGTCCCTATGGTTCTTGACTGTGTTTCCTCTAAATCCACTGTTTGCTTCGAATATTCTCTAGCAACATAGTATTGGTCAAATTTTTTACATGCTGTTAATCCGTATCTTTTCTGGAACTTTTTCATCGAATCATAAAAATGTTCTTTATCTTTATGATTATTTATCTCATCAATGATATTTCCTTTCGTATCTATTACTGCAATACTATATGCCTGATAATTTTTTCCATCTGAATCCTGTCCCACAGATTTTGTAATCTTAAGAACCACATCCGAATTTATGGCAGCTACATAAAAAGAATTCATCTCAATTGCTACTGAATGATCTGCTTTCCATTCGTATCCAATTACATTCTGAAAATTATCCCGGTCATCAATAAACATTCCCCTTTCCAATCCATATTTTTTCAACTCCCGATACTGTTGGGATAACTCATTGAGCTGTGCACGAGCATATAAATTTCTTTCCGTGCACTCATTCATAAAGTCAGCCACTTCAAATATTTCTTTTCCATAATTATTTTTCAATCTTCTTGTCAGTTCCCGATATCGTTCAAACTCTCCTCTGTATTCAGTAACATTTTGGTGCTCATATAAATATGATTTTCGCTCCAGTCTTTTCATTTCTTCGTATATTTTTAGAATCGGATGATACTTTCTCATTGCATAATCAATCATATTTTTGTCATGCGCAACACGTTTCTTTGCATCAAGTATTGCATCGAGAGCTCCTTGTATTGAGCCATCATCTGAATATAATTCTACATATCCCTGAACTCTTTCAAATGAATTGAGATCATCAGCTATTTTATTTAATTGCCAACTCATGTTACGATTCTCACGCCAGGGGTTCTTTCCTAATTTAAGTTCACGGATAATTTGTTTCTTCTCAGCATCCGTCATATCTTTATATTTCTTCATTTTAACAATAGTAGGTGTAAAAATATTTTCTGGACCACTGTGAGTATAATTACCTACATCCGTCAAAACGAACTTTTCTCTCTTTGTTATTATTTTTTCAATAATAGCATCTCTTGTATAATTACTTCCAAGATTATGAGTACGTATGGCTTTCCTTTGACCTGGAATGCATAAAGATATATGTTTTCCAATTCTAGTATCAATCCCCTGCTCATTTAAATTTTGCACAAATTCATCAAAAGAATCCGCATTTTCGATTGCAACATCTATTGCATTTCTCAATACAGCTTTTAACTGCGGATATTTATAAGAAGAAACCTTTTCTTTTTTCTCCCATTTGCTGTTTGGAGAAAAATTATACCATTTAGCATATTTATTTATACATGGCTGTAATACCTTACTTACAAAATTATTATCTTGATGTATTTTGCGGCCATTCAGTCCAACCGAATTTACAATCACATGCACATGCAGATTATCAGTGTTTGTATGTACTGCAAATACTGCCTGATTATTAGGAAATATATCTTTTAATACATCGCTGCACAACTGCATAAGTTTTGAGGCATTTACAGAATCAGACTCCTCTTCCGGCAAAGATATTAGCATATGTAAAGCAGCTCTACCATCCTGCTTATCAAAAAACTTTTTGACATTCATCATTTCGTTAACTGCAAGTGCTACATTTGTCGAAGTCACATTATGTCCACCAACATATGCGCCATCAAATGTTTTCAAATCATTTTCAACATATTTGCACTCCCTAGTTAACTGATCCAGCGAATTCAATTCTGTATGTACAACTGTTTTTTCATCATTAAGAATATAACCAACACTATCTGCCAATTGTTCTTTTGTTCCTTTTGCAATTGATTGACCTTTAATATTCCAGACTTTTACAACAATTCCACTGCTCATTTTTTGTTCCTATCTGTTTTCGATGATTGCGCCAATTTGGCGCAATCATCGATCGCACTTTTCAATACACCCATTAACGCATTAATTTTTTCAAATAGCAGCAATTTATCATTTGTTTCAAAATTTTCATTTATAATAAATTCTTTCATATATGTATTTAATTCTGCCATTTGCTTAATAACCTCTTTGAAAGCGAGAAAATCTGGGACTCCATTTTTGTGTTCTGCAATCAAATATCGGATAAAAGCAGATTTTGTAAGTCCAAGTTCAGATCTATAGCGTTCAAACAAGTCTATATCCGTGCTATTCATTGTAATTGAAAATCTTTCCATAAAACCTCTTTTCTTGATTTGCGCCAAATTGGCGCAAATCAAATATCATCAAGCATACTATCGTCAAATTCAATTTTTACAGATTCCGGAAATTCCTCTTCGGGGAACATATTCTCTGGAACAAAATCTGTTTTATTGGTATTCGGAGAAGTTTGCGCCAAATTGGCGCAAACTTCTCCGTTCGCTCCTGAATCAATATAATCTGAAATTTTACAAAGTATTTCTTTTACTGCATTTAATTCATCTATTGGGACAAGTTGAAACACAGTTTCTTTTCCTTCAACTTTTGCATTTATGCACCACTCCCCCCGAATCAATTCTTCCGCAAGTTCTTGCTTCAGATCATATTCCGTACCCTTATGAATTTCTGAAACATATAGTTCAATAATTTCTCTATTATACGAATCATTGGGCTGCTCCAAAAGAGCAATAACAAGATTTGCATCAACATTGATTTGAGCAGCCCCTTGTAATGTTTTTAAATATTCTCGATCTAATCCCGGTGTTAAAAGGAAATACTTCAGATACTTTTCTTCGTTGGAACACTCTTCCTGTAACAATTTCAAAATATTATCCCTGCGTTTATTGTCATATTCTGTAGCTGCCTTATCAGGTGACTGTGTTTTCATATTCTTCCAAAACAATAATTTATTTTTCAATGTACCAATCGTATTACTTACATTTTTCTGTTTCATATTTTCCCTGGATAACTGTCTCTTCAAAGGTGTGTACCACGATGGTCTTTTTCCCCCATAGATTCCAGGAGTTGTAGATATTGTTTGCATAAATGATTTCGCATCAATTTTCTGATCAAATTTTCTGCTCGTTTTAACATCAGATACAACAATTTCTCTATTCACCTGATTTTTAAACTGATCCAATAACTGCCACACGGAAGAATTCATTTTATCAAGCTGTTCCTTCAATGTCCTGTTTTGTTCTTCCAGCTCAGCATTTTCCTTCGTAAATTGTTGCATATCAGAAATCACAAGTCCAAATTCATTCATTTTCTGTGTATGCGTCACATCTAATTGCTCATATAAAAATTTATAGGTCTGATGATCTTCATTTTCATATTCTGTCAGATCAACTACGATTTTTTCAGGATATTCCTGTTGTAGCATTTCAATTATTTCTGACAATTCCATATTCTCACCTCCAGTCAGGACCATAATAAGCATACCCAAAACATCATTAAAAATTGTTATAGAAAAAACCACTATTTGCCCATTAAGTTGCATTTAATAAACTTTGCGCCAATTTGGCGCAAAAAAGACACAATGTCCTTTTCTCAAAAATGTACATATAAAAACACCCCTATTTTCATGTAACAGGATACGCATAAATGCACACTCTCTCCGCTACGCTCCAATCGGAGATTTATGCACCCACACCGCCAGGCGGATGTGCAGCAAGGGGATACCCCTAACACCCCGAAAAGCTATTTGCAATTTTCTATATAGAAAACTACATTTTCCATACTTTCCTTCATCCTTTATATAACACCATTTAATAATCACAAATCACAATTAAGGAGGAACACAAATGGAAACTAAAATGACAATGGAAATAGAAACGGAAGGGGTAACCGTTTTTGGAATTATTCAAGACGAATATGGGAAATATGATATTCTTCCAGTAAACACTTCTCAATCCAACCTTTCGCTACTTCAAACCCAATCTCTTCATGATATATCTATAACTTGTTGGCGCAGCGAATATCCGGATATCCTATTCAAGTTGTTAGTTGGTATAGATGTGTTTAAAGAAAGGATTGAAGCAGAAGCAGCTTATTATAATACGCGGGAGTTAGGATAATCTGTGCCAAATTGGCGCAATCTTTCTATTCAAACTAATAAGAGCTGCCCTCTCTGATTAACATCATTTAGGCAGCTCTTATAGCATTACGTTTATTTAATAGTTCATATTGGTATCTGTTTGCGCCAATTTGGCGCAAACTACAATTCCATCTTTTTGAATGGATACTTCCATTTGAGTCGTGTATTACAAAATGGGCATTTCGGAAATCCAACCTTAACGGCCAGCCCACAATTTTTATTCGGACATCGAAAACTGTTGAATTTTCCGTTTTCTGAATACATGGCATTAAGATACATATTTTCATCCCATACGCTCGAAGTATCAAAATCATATTCTATAATAATAGGTTTCTGGGAAAACATTTTACTATCTTCCTCTTTTCTTATTCATAGGAGCCAATTGTATCAGCTCAGGTTCTTTTGTGTCAATTTGATGCAATGAGTTATCTGGTTTTTCCATTAATCCAGAAGAACGCATAGTCTTTTCAAAATGAATATCAAACTGTTTCATACGTTCTATCTCAACCTGCATCAATTTCTGAATCATTTGCTTTAACCCATCCGTATTGCAATCAGCCAAAAGATTCATATATTGTGTTCGTTCTTCTTTTGGAATAACGAAAGGTGCATATCCTTCTGACATAGCAATTTTATTCATAAGAACACGTCCTGAACGACCATTTCCATCTCCAAATGGATGGATTCTTTCATATCGAATATGAAAATCGGCTAAGTCATACAGAAAATCCTCCGATTTAAAGGAAGTATATATTAGTTCATTAATCAATCGCGGAATATCAGAAGCGTCTGGCGGAATATGTTCTGCCCCCAAAATAAACACCGGAGAAGTTCTAAATGAACTAATCTCATTTATGTTTTTATTGATGATACGACCAATGTTGATCAGATAAGAAGCCGTTATATCTTCTTCCAAATGATCAAAAATATAATCCATCGCATATTTTAAATTGATTGCTTCGTATAACTCTCTTGGTTTTATATTGCTAAGTATTTCATCCGATGAACAATTAAAAATAACTTGATACGTCTCATAATACGACAAGGTACTTCCCTCAATCGCATTGGAATGGTAAACGCTCCTTGTTATATAATCTTCAAAGTAGTTGTTATTTCTTCTTATCATATCAATTAACGTTTTATTTTTTATCCCCATTGCTATTCCTCCACATCTCGATCAGCTCCGTACAAACCGTGCGTGTACCCCCAGTAAGCCTCTTTCTCACTAATATTATGTTCTTTCGCAATTTTTTGTACTTCTCGCACAATCATTTTTGCCGTGAACTGTCGCTGATCTGATGACAATTCTTCCAATTTTTTCTTTCTTGTCAATTCAAACGCTTTCATACTTATCACATCCTTAATCCTGAATCTTTAAATTTGCTTCGTGCAGCCTGAACTAATCTCTTTCTTCGTTCCTACAAATCTATCTTTTATTCTCGGCTTTCCTTAATAATTTTGTTAATTTTCTCCGGTTAGTCGTTTGAAAAATGTAAGGCTTTTCGTTACAATCTGAATAATGCAAAATTATCGGCGTCCATAAATCTTTCTTGTATTGATATTCACCTATGATTGCATTATAAACGGGTTCGTTCATCCAACGGAATCGATCATATGCCTGAAATTTATTTAAGTTTTCATTATGACACAGTATTTGTATGGAATGATCGTTGCTTTGTTGTCTCCATATTTCTCGAAATCCATCCTTTTTTATTTCATCTGTAGTCAATAAGATTCCGTTGTCAATAAACGAATATTTAACATATTTATTTTCCATGAACTGAACAAACATATCTAATCCTTCTTTTCAATTTAAATATAACCATAAAGAAATATTCTACTTATTTTTCAGATTAATCTCTATATTCTAATTCAAAATGTTCAGATTTTCATCATATACCATTATAGCACTCTTGGACATAAGATTGGCACTGGTAGATGCAAGATATCCTGTTTCTCCAGAAATAGGATAATACAAATAATCCATTCCATATGTTCCATCGCTTCTAAGAACTTTCTTACACTGAAGGTAGCAAGCTCCATCACAGTTCAGCTCCACATCATCCATATGATTCTGTGGAATGTTAGAATCGTATACTCTGAAAATAAGTTCTCCAGCATAATTGTAATAGTAATCATATACTGTAATTGTATGTCCTGATCCATTTTTGAGATACAATCCAACATTAAGAATCTTTCCTTTATTCAGATAGTCCATCATATGTTCCGCAACGCTCCAATCAGGGTTCCAACCATTCGATATCATATACTCATTCAAATAAGGAAGTCTATCATTATCTTCCTGGTAACCGGCTCCGATCATTTTTACAAATTCCTTCTCCCCAGATGTTAATTTATCTGTACTGACATAATTACCAAAAGCTGAAGAATGATCATCAACAAACGAATTTGTTTTATAGTCGCTTAATCCGGGATCCATCAATGTTGCATTATGTTTATCTGTACCAAGATTCCATTTAATATCATCATAGCTGCCATTTTTCGGATATGAACCGGTATTAAACAGATAAGAAGTTAAACGGGCTATCCCTGCGCAATTTCCGTTATGCCCATACTGTGATGCAAAATTCTGGAAAGGGAGTTCATCAACATATGGGTCAAATTTAGTATGGTGATTTTTATACATAACTTTTTCGGAATCCTTGCTGTTTTTACCATTGCCACCTGCGTCAACCGTAATCCCATCATCGATACACTGATATCCGTATAAGGCAAGGAGCAAATTACCCTGACCATCTTTATTATATACTAAACCATCCTTTGTTTCCAACTTTGGCATCGTATCGCGTAATTTCTGGTATTTCTTCTGAATTTTGTCTACAGATAAAGGAATAAAATTGATTTCATCTGTATCCTCTTTCAAATTGTACAATTTAATGGCACGTTGCTCCATTTTAATATTTGCTTCATCGTTATTCTGATCTGGATAATACACATCCACTTTTGTAAGTCCCAAAGAGTGCAGAATAGGCGATTCCTTTAACAGGAAGATTGCCTGGTCATCCTTAGAACTGTTAAGCTGTGTCTTATGTGAAGCTGATGTAAATATGGAATTTAAAATGTTCTTCTTCTCTGTTACATAAATATAATAAGATGCATCTGCAGAAAGCTTATCCTCTATTACTGCCAGATTCCCATCCATTTTATATTTGCACTTTTCCAGATCTGACAAACCATATGCCAGAAAATCTCCCTTATACATCCAAATGCTGATATCAGATTTTGAAATATCATTATCTGAAAAGATTTTATCCAGATCCAGACTAAACGTTCCGGAATAATTACTGATCCAAAAACCCTTATATATTTTCTTAATTCCATAATCTGTTAAAGAGTACCGGTCCGTAACATCTTCTACTACAGCATTCAGACTTACCGCATCATCTGCAGATAATACTACCTCTTCACAATTATTGTTATGAAATGTCTGTTTATTCATTTTATAAGATTTTTCTGGATTCATATCATTGGCTACTTTATACCCATCTGTATACAGATCACCTGCTGTTGAGCTTTTAAGCGGATCAGTGCCATACACTTCAATTTCTTCTTCATCTGACAATCCATCATGATCAGAATCTGATCCGTTATGATAATCCAATCCCATTTTATACTTATCATACTGTGACATTCCATTAATATCAGATTTTTTCCCTTTCAAGCTCTTTACAAATGTATCCTCATCCTGCACTTCCAGTCCGGCCAGTAAACTATTCTTCAGCTGTGTTCTTTTAATTCCGGTCTTGCCACCCAATATTGCAAGCAAAATCAAAAAGATGATTAGTAACCTAGTCACATCTTTATTTAACCGAAAAAAATTTTTCCAATAAGCTCTTCTTTCAGCCTTATCACCAGCTTTTCTTGATTTTAATATTTTTTTCATTTCCTTATCCATACACTGCCTCCTCACACTTCCTCTATCTTGATTATATTGTAGCATTTTATATTCATTTTGTCAACCTCTTATACAAAATTAAAGACCCGATTTATACCGGGTCTTATAAATTTACATTGCTCGCCTTCTCCTGTTACCCAAAGTGGCAGCTTCGGTGTTTGAAAAATCATATTAATTGCCATTTTCATCAATTACCACCAGCAAATTTTCCAAATATCCAACTACCATAAAATCTTCTCTAATTGATATTCCTAAATTGATTTCCGCCACTATCTGTGTCCTCCTCTGCGATAAGTTGCTACTGGTTGCTGCATTTTTTCCAAATCTTCTGTATTACTTTGAATTGCCGAGGCATTCGCGAATGCCTGGCAGAACATTTCCGCTGTTTCTCTTTCATATTTGCCACACAGACCTTGTCCATTCATATCTGAAAGAACACGCTCAAAGAATTCCTGAAATCTATTCGTGTTAAAATCTTTTACAAACTCTTCTGGTATGTCAATTGATACTTTTATTGATTCATTTCCTTTATTCTTTTCCACACTTTTTTCTTCAGGTTTCGAATTTATGGAAACTTCCGAAACAACCGGCTCCTGCTGTTGATCTTTTTTCATACTGTCAAACAGCTGCGCATTTTGGCTATTTATCAATGTACACAATGTTTTTAAATTATCCATTTCACGAGCTGTAAGAACCCCATCAAAATTGTAATAAAGTTGATACATGTTCTTTTCAGTATATTTAAATTGATTTTTTTCAACCAATGTAAATTTTTCATTGGAATTGTCCCCGATATAAAAACCGGTTATCTGTCCATTTTTCTTCAGCAAATGAATCTTTCTTGTATTTTTATCCAGTTGATCAACTGCCTTCTTCTGATCCGTTGTTAAATCCGGATCATCCTTAAGCCATTGTGCGCAATCCCCATATCCATCCGATAAATACTTCCGGCCAGCTGAATTTGTGAACTTCACCGTTGCCATTTCTTCGCCTGGAAGAATGCGCTGTCTGGTATAGCCACACATATTCAGCATCTTTTCATAAAATTCATCTACATATGTTTTATTATCTTTATTTGCAGTAAAATTTTCTCTGGAATCCATTGATTGCTTGCCTAAAGAACCACCATCCTTAATTTTTCCTTTTTTAATAAGCAATGCTTCATTAAAATCTTTGCCAGCCGGTGGAATTTCAACATTTACCTCATACCCAAGCTTCTCATATTTTTCTTTCAGCCCTGGTCTGTACTCTCCGCTTGCTAATGCTTTACCATCATAAATTGCCCCCTGTCCAGCTTTATCGTTATCCAAGCAGAACGAAACTCGTTTGATATGTTTATAGTCCTGTAAAAACCTTGCTAACGGATGATCATCCACCATCCCTAAAATAAGCATATTTGAAGTATGATCCTTATACATGTCTATGTAAGACATACAATCAATCACTGATTCAAAAACCTTAAGATCTACACTTTCTTTGCGAACAATGTTTACTCCATAATTCTTATCATTTCCAGGAACATCCATCTTAAATTTCTTGCCATAAAGATCTGCTGTACCACGCATACCTGCATAACGGATTTTTCCTTCCGGATCATAACCACAATAAACAATGTTATGATGTACAGAATCCTCATAAATCAATTTGCGATGCACAAAATCGGCAACCACGTCCGATGATAATCCCCTGGTCTGAATCAGATATGCAAAAAGTCTCTTGAAATTATCGTTTTTCGGTGGTAATACCATATCACGATGCTCCAGGTTTTCATCCGGGATAATTGGATTATGACTTACATAATTTAATTCTGCTGGAGACCCTTTGAAATCCAGCAGCCACTTAATAGCTTGTTGTGGAGTATCTATTCCACCAAAAACCATCAGAAAATCAATCTGTGTTCCTCCGGTTATATTCCCTTTTCCACTCCACCTGTTCCATGTTTTGTCATTATAAATGATAACACTATCCATTTCTTTTAAAGAATAGTGACCTCCCGATCGAACCGGATTATATCCAAGGCTGGATGCAACAGCACACAGACTTACCGTAAGAGCCTCGTCCCTTTCATCTTGTGAATATCCAACTGGGTTTCCTCTATCATCTACAACCATTGTTTACACCTCCAATCATATTTAGTGTACATGGTTTACCTTTTCGTTTTGTTGTTATAAAAGCAACATTTATAAGTTTTTTTGAAATTCCTGTATATATTTTCATAAGTTAATGGATATATGTTTTCAAAATTTTACCTTCTTTTTATTTGTTTTTCAGTTCAAAAGAAAGTTAGTAAAAATACAAAACTAGTTTAGAGAGAAGGTAAAATTATTTTTTTCACGGGATTCCCATTTTTACTGGGTTTTTGACTATGTTGTAAGATGTAATAATAGAATAAAAAAATAACCGCTGGACGTATTATTAGAATATTTATCCCTGCTCATTGGTCGTAAAATTTGAATATCTCATATTTAAGTGGACGTAAAACTTGAATGAAATTATGATAAATTTCAAAAAAAGGGATACACCTGTCATTCTCCCGACAAATGTATCCCATTTTTGCTAATGCAATGCCTAAAAAAGTACTCTTACATAATTTAAGACACGACTTTAAGCCGGATATCGTATTATCATATCCAGCTTAAAAACTATTCTATCCAATATTATATTTACTTTTAATGTGTTGCTCCAGGACCTCTCCCAAACATATATTCACAAGCGCTGCATTAAGTGCAGGTTCTTTCTTTCCTTCTTCTTTCTGCCTCATAAAGCTATTTTCAACCGCCCTATAAAGGAACGTAGGGAAATTTATGTATTTCTTCATTCGAGCTGCCTCTGTCAGCTTGGCAATATCTCTGAGCGTCTTATTCTTCTCACGTTTATCCTTCGGCATTTTCGTAGAAAAATTTCGTTCAATAAATTCTTCAACATTTTTCAAAAATGTATGTTTTTCATGTGGCACTTTTCCTTTTTTCAAATGCAAAACCGTACTATTTTTCATCATCATCTCATAATTATTGGCTTTATTACGCTTTACCGATGTAAATAGCAAAAATTTCTTTTTCAATTCTGTCAACCATGTTTGCAGACATTTTTTCCCAATAGAAAAAATTTTACTGAACTCTTCATAGAAATTTTGTACAAGCATATGTTTTCCATTAGTAAAACGCTGCATATATAAATAAAGTAGCTTTGCACCGGCTTTTAATTCCCGGAACTTTTTAGATGCAAAGTCCGATCCTGCTATCTTTAAATATCCCTGTTCAAAATCTCTGTTACTGAAATCATTTCCAAGCAATATCACCTGAATATCAACTCTATGCTTTTTCTCGTAGGAAATCATCTTCTTATCTCTAAGCGAATTGAGGATATTATAGAATCCCTGATTAGAAACACCAATTGCAGCACAAACATCTTTATAATACACTGATATCACACGTCCTGTATCATCCTGATACAAAGCAATATGTAATATAAAGTCTATTTCTTTACTGGTCAGTTTATTGCTGATCATGCGATCAATGTACGAATTTTTCAGTTTGTACATCTTAAGTGCCTCCTTTCTTCGGGTATTCATATGTAATATATATAATTCAGATTGGATCATCTGGGAATCAATTGATCCGCACTGAAGTAAACCGCTCACAAATTTTCACTCCTAAATCATATTGACCGTTGATAACCAATATTGGTCAATATCCCACTCAGTTCTTTCGTAACTCTTTTTACTTCAATACCCTGGTTGCAATCCAATTTATACAATACGCCTTCTTTATAAATATAATTCTTATTTCTGTAATGGTGTCCGCTTTTATCTCCAAAGTAATTTTTTATCGAACACACAACAGTAATCATATATATATTTCCGGATACAGCCTTTGTACTGGCTTCTGCAGTCTCACATCCCTTATAGATCACTATATATTCTGTCTGACGGTTAAACCAATCTGCTTTTGATATTTTAACTTGATCCGCATCGCTTGTGCACAGCCATCTTTGTTTGCCATCGGACAATTTAAAGCCCTTCCAATACAGCTCTCCGTCACCGGTTTTCATCTTCTCCATACACCTTAATCCTTTCTCGTTTTACGCAAACCGGAGCTGTCCGGTCTGTTCCTGCGCAATCCTCATGTTTCCTGTGCGCTTTGCTACGCACAACTCTGGTAAATTTGCTTTTACCAGCGCGGCAGGAATTGGCGGACACACCGCATTCCCACACCTCTTTACCTGTTCACTTCTCGGATATGTCTTTCCTGTATAATCATGGTCGATTATGTAATCATCCGGGAATCCCTGGCATCCATACAACTCTTGTTTTGTTCATTTCCACAGTCTGATGTTAAAAGCTGTTTTGCCAGATCTTCTGCTTCTTGGTCTGATATTTCATTCACACAGTCAAACAGATCATCCATATTTTCATAAGGAAGGCTTTCTTCCCCCTCATCTGGTTCCAGATGCAGTTGTGTTCTTTCCGTATCCATTTTCTGAGCCAGGACGGTAAGCGCATCAATCTTTTTTTCAATAGCATGAAACTCTCTGCGTTCTTCCCTTTTTGTGACCTGATTTTCATAATGCCTTAACCCGGCAAAGGCTGCTGTCATCCCGACAAATGCGCAAAATGCAATTAGCATCCATGCCGGAATGGTTACTGTCATTTTTAAAATGGTATCTTCTTTTGACCAGTACAGGGCAGCAATCATTAGGGCAGAAAATATGCCAAGCACTCCGATAGACATTGCAAGGCAGGTTAATGTTATGATTTTTTTATATTTATTTTTTTTAAGCTGTTGTTTAATTTTTTCATGACAATGTCCACATAATTCTCCATTTTCGTTCATAATAATTGTAATTCCATCTTACATGACTTTGCTAAAGTCCTGTACATCAATCTTTATTTGCCTCTTCGTATGCATCTGAATATTGTCTCATAAAAAATCCTTTCTTGTGATGGTGGGTGGGTATAGGGTATTTCCCTTTAAGTCATGATAGTTTTCAATATTGTACTACATTTTCGAGGTATTTTTTTCGTTCCGCTGCAAAAGAGAGCAGTATTGTTTTCTGTTGAGCGTCTGTCAGATGGTACCATTCTGCCAGACGCTCTTCGAGATGGTTTAATGCCGTCTGTAAATTTTCTGCTCTTGCAACCAACAAAGCCGGATCTTTGACTGCATAATCCGTTAAAAAATCTTCAACTGCTATCGCACGTATATCTCCAGGTGAGCAGATGTCGATAATGGTGTCTTTTAGTTCTGTTCCTTCGTAAACAATAGTAGCGTCTGACAACTCAGTTGCATTGTTTAAACCCCAACGACACGGGAAATCAATGCAGACAAAGATATCTCCTCCGTATACTGCAGGTTCAATATGCAGATTTCCTCCATCTCTAATAACTTTTTCGATCATTTCTAACATATTTTTTCTCCTTTTTTGCGAGGCATTTAACATTTGGTTTCTCCTAAAATATCATTCAGACAATTCAATTTTAATCATCCTCTTTAAATTTCCTACCATAATTTTCCAAAATCTAAGCAAACCTAAGCTGTCCGGTCTGCTCCTGCGCAATCCTCATGTTGCCAGTGCGCTTCGCTACACACAATTCTGGCAAGTTTGCTTTCACAAGCGCGGCGGGTATTGGTGGACATACCGCATTGCCACATCTGCGCACCTGTTCGCTTCTCGGATATGTCTTTCCAGTATAATCATGGTCGATTATGTAATCGTCCGGGAATCCCTGGCATCCATACAGTTCTTTTGGCTCTAGCATCCGCAATCCGATGTCTACGATCTGATAATCGGTACCATTAATTGTAACTAAACCAAATCGATCTCTTGATGTAACCGTATCCAAAGGTTCCTTAACATCCTGTCCAGTTCCCTGACCATAATACTTGATCAGAAATGCTCTAACCTCTCCGAAATGACCATCACCTGCTGTGATTGTTGGAATTGGCTCCTTCACGTCTCTTCCATCGCAATGATTATTCATTTGGATCAGATTAACTGCACACAGACTGTTATGATCCCAGGATGTTACTGTCGGTAACGGATTTTCAACAGTATCACCAGCTCCAGTGTATCCTCCGTCATAATATTTGTGCAAAAACGATGCAACCAATCCGTACCTGTTCGAGCCATCCACAGTCATAATCGGATCTTTTATGGTCTGCCCCCTGACTTCTCCCTGTGCTGTCTCGGAATGGTACTGGATCAATGTTGGGCTGATAAGGCATTGTTGATTACCTGTGGTAATCGTATGTATCGGGTCTTTGCAGTTTCCACCCGGATGATTCGTTGTATTGGTTCCCATATACGGTGCAAGCTTTGGCTCTACAATTCCGTATCCATGCTTCCCGGTTATGGTCGGCATCGGCTCCCTAATATCGTTCGGTCTGCGCTTGCCGCTATGATTGCACTGAATGATAAAAGGCTCTGGATTATCCAAAACGAATTTTTTTAATCCTCTGGCTATCCTGTCCATCGTCTTTTGTGCCAAAGGCCTTACTGCTCGGATGCCGTATTTCTCTTTAATCTCTTCTGAAGTATCGAAGATACTCGGACAAGGCAATGAAAAATCCAACTGTGTGTATGCTCCAACATAAGGCTTTAGCAATCCTTTCTTAACTTCCTCACTATCTGCCGGTCCGTGTGTTGGCTCTGGCCATACAATCGGCTTGCCGTCACACCGCGCGATCATAAAGAATCGTTTGCGCATGGTCGGTGCACCATAATCGGCAGCAATCAGTTCTTTAAATTCTACAATGTACCCCAGATCATTTAGCTGCTGTACAAATTTTTCAAATGTTTTTCCCTGCTTTGCCTTAATCGGATGATGCCCTCTGTTTAATGGTCCCCATGTCTTGAACTCTTCCACGTTCTCCAACATGATCACTCTCGGTTTCACAAGCCCCGCCCAACGTAAGGCAACCCAAGCAAGACCACGAATGTTTTTATCCTTTGGCTTTCCGCCTTTCGCCTTACTGAAATGTTTGCAGTCCGGCGAGAACCAGGCAAGTCCGACCGGATGCCCATTGCATGCCTTAACTGGGTCAACCGTCCACACGTTTTCACAGTAATGCTTGGTGTTCGGATGGTTCGCCCTATGCATTTTTATAGCTTCCGGATCATGGTTGATGGCTATATCTACACTGTAGCCGGTAGCCAACTCAATTCCAGTGGATGCACCACCACCGCCGGCGAAGTTGTCAACGATCAGTTCTCCGTTAATCATGGCATCACCTCAGGGAAGTCTGCTTCAAATGACAGTTGGGCATCAGCGTAATTCAACCACAAAACTTCTTCCCTTTTTACTCCCGCTTCCGCCAATGTATCCTTTTTTATTTTTCTCCATCCCTCAAGTATGGAATTATACAGATCATTTTCATATCCGCTTATCATCACTGGTCCCAGATGATCCGCCAACGCTTTTAACATTTCAAGATGATCCGCATCTGTCATCTCATACTTATACAAATATCTTTTTCTGGTGCTGTGTAAATACGGCGGATCTGCATATATAAAAACATCTGATGTGTTATAGCGTTTGATAAGCTCTATCGCCGGGAGATTCTCTATTTGAACACCTTTCAACCGCTTTGATGCCTGAGTAACGACATCCGGATATTCCGCCCATGCTTTTGCTGGATTGGGGCTATTTGTCTGCTGACCGCTTTTGAATCCATTATGGTACAGGTTTGCACAGCCAAACCCTTGCCAACATCTAACACAAAACCTCCTTGCCCTCTCAACATCTACATCGGATTCCTGATAAGCCAGGTCATACTCTTCTCTGCTGTATGGAGTAAGTTCTATCAGCCGTTTCAATTCATCCGGATTATCCCTAAGAACGCGGAAGAAATTCACCACTTCCCCATGCAGATCGTTTACTGTCTCTATGTGGCACCGTGGTTTGTTAAACAATACCGCAAGACTTCCTGCGTATGGCTCCAAATACACCGTATGCTTTGGCATGTTATTTACTATCCAATTTACTATTCGGGATTTTGCCCCCGGATATTTCAATACCTGTTTCATTTTCCCACAAGAACCGGGTACCCTTTATGCGCGCTGGTTCGGCTCCTTTCTTGCTTTTTTATCTTCCCTGTTTTACAATATACTTGTCTTTGAGATAGGCAGGCGGGTGATCCGTCCGGAATCCATGCCCTTGCCAGCACTGTTTGTTATCTTCCTCCACCTTTGTTTCTCCCTCCACTCATGATCAATGTCTTTTCTTCCGGAGATTCCAAAAGGTTTGCAATGTTATCTTTATACCATTTCTGACACTTTTCAACCTCATTTTCCCATGAGTATTCTTTCCCATTCATATAAGAGTCAAAAGTGTCCTTTAAATCCTGAAGTTCCTGCTCTGCTTCTTCCAGCTCCTCTTTATAGCTACGTAAACAATCCTTTTCATTTTCAATATACGCTTCTACATTTGCATATGATTGAACATATTCCTGCTTTTTATGATCCCAACGCACCAAATCCTTCCAATCTTCTGTCGGATTGGCAATTTCTTTTTCACTTAAGCATACATCCTCTTTTGCACTATCAATACGTTCCATAATATTAAATAAATCATCATAGGAATAACATGATAAGTACTGATCTTCGCCAAAAAGAAACTGTAAAAGGTTTTTTTCAGGAGAATCAAGAGCAAACCAACATCTTTCTGCCCATTCTGATGCGTACATCCTTTCGTCACTTCCATTTGAATATGTGCCATTCACAATATCCCCAATGAAATTTTCCAATAACTCAGCTGCAGTTAATCCATAGCTTAATGCCTTTTCTGCCAGCCTTTCTACATCAGCATCTGATAAATTCAAATTATAATTTCTTGATTTAATGGTTTTAATTTCCTCTTCCTGGTTTATTGATCTTCGCAATGTCATATGTATAATTCTCCTTTACTATTTCAAATATTTTAAAGGGATAGAGAGGACTCGAACCTCTATTTAAATTCAGGATACAGTTAGGAAAAAATAGACGTAAATGTAAACTATAAAATAGATCGATCATCTCGATCTCAAGAAGAAATCCTGAACAAGCTCTACCTGTCGAGCATCTATCCCATATCCTATTTAGTCTCTGAACTTCATATTAAATGCTTCATCCGGATTCATTCCATTCCAGAGACGGCTGCGTATTGTTCCCTCTTTTTCCTGTAAATTTAGCTTACGAATGGCTGAAGAAATGGAATTATATAAAATTCCATTCACTGTAATCGGTTTCCCTTGTCTGCTTATTTTTTTGGGTTTATTCAAAGCATCCTTAAATGCGTATCCATATTTAAGTCGGTTCCTGATCAGATCCTGGTCTTTTTCATTCTCCCTGCAAATTTGCGCAATAGATTTTCTTTCACCCTGATCCATACTGTATTTACATCTCAGATCCGTTTTCTGGCATGCCTGCTCTACAGGCATACCAGAAAACGGATTCTTGCAGTTAAAGTCTTTTCGTTGATACCTGCATATTTTGCTAAATCCTTTAAAGAACCAAATTCTTTCCCGTCAAATTCATACATTGGTTATTTCTCCAAATACTAATCACTTAAATCAAACTCACCGTCTTTATATTTGATCAGTAGTTTTTTAATAATTGCTTCCATCTCGTCTGCACTGGTTCCTTGATCAAAGTAATCTTCCAGATCTCTGGTTTTAAACGTAACTTTTGTTTTCGGTTTTACCTTTGACGGCACTACAAGCAACGATATTACCCGTTCATTAGTAAGCGGTTTCCCTTCCTGTTTAACTGTCTCTCTGAGGATTTTCGCCTGCTCTAACGTCGGAATACTGTGAAACTGATCAATATATTTATACAAAGCATCCTGGCTATCAGCGTCTAAAAAGGCAAGTTCAACACCGATCTGAATGGTAAGTTTTCTTTTATCGATCATTGCCAGAAAATCATCTGACAAATAAGACAACCGCACATATCTCTGTACCTGCCGCTTTGAATCCTTGCCAGCACCAACGCTCTCCGCAACATCCGTCCTGTTGTTTCCAAGCTTTTTTTCCTGATCCAAACACATCCGGTAGGCTTTTGCTTTTTCACTAGGAAGTATTTCATCTCTACCATATATATTTGTGTGTGCCATCAATTTTGTTGCCGTGTAATCATCCACATCAAGGATAAATACTGGTACCTCATCAAGATTATTCTGCCTTGCTGCTTCCGTCCTGCAATGTCCTGCTAATATCTCATATTTACCGTTATCTGCAGGACGGACTAAAATAGGCTGAATAATCCCATTTTCCTTTATACTGTCAACCAATTCCAAAAATTTATCTGTTTCCGTATCTACACGAAATGGGTGATTTTTAAATGGTACCAATTGAGATATTTTCAAAGTCTTTGGTTTGTCTGTCTTTAACTCAATCTCTTCTTTCTCCAATTCCTTCTCCAGAGAAGGATCTAACAAATAAGACGTATCCATCTGCTGTAAGTTGCGAAATATATTTTTACCTGGCATGTTTGTCCACCCCCGCTACGCTTCCTGTTCTATTTGCATGAATTCATCAACAAAATCTCCAAACACCATCGATGCAGACGCTTTCGGTGCATATTTAAAAATACTTTGTCCTTCGCCATCCGACTCCGAAAATCTTACAGAGTTAGGAATATATGTGTCAAAAATGTTAATTTTTCCCTTATAATTTTTAGAAAAAAATGCTATCAGATCCTTATCATTGTTTGTATTAATTCTTACCATAGTAAACAGAATTCCTAATATTTCCGGCTTGGTTCCGGTTCCATTGAGCTTTCTGATCTGGTCAAGATACTCAAATAAATTCTGCATTGCACCAGCCCCAAGGAACTGCGGCTGTACTGGTATAAGAACTGCATCAGCACAAAAAAGTGCATTTGTCACATAAAGGCCAAGCCCTGCCGGGCAATCAATGAATACATAATCATAGTTATCCTTAACGATATCCACATATTTACGAAGTGTGATTTCCCGCTGCATGGCATACATAAGTTCACTTTCAAATGCATGTAACGCTGTTGTACTGCGGATTACATCAATCCCTTCTTCCTGATGGATAATTGCAAACCCCTCCGGTATATCTTTGCAGTCTTTTTCAGCCTTCAAAATATCCAGAATTGTCGGATCTTCCTCTTCCGGCTGTAAAAACAAACCTAAAGAGGTTGTCAGGTTCATGGACGGATCAAGATCAATTACCAGATTCTTTTTTCCTTTACCGGCCAGTCCTATAGCCAGATTCTTCACAGTGGTTGTCTTTGCTACGCCACCTTTTTCATTTACACATGCAATTACTTTACTCATAATCTTTTCTCCTAACTGTAATTTGATATTGAAAATATAGCTGCTTTGTGTTATCATTAAATAAATATCGGGTGATTAAGCATATAATCTTCCTAATATTGGATGATTTTGTTCCTTGCGCGGAGCATTTTACTTAATTCCCTTGAGGTCTTGTTTTGCAGAACAAGACCTTTTTTTCTGTGATAACTATTTTTAATTGGAGGATTACTATGAAAAATACGAAATCTATGGCAGCACGTATTACTTACCTTAGAAATGATATTCTTCATATGACACAGGCAGAATTTGCTTCAACGTTAAAAATAAGTCAAACCTATCTTTCTCTTCTTGAATCTGGCAAAAAAAGCATTACCGAAGCTATTATTTCAAAGATCTTGACTACATTCCGGATTAATTCGGATTGGCTGATCTCTGGGCTAGGAACTGATCAGGATATATTTTTGGATAAGATAGATCCTAAAAAATATATCATCCAACCCGATACAGCTGCCTCATTATATGATCTTCAAAAATTATGCCATCTTTCAGATAATGAAACATCCTTTGTATCCTGGTTTATTTCCTTGCCTGCAAAAGATCGTGCTCTGTTTTTATCCTGCATAGAAACATTCTCTGCCTTTGCAAGATCTTACCCCCCTGGATCATCATGATTTTTCTCCTGCCTTTTCTCATTCTGCCAGATATTTTGCGTAATATGTGAAAGGTTCTTAAGGCTATCCGGATTCTTTATATCTTTAATACAAAATCTGATAGAATTCCGATATGCTTCTATTTCTTCATTTCTACGGTCATATGATATTTCTTTCATTATTCTCTTGTATGATAATTAGGAAGTTAATTATCACACGTTCCCTTTCTTTTAATATCGTGGTTCAATACAATTCAGATACTATGGACTTTTGATTT
>OLQD01000878.1_pt1 | contig 27339 bp, 21 predicted proteins | sample 1672841 | NCBI WGS metagenome assembly OLQD01 (sample SAMEA3136729, study PRJEB25190) | human gut metagenome | biome: human gut; feature: human-associated habitat; material: faeces | place: Austria | collected 2013 | reverse complement strand
CCAGCGTGGTCAAGCGCCAGTGCGGCATCAAGGACTACGGCACCATCTTCCCGGGCCACGGCGGCATCCTTGACCGCTTTGACAGCGTGATGTTCATCGCGCCCTTCGTCACGATGGTGGTCATCGCAGCATTCTACGATTAAAATCAGCAGGAGGTAGATTCTTTATGGCTAAGAAAATCACGCTGCTGGGTTCCACCGGCTCCATCGGCACCCAGAGCCTTGACGTCATCCGTGCTCAAGGGTATGAGGTGTTCGGCCTGTCGGCCCACAGCCAGACGGATAAAATTTTGCAGCAGATAGAAGAATTCCACCCGAAATACGTCTGCATGACCAGTGAGGCCGGTGCCGAAAAGCTTTCGGCTGCGCTGGCAGGCCGCGCCGATGCACCCAAGCTCCTGACCGGCCCGGAGGGCCTCAAGACCCTCGCTGCGATGGACGGCCCGGACGTGGTGCTGAACAGCGTGGTGGGCATCGCGGGCCTCGGCGCAAGCCTTGCCGCCATCGAGAGCGGCCATGACCTCGCCCTCGCCAACAAGGAAAGCCTTGTCACCGGCGGCCATCTTGTCACTCAGGCTGTGGCAAAGCACGGCGTCAAACTGCTGCCTGTGGACAGTGAGCACTCGGCCATCTTCCAGTGCCTGCAGGATAAGGAGAGCGCCAAGAGCCTGACCAAAATTCTGCTGACGGCCTCCGGCGGCCCCTTCTTCGGCATGAAGACCGAAGAGCTGCGGGGCAAGACCAAGGCCGATGCCCTCAAGCATCCCAACTGGAACATGGGTGCAAAGATCACCATCGACAGCGCCACTTTGATGAACAAGGGCCTCGAGCTCATTGAGGCTGTGTGGCTGTTCGGTCTGCCTCCGGAGAAAATTCAAATCGTTGTCCAGCGCCAGAGCATCGTCCACTCGGCGGTGCAGTACAGCGACAATTCCATCATCGCCCAGCTGGGTGTGCCGGATATGCGCATCCCCATCCAGTATGCACTGACCTATCCGGCCCGTGTGCCGGGCGTCGTGCCGGAGCTGGACTTCACCACCCTCAAACTGCTGACCTTCGATGTGGCCGACGAGGAGACTTTCCGCTGCCTCGCCGCCTGCAAGAAGGCCATCAAGAAGGGCGGTCTCGGCCCCTGCGCCGCCAACGGTGCCAACGAGGAGGCCGTCAAGCTCTTCCTTGAGGATAAGATCGGCTTCCTCGACATCGGCCGTCTGGTGGAGGCTGTCGTGGACAGCGACAGCTTCGGCGGCGACTACAGCCTCGCGGATGTGTATGAGTGTGACCGTATGGCCCGTGCATTCGTGAGAGCACACCTGTAATATAGGAGAAATAATGTCAGTTTTCATCACCTTTGTTGCTGCGCTGCTCATCTTCGGCGCGGTCATCGCTATCCACGAGTTCGGCCATTTTGCAGTGGCAAAGCTCTGCGGGGTCCAGGTCAACGAGTTTTCCATTGGCATGGGTCCGACCCTCATCAAGACCTATCGCAAAGGCACGCAGTATACCCTGCGGCTCCTGCCCGTAGGCGGCTTTGTGGCGCTGGAAGGGGAGGAGAGCCCCGAGAGCGAACAGGCCGAGGGTGGAAGCGGGGACGATGACGGCCCGGACATCCCGCCGGAGGTGCTGGCGCAGCGGACAGGCAAGCCGCTGAACAAGGCGGCTGTCTGGCAGCGGATGCTGGTGATGGCGGCAGGCGCGGTGATGAACTTCGTGCTGGGCTTCGTGGTGCTGCTGCTCCTCATCTCACTGCGCAGTGAGCCGATCACCAGCAAAGTCATCTATGCCGTGGAGGACAACGCCCTCTGTGGCCAGACCGGCCTGCAGGCCGGCGACGAGATCGTGGCCGTCAACGGTCGGCACTGCTTCGTGGCCAACGATATGCTCTACGAGCTTATGCGCACCGAGAGCTACCGCGCAGACTTCACCGTCCGCCGGGACGGCAAGCTCGTGGAGCTGCCGGACGTCCAGTTCGACACCTGGCAGGATGAGCAGGGCCAGACCCACATGACACTGGGCTTCACAGTCTACGGCCTTAAAAAAACACCGCAGAACGTCCTGAAAGAGTCGGCCAACAGCGTCATCTACTATGGACGCATCATCTATACTTCGCTGGCCGACCTTCTGCGGGGCCGCGAGAGCATCAACGACCTGTCCGGCCCGGTGGGCATCGTGACCGCCATCGGTCAGGCCGCAAGCTACGGCTGGGAGGATGTGGCTGAGCTGCTGGCGCTCATCACCATCAACCTCGGCGTCCTCAATCTGCTGCCGTTCCCGGCGCTGGACGGCGGAAAGATCGTCTTCCTGCTCATCGAGGCAGTCACCGGCCATGCAGTGCCGGAAAAAATCCAGAGCAGTCTGACCGTCGCAGCCTTTGCGCTGCTGTTCGGCCTGATGCTCTTTGCAACGTACAATGACATCGTCCGGCTCGTGACCGGAGCAATTTGAAAGGGGTAAAACCATGCGGCAGCTGAAACGTGAAGTAAAAATCGGCAATGTGACCATCGGCGGCAAGAATCCCATTGCCGTGCAGACCATGCTGAACGTCCCGGTGGAGGACATCGAGGGCAATGTGGCGCAGGCAAAGCGCTGCGAAGCGGCAGGCTGTCAGATTTTGCGCGTGACCTGTCCCAGCGCGGCAGACGCCAAGTGCATCGAGGCCGTCAAGAACGCCGTGAATATCCCCATCGTGGCAGACATCCACTTCGACTACAAGGCTGCCATTGCCTGCGCCGATGTGGGCGTGGATAAGATCCGCATCAACCCGGGCAACATCGGCGACGATGACCGCGTGAAGGCTGTCGTGGATGCCTGCCAGCAGAAAAATATCCCCATCCGCATCGGCGTCAACGGCGGCAGTCTGGAAAAGCACATCCTCGCCAAGTACGGCGCACCTGTGCCGGAAGCGATGGTGGAGAGCGCTCTGTACCATGTCCGCCTGCTGGAAAAGTTCGACTTCAACAACATCGTCATCTCCATCAAGAATTCCAACGTCCCCCGCATGATGGAGGCATACCGCCAGCTCAGCGCTGTGACCGACTACCCGCTCCATGTGGGCGTCACTGAGGCCGGCACTTACCAGATGGGTCTGCTCAAGAGCGGCATGGGCATCGGTGGGATGCTGCTGGAGGGTATCGGCGACACCATTCGTGTCTCGCTGGCTGCTGACCCTGAGAAGGAAGTGGAAGCAGGCTACAATATCCTGCGCGCTGTCGGCTTCCCGGTGGCCGGCCCGGAGGTCATCACCTGCCCGACCTGCGGCCGCACCCAGTACCCCTGCACTGAAATCGCAAATGAGGTGGAGCGGCGGCTTCAGGGTTGCAAAAAGTCCATCAAGGTAGCTGTCATGGGCTGTGTCGTCAACGGTCCCGGCGAGGCCCGTGAGGCTGACATCGGCATTGCCGGCGGAAAGGGCGAGGCAGTGCTGTTCGTCCACGGCAACCCCGTCAAGAAGCTGACGGGGGATAATATCCTCGACCAGTTCATGGAAGAGATCTATAAGCTGTAAGCTCAAGAGCAACCTGCTGCCACGCCCTTTTCTAGGGCGCGGCAGTTTGTGCTGTTATCTGATAGAAAAGGAGTACAACTGTGACACCACTTGTTTCCCAGCTATGGCCGCAGTTTATGGCGGACCCGGACTTTGCAGCCTGTTTTGGCCGCGTGGTCGTCGAGCACGCCCAGATGCTGCGGCAGGAGCGGCAGGTCATCTTTACGCTGCGCAGTTCTGCCCCGCTGGACAAGGGGCTGTGCGCCCGGCTGCTGGCCTCGCTGGCACCGGATTACGAGGGTTTCGAGCTCCGCATCAACAATCTTTTCGGCTATGCGACGCTGGATGAAGCCGGTCTGCGGGAAATGATGGAGGAGATGAAACGGGATGGTGTCCCCATCAACGGTTTCCTCGACCGCTGCCGCATCACCATCACCGGCCAGAACATCACCATCGGCGTCTGCCACGGCACGAAGTTTTTGCAGGAGATGCAGTTCGAGCGCCTGCTGGCGGAGCGCATCGCTGCCCACACCGGCGTAAAGCCAAAAGTGACGCTGGAAAGCAGCGTGGGCGAAGCCGAACAGCGCCAGATGAAAGAAAAACTCGAGCGGAAAATTGCGCCGCCTGTCGTCAAGTTCGAGAAAAAGAACACTGCTCCCTCCATCAAGGTGGAGGGCCTCGACCTCACGGACAAGCCCGTCACCATCTTCCACGGCAAGATGTTCACCCCGAAAAACCTCACCCCCCTCAAGGATTTGGGCGGCGAGGGCGGCAAGTGTATGATTTGGGGCGACGTCTTCTTCACCGAAGTGAAGGGCAACTTCCGCAAGATATACACTGTCTCCATCACCGATTACACCGGCTCCATCAACCTGAAGATCCGTGCGCAGGAAGGGGAGGACTGTTCCAAGTGGGAGTCCATCCCCAAGGGTACGACGGTCGTGGTGCGCGGCGACTGCTCCTACGATAAGTACGAGCACGACTATATCGTCTGGCCCTACGACGTCCTCTTTGTCGAGCGCAAAAAGCGGGAGGACAACGCCCCCGTCAAGCGGGTGGAGCTGCATCTGCATACCAAGCTGTCCAGCATGGACGCCTTCTGCGACCCCGGCGGCATCGTCAAGCTGGCCCACCGGATGGGCCACCCGGCCATTGCCATCACCGACCACGGTGTCTGTCAGGGCTACCCCGAGGCTATGCTGGCTGCAGACGCCATCCACAAGACAGACCCGGACTTCAAGCTCATCTACGGCTGTGAGGCCTACTTTGTCGATGACATGATACCCTGCGTCTACGGCGTGAAAGACGAGCCGCTGAACGGTGAGTTCTGCGTCTTCGACACTGAGACGACGGGCCTCGACCCCGGCGTGGAGTACCTGACAGAGATCGGCGCGGTCATCGTGCGGAACGGGGAAGTGGTGGAAGAATTCGACACCTTCGTAAAACCCGGAAAGGCCATCACCTCCAAAATCACCGAGCTGACCGGCATCACCAACGAGATGGTAGCCGACGCTCCCAGCGAGGCCGAGGCGCTGAAAGCCTTCCTCGACTTTGTAGATGGCCGCATCCTTGTGGCTCACAATGCCCACTCCTTCGACATCCGGTTCCTTCGCGCCGCCGCCAAGCGGAGCGGCATCGAGTTTGAGCCGACCTATATCGACACCCTGACCATGGCTCAGGCCATGTACCCCGGCCTCCACAACTACAAGCAGGGGACCATCAACAAGCATCTGGAGCTGCCCGCCTACGAGGCCCACCGCGCCTGCGAGGACTCTGCCGCACTGGGCCGCATCTTCTGCGTCATGCTGAAAGATTTGGAGGAAAAGCAGGTGACTGCCGTCAGCGGCATCAACACCGGCCTCGGCGGAAACCGCGAGGTGCTGAAAAAGAAGTACTTCCACCTCATCATCCTCGTGCGCAACCAGATGGGCCTGAAAAACCTCTATAAAATCGTCAGCGAGGCCCATGTCAACTACTTCTTCAAGAAGCCCCGCGTCCCCCGCAGCCTTCTGAACAAGTATCGGGACGGCCTTATCCTCACTTCTGCCTGTGAAGCAGGAGAACTTTACAGGGCTGTCGTAGAGGGCCGCTCTTACGAAGAATTGAAGAAAATTGCATCGTACTACGATGTTTTGGAGGTCCAGCCCCTGGGCAACAACGCCTATATGGTGCGGGAGGGCAAGGTGGAGAGCGAAGAGGTCATCAAGGACTTCAACCGCACCGTCATCAAGCTGGGCGAAGACCTGCACAAGCCTGTCATCGCCACCGGCGACGTCCATTTCACCGAGCCGGAGGACGCCATCTACCGTTCTGTCCTGCAGGCGGGCAACGGCTTCAAGGACGCGGACAACCAGCCGCCCCTGTTCTACCGCACCACCGAGGATATGCTGGACCAGTTCAGCTACCTGCCCAAGGAAAAGGCCTACGAGATCGTCGTGACCAATCCCCGCAAGATAGCGGCCAGCATCGACGGCAACGTCCGCGCCATCCCGCGCGGCACCTACCCGCCCAGCATCGAGGGCGCAGAACAGCAGCTCCGGGATGCGACCTGGGAACACGCCAAGCGGGACTATGGCGACCCTCTGCCCGAGATTGTGGAGAAGCGCCTGCAAAAAGAGCTGGATTCCATCTGCGGCCACGGCTACGCCGTCCTGTACGTCATCGCGGTCAAACTGGTGGCCTACTCCAACGCGGGCGGCTATCAGGTGGGCAGTCGTGGTTCGGTCGGCTCGTCAGCTGTGGCCCACTTCTCCGGAATCTCGGAGGTCAACAGTCTGCCGCCCCACTACCGCTGCCCCAAGTGCAAGTACAGCGAGTTCATCACCGATGGCAGCGTGGACGACGGCTTCGACCTGCCCGACAAGAACTGCCCCCACTGCGGCACCCGGATGCTGGTGGACGGCCACGACATCCCTTTCGAGACCTTCCTTGGTTTCTACGGCGACAAGGAGCCTGATATTGACCTGAACTTCTCGGGCGAGTACCAGTCCAACGTCCACCGCTACACGGAAGAGCTGTTCGGCAAGGCCAACGTGTTCAAGGCCGGCACCGTCTCCGGTATTCAGGACAAGACGGCCTACGGTTACGTCAAAAAGTATCTGGATGAGCGGGGGAGAACGGTCAACCACGCGGAAGAGAACCGCCTGACGCTGGGATGCACCGGCGTCAAGCGTACCACCGGCCAGCATCCCGGCGGCATGGTCGTCGTGCCGGATACCTACGAGATCTACGACTTCTGCCCCATCCAGCACCCGGCGGACGATGTGGCGGGCGGCCTGCTGACTACCCACTTCGAGTTCAAGTACCTCCACGACACCCTGCTCAAGCTGGACGAGCTGGGCCACGATATGCCCACCTTCTACAAGTATTTCGAGGAGTACACCGGCATCCCCGTGGACAGCATCCCCATGAACGACCCCAGGGTCTACAGCCTGCTCACCAGCCCGGAAGAGCTGGGTGTGACGCCGGAGCAGATCGACAGCCAGACCGGCACCTTCGGCATCCCCGAGATGGGCACCAACTTCGTGCGCGGAATGCTGGTGGAGGCCCGTCCCAAGAATTTCTCCGAGCTTATCCAGATCTCGGGCCTGTCCCACGGCACCGACGTCTGGACGGGCAACGCCGACGAGCTCATCCGCAGCGGCACCTGTACCATCGCGGAGGTCATCGGCTGCCGTGACAGTATCATGCTCTATCTGCTGCGCAAGGGCCTCGAGCCGAAGATGGCCTTCGATATTATGGAAGCCGTCCGTAAGGGCAAGGTGGCCAAGGGCGGCTTTGCGCCCGGCTGGGAAGAGGCCATGCGGGAGCACGATGTGCCGGACTGGTACATCGAGAGCTGCCGCAAGATAAAATATATGTTCCCGAAAGCCCATGCGGTGGCCTACCTGATGTCGGCCATCCGCCTCATGTGGTTCAAGCTCTACCACCCGCAGGCGTTCTATGCGGTGTACTTCACCGTCCGCGGCGATGACATCGACTATGAAGCCGCTGTGGGCGGCGCGGCGGTGGCCCGCGCCCACATGAACGAGGTGAAGCGCCGTCTCAAGGAAGAGAAGAACGCCAAGGATGAAGATGTGCTCGTCTCGCTCCAGTTGGTCAACGAGATGCTGGTGCGCGGCTACGAGTTCCTGCCCATCGAGCTGGGCAAGAGCCGGGGCTCCAAGTATGTGGTGGAGGACGGCAAGGTACGCCTGCCCTTCTGCTCCTTGAAAGGTCTGGGCGGTGCTGCCGCCGATGCGCTGGAAAATGTGACCATCCACGGCGAAGAGTATCTCTCCATCGAGGAACTGCAGCAGGCCTCTGGCGTTGGCAGCAGCATCATCGACCGCCTGCGTCAGGTGGGTGCTCTGGGTGAGCTGCCGGAAAGCAGTCAGGTGAGCTTCTTCTAAAATTGCAGCAAAAAACGACCTCTGCAGCCGGATGGACCGGAAGCAGAGGTCGTTTTGTTATACGATTGAGTTTTTGAACAGGGGAGAGGCTTACTCCACGCTGATCATATAGTAGTAGACCGGCTGACCGCCGCGGATGTGGCTGACCTCAACGTGGTTGGGGCATTTTGCCTTGACGATCTCGGTCACCTTCTCGGCATCCTCGTCGGAGACGTCGCAGCCGGAGATGATGGTGACGAAGCTGGAATCCTTCTTGCACATACCGCGGGCCAGACGATAGGTGGCCTTGGTGATGTCGTTGGAGGTGGAGACGATCTTGCCGTTCTCCAAGGCCATGATCTCGCCCTTCCTGATGCGCTTGCCGTCGTACTCGCTGTCGCGGGCGGCGTAGGTGATGAGGCCGGTGGAGACCTTATCGGCAGCAGACATCATGTTGATGGTGTTGGCCTCCACGGTGGCAGAGGGGTCGAAGTTCAGCAGAGCGGTGATGCCCATGGGGACGGTACGGGTGGGCAGGACGACCACCTGCCGGTCAGCCAGCTTCTGGGCCTGCTCAGCAGCCATGATGATGTTCTTGTTGTTGGGCAGAACGAAGACGGTCTTGGCCGGGACGCTCTGGATGGCGGCAAGGATGTCCTCGGTGGCGGGGTTCATGGTCTGACCGCCGGAGACGACAGCGTCAGCGGCCAGGTCGGTGAAGACAGCCTTCAGGCCCTCACCGGCGGCGACAGCAACGAAGCCATAGTCGCGGCTGGGGTCAACGGCAGCGTAGATGAACTCGCTGGCGGGGTCGGGCTTCTTCTCGGCGGAAACCTGCTTCTCGAGGCTCTTGCCCTGCTTCTGGCGGGCCAGGAACTGCTCGTGCATATTCTCGATCTTGAAGTTGGTGAGGTAGCCGTACTTGATGGCCTCGCTCAGGATCTTGCCGGGGTCGGCGGTGTGGACATGGAGGTTGATGACGTCATCGTCCTCGATGCAGACGACGCTGTCGCCGTTGGACTCGGCGAAGGCGCGCATCTTTGCGGCGCTTGCACCCTCGTTCTTGTTGATGAGGAACTGGGTGCAGTAGCCGTTCTTGATGTCCTCGACCTTCATCAGGTCGTCGGTGAAGACGCCCTTGCCGGCGTTTTCGGTGGAGAGCTTGGCCTTGTTGGGGACAGCCTCGCCGCCGGCCACGATGGCCTCGCCGTGGAAGACCTTGCCCATACCCTCAAAGATGATCATGATGCCCTGACCGCCGGCGTCCACGACGCCAGCCTTCTTCAGGACGGGCAGCAGGTTGGGAGTGTCCTCCAGAGCCTTCTGACCGGCGGTCATCACGACGTCCCACAGCTCGGCCACGTCCTCTTTGCCGCAGGCAGCAGCTTCCTCGGAAGCGACGCGGGCGACGGTCAGGATGGTGCCTTCGGTGGGCTTCATGACAGCTTTGTAAGCGCCCTCGACGCCCTTCTTCAGCGCAGCCACGATGTCGGCGGCGTCAGCCTCTTTCTTGCCCTCCAGAGCTTTGGAGAAGCCGCGGAACAGCAGGCTGGTGATGACGCCGGAGTTGCCGCGGGCGCCGCGCAGCATGGCGGAGGCGGCGGTCTTTGCGGCCTCGCCCACGGCGCAGCTGTCGTCCATGGCCTGCAGCTCACGGACGGCTGCACCGACGGTCATGCCCATGTTGGTGCCGGTGTCGCCGTCGGGGACGGGGAACACGTTCAGCTCGTCCACGCGGGAGCGCTGGTTGTTGATGTTGTTTGCGCCGGAAATAATGGCGTCGCGCAGGATCTTACCAGAAATCATTGCTTTTTACTCCTTATATCTTCCCGGTACCCCCGGGCGGGCTTTGTCTCATCAGGCAACCACGTCATCGACCGATACGACCACGCGGGCGACTTTCAGGCCGGTGGCCTGCTCAACCTCGTCCTTCACGCGATGCGAGATGGAACGCGCGGCGGTGGAGATGTTCAGCCCGTAGCTGACGGCAATGTGCAGCTCGATCACGAGACGGCCCTCTTCCTGTGTGACACGAACACCCTTTTCAGAGTAATCGTTGCCGCGCACCACGCTCTTGACCACGTCGGTCAGGTCGCGGGGGGTCATTGCGGCCACGCCGTAGCATTGTTTGGTTGCTTCGCCTACCAGCGTAGAGAAGTACTCGGCGGAAAAGCTGACATCTCCCAGCGGGAAACGGGAAGTGATCATAGTCGCTCTGCTCCTTTTATTCATTATGATACCCCGGTCCGCACGGCGGCGGGGCGGTGCGCGGGCCTAAGAAGGCGGCGTACCACTCTTATTATACAACTTTATGAGGAAGCTGTACAGCACATAATTGCTGACAGAAAGAAAAAAAGTCAGGCACGGCTTACCCGTCTCGGTCTGTTTCGACACCGCAATGCCGGTATACTGAAAGACAGACAGAGCCGCAAAGGGCCGCGTTCCTGCTGTTAGTATAGCACAAAATCCTTCGCAGTGCATCCATTTCGTGAATATTTATCCGACAAAACAAAAGGTGATTGTGAATAAAATATAAAAGATGGCGCAGACATCTTTATCTTACTATGAAAAAGTGCTAAAATCTAAGGTGGCAAGAGTAAGACTGTATCCGGCGCAGGATGCAGGGGCATTCGACTGCCAAGGTGCTGAAGACAGGAATTTGCTGCGGCTGCACAGGAGCTGCGGCCCGGCGGCGGAAAAGTTCACAATAGGAGTTGTTTTCATGAATATTCTGTTTTTCCTTTCCCCCAAGCAGGACCTGATGTATGTGTACGATGACTTCACCCTTCGCCAGACGCTGGAAAAATGGGAGAACAACCGCTACGCATCCATCCCGGTGCTCAACCGCAAGGGAGAGTATGTGGGGACCCTGACGGAAGGGGACATCCTCTGGGGGCTGAAAAAGTTCCACGGCCTCGACCTTGAGGCGGCAGAGGACATCCCCATCCGGGATTTTGCCCACAAGCGGGACTACAAGGCCGTCACAGTCACCACGAGCATGGACCAGCTCATCGAGGCGGCCATGAACCAGAACTTTGTCCCCGTCGTGGATGACAGGGGAATGTTCATCGGCATCGTCCGCCGTCAGGCTATCATCCGCTACTGTTACGACCGCTCCCGCGCTGCCGCCACAGAGCAACGCAGAAAGCCCGAAAAGCAGGAAAAACGAGTCCCGGTTTCTGCCGGGGTGCAGTAAAACAGGAAAAGGCCCCGCCGCTCTGCATGAAATGTGCAGGGCAGCGGGGCCTTTCTATGCCTGTGGGAAGGGGAGAGTGGAGCTTCAGCCTACAGTGAGGCTGGAATCGGTGAACCGGTGGGTCAGGACAGCCTCGGCGTCCTCGCCGCCCATGGCCAACAGCTCATCCACCGAAAGGGTGGTGGAGCAGAGGATGGTCTGGAAGGTGATGGTCTCGATGCCCTCAGCCCGCAGCTGACGCAGCGCGGCCAGCGAGATGCGGAAGGAGGCTGTGAACCGTCCGACGCAGACGGTAAGGGTATTGCCGCTCTGGGTGCTGGTGTAGGAGATGCGCTGGCCGTCCTTGTCGGTGACAGTCAGGCCGGGGAGGGGAGAGGCGGGTGCGGACGGGGCGGCAGAGCCGCCGTCAGAAGAGGAAGAAGACTCTTCCGGCTCCACAGGGCGGGGGGTAGAGACCTGATCGATGACCTTGCCGTCGGCATCGGTGGCGGTGACTTTTGCGCCCGGACCCAGCTTGTCCTTGATGGTGTCGAGGACAAGCTCACTGCCTTTCTGCGAGAGGGCCCTGCCGCTGGGACTGCCGGCCTTGGCGGTCAGCTCAAGGCTGCCTGACAGATCGATGACGCTGCTGTAGATGCCGCTGCCGCCGCCGGTGCTGCCGTTACCGCCAGCGGCTTCGACCGTACCGCCGGAGATGGCGACACGGTCGAAGCTGCAGATGCCGTAGCCGCCGACTTTGCCGCCGTAGCCGCCAGCGGCGTTGACCGTATTGCCGGAGATGGTGACGCCGCCGCCGCTGCGGATGCCGTCGCCGCCGTAGCCGTCTTTGCTGTCGCCGTTACCGCCCTTGGCGGTGACCGTACCGTCGGAGACGGTGAGGCCGCCGCCGCTGCGGATGCCGTCGCCGCCGACGAGGCTGCCGCCGTTACCGCCATTGGCAGTGACCGTACTACCGCCGGAGATGGTGACGCCACCGCTGCTGCAGATGCCGTCGCCGCCGGAGATGGTGCCGCTTCCGCCGTTGGCAGTGACCGTACTACCGCCAGAGATGGTGACGCTGCCGCTGCTGGAGATGCCGCGGCCGCCGTCGTCGCCGTTGGCAGTGACCGTACCGCCGGAGATGGTGAGGCTGCCGCTGCTGGAGATGCCGTTTGCGCCGCTGCCGCCTTGGGCCGTCAGGCTGTCATTTTCGCCGCCGGAGATGGTGAGGCTGCCGCTGCCGTAGATGCCGCTGCGGTAGATGTCGCTCTTCAGCGCGTTGTCGCCATCCAGCTTGATATTGGTGTCGCCCTCGCCGGTCACGCTTACGGCGGCTTTGTTCCGGCTGCTGGTGTCGATGTTCACATCCTTGAGTGTGACCTCGACCTTACCGTTCTTACCGTTGGCGTCGATGGTCACGGTGTGGGAAGAAGCGGTGCTCTTGTTACTATTTGTGATGATGGTGTTGGTGTCCACCACATCCTTATTCGTGCCCTGTGAGACCTTGTTCGTCCCTTCGGTCTCGCCTGCCTTCACGGTGATGTCACCATCCTCGATGCGCCATATATCGGCAAAAGCCGGGGCAGCAAGGGTGATGAGCATTGCGGCAGTCAGGACAAACGCTGCTGCCCGCTGAGAGGCCGGACGGGGTGAATCGATCCTCCCCGTATGGAGAGGGCGACCCAGAACACGCATCGCAAGCTTACGATAAGACAGCATACAAAAACCTCCTTTGAACGGTGAAAAAAATGGTGAGACCGTAGAATATCAGGTTACTTTAAATATACCGGATCTGCGGGAAAAAATCAATAAAACCTGCGCGAATCGCCCTGTTTCCTGCGTGAATGGAGAAAACCCGTCAGATTTTGGCTCTGACAAAGAGACAGTTTATCGCTGTGCGGAGAGGGCAAGGACGCCGACAGAAAGCTTTTCTGCGCCTTTTTGCTCAAAAAGCTTCCTGAAAATACATTTTATTGGACTTTTATTCTGCTATACTCCTGTCAGAACAAAAAGACACAGGAGGGAACAGGAATGAAAGACGTTGAACTGCGGTATGTGGGCGGTCATGTGGAGGTCTATACGGGGGCGGGTGCGTTTCTGTTCTCGGCGGACACCCTGCGGGAGGCGATGGAAGAGCTGGATGCCGCCTGATGCATTCCCGGGAATGCCGGGAAACGTCGGAGCAGAGGTTAGAAAATACTAATGTAAAATGAATGTAAAATTCAAGAAAAAAACCGTCTAAGAAGGCCCGGAAATCTTAAAATTCCGGTCAAAAAAGTGATTTTCCTGTAAAATAATGCTTGTTGAGCCGGGGGGTTCGATGCTATAATAAAAAGGACGGCGTTTTGCGTATGGAGAGCTAAGCACAGCCGTCTTGTGCAATGGAGCAATAGGAAGATTTTAGGAGCATTGTTTTATGGACATTACACACATCACCTCTCTGCTGGGCGGTATTGCGCTGTTCCTGTATGGCATGTCGATCATGGGTGCCGGCCTCGAAAAGCTGGCCGGCGGCAAGATGCAGGGCGTATTGCAGAAACTGACTTCGTCCACCATCAAGGGCGTCATTTTCGGCACCCTCATCACCGGCGTCATCCAGTCGTCGGCCGGCACGGTCGTCATTTGCGTCGGCCTCGTCAACTCCGGCATCATGACCCTTACGCAGTCGGTAGGCGTTATCATGGGTGCAAACATTGGTACTACGGTCACCGGTCAGCTCATCCGCATGGCGGATATTTCGGGCGACAGCCTCATCCTGACCCTCATCCAGCCCAAGACGTTTGCGCCGGTGGTGGCGTTTATCGGCTGCATTTTTTATGTATTTATCCGCAACGCGAAGAAAAAGAACATCGGCCAGATCATGCTGGGCTTCGGCATCCTGTTCACCGGCATGAGCCTGATGGACACCGGTGTGTCTCCCCTGCGTGAGAGTGCAGCGTTTCAGGAGCTGTTCGTCACCATGACCAACCCCATCCTCGGCGTTCTTGTGGGCGTGGTGGTCACGGTCATCATCCAGTCCTCTTCGGCCTCTGTAGGTATCCTGCAGGCGCTTTCCAGCACCGGCCTCGTCACCTTCAGTTCGGCCATCCCCATCGTGCTGGGTGCCCACATCGGCACGGCCTTCACCCCGCTGCTGACCATCGGCGGCTCCTCCAAGGACGGCAAGCGCGCCGCCCTCATCCACCTGTACTTCAACATTATCGGCAGCGTCATCCTGCTGGCGCTGGTCTATGCAGTCCAGTTCACCATCGGCATCCCCATGTGGGGCGATGTGATGAATAAGAGCAGCATTGCAAACATCCACACCATGACCAGCGTCATTGCGATGCTGTTCTTCCTGCCCTGCAGCGGCGTGCTGTCCAAGCTGGCCATGATGACCGTGCCGAACAGCGCGGAGGAGGCGCAGGAGCTGAGTATGCCTGTGCTGGATGAGCGTCTGTTCAAGAGCCCGGCTGTGGCTCTGCAGCAGGCTAAGAACGCGGTGGTCAAGATGTCCCGCCGCGCAGCCCGCAACGTCGGCCTCGCCACCCCGCTGCTGCTCAAGATGGACGAGGACGTCGTGAGTGCCATCGATGTCCGCGAGAACCTCATCGACCGGATGGAGGTGGACATCTCCAACTACCTCATCAAGCTGGCAGACCAGGAGCTGGGCGACGCGGAGAGCCATGAGGTGACCGAGCTGCTCAACTTTGTCACCGAGTGCGAGCGCATCGGCGACTATGCAGTCAACATCAAAGAAAAAGCGCAGGAGCTGACCGACAAGGAAGTCACCTTCAGCGAGAAGGCACAGCAGGAGCTGAAGCTTCTCGACAATGCGCTGGAAAAGATACTGACCCTCACCACGGACGCCTTCGAGTTCGACGACGCCCGGACCGCCAGCCAGGTGGAGCCGCTGGAACAGGTCATCGACATCCTCGTGGAGCGGCTTCGTGCGCAGCACATCAAGCGCCTGAAAGATGGTGCCTGCTCCATTGATACCGGTGTCGTCTATCTCGATGTGCTGAACAATGTAGAGCGTATCTCGGACCACTGCTCCAACATCGCCGCCCGTCTGGTGGGCATGGAGGCAGGCGAGGACTATGACTCCCATACCCTCAAGAACATGATGCACCACAACCCCACCAAGGAATATATGCTCAACTACGAGCAGTGCCGTAAGGACTACCTTATCCCGCTGGAACAGCTCGAAGCCTGATTCTGATAAAGGATAAAAACAGTGCAGACCTCCCCGGGGAGCGTCTGCACTGTTTTTGTTTATTCACCCAGGTCTTCCAGCAGCGCCCGGAGGGCCGTTTCGCCGGTGACGTAGAGGCCCTGCTTGAGCCGGAGGGCATCGGCCTCGGGCAGGAGATTGACATAGATGCCGGTGCGCAGGAGCCGCTTGTCGGGCAGTCCGTTGTCGGAGCAGGTGTAGACGACCACCCGCCCACCCTCGTCGCAGAGGTAGAAATCGGTGCCGCTCTGCCCGGCGGAGCCCTGCGCGGCCAGACCCGGCTCGGAGGCCGGCGTCTCTTCGCCGGAGTCGGCAGGGAAGGGGAGACTGGGCAGGGCCATCCAGAACAGGCTGAACACGATGGTAAAAATGCACAGCGCATAAAAAATGCAGAGCCAGACCTTGCGCATGGCAGTGGACTCCTTTCGGCTGAAATGGTGTTTCAGACGGTAGTATGTGCAAAAGAAAACTGCCTCAGACAGGGATGCAGAATTTTCACACCCGGATGCTGTACTTTGGCGGGGCAGATGTGCTATACTAACATCGTATCCGGTCGATTTCCCCCTTGCGGAAGCGGGCGGCGCGGACTATAATGTATTATTATGGCTGTGGGCAGTCTGGCCGCAGCAGGAACAGCAAACGGCATCGTCAGAGGATGCTTTGAGATGCAGAACAGTGAAAATTGCGATAGGAGGCGATCCTTATCTCAAACAATGAAAGACGGAGACTCCACAGTGATGGTGCGCTCCGGGAGCAGCGGCCCGCAGCGGAGCAGAACCGGCGGGTCCGTGAGCCCCGCGGACCGCAGGAGCAGGGAGAAAAGCACGGCCATCCCGTTCTCGGATTCCTGGGCCGGACCATCGTCACCCTCGTCTGTCTGGGCATTATGGCGGGCAGTCTGGTGGCGGTGGGCGCTGTATACTATGTGGTGCAGGCTACGGCCAGTGACGGCGACCTGCTGGACCTCGACAACATCGAACTGAGCCAGTCGAGCCTTGTGGTGGCCACCGACCCCGACACCGGCGCACAGGTGGAGTACGCCACCCTGCGCTCTTCCAACAGCCACCGCGTCTGGGCGGACCTCGAGCAGATCCCCACCAACCTACAGTATGCATTCATCTGCACCGAGGACAAAGACTTTTACAGCGAGCCGGGCGTCAACTTCAAGCGCACCATCGGCGCGATGATCAATGAATACCTGCTGCCCATCTACAGCTCCAAGCAGGGCGCCTCTACGCTGGAACAGCAGCTCATCAAGAACCTGACCAGCGACAAGAGCGCCAGCGGCATCGAGGGCGCACTGCGCAAGCTGCGCGAGATCTATCGCGCCCTCATCCTGAGCCGCAGCTACTCCAAGGAGACCATTCTGGAAGCCTACCTGAACACCATCAGCTTCACCGGTACGATCCAGGGCGTCCAGACGGCGGCAAACGAGTACTTCGATAAGGATGTCAGCGAGCTGACCCTCTGGGAGTGCGCGTCCATCGCGTCCATCACCAAGAATCCCACCAACTATAACCCCTACACCAACCCCGAGAACCTCATCAACCGCCGGAACTTCCTGCTCTACAATATGTGGCAGCAGGGTGTCATCTCGGAGGATGATTACCGCAACGCCGCTGCCCAGCCGCTGGTGCTGGCAGAGACGGACAACACGAAGAAGAGCAGCTCCACTACCTCTTACTTCACCGATGCCCTCTTCAACGAGGTGGTGAAGGACATCATGGCCAAGGAGGGCGTGGACGAGTCCACCGCCCAGAGTATGCTCTACACCGGCGGCTACACCATCGAGGCAACGGTCAACCCCAAGATCCAGACCGCGATGGAGAACCTGATGCTCAACACCGACGACGCCTACTTCCCGGCCGGCTGGCATGAGGAAGAGGTGACCAGCATCTCCGACGACGATGTGCAGGTCTACAACGAGGACGGCACCCCCAAGACCCGCACTGGCGACGACGGTACGGTCTATTATTACCGCAATGTCCGCACGCAGGCGGCGATGGTCACGCTGGACTATGACGGCAATGTCATCGCCATGGTGGGTGGTCTGGGCGAAAAGACCAAGAGCCTTTCCCTGAACCGCGCCTACGGCGTCACCCGTCAGACCGGTTCTACCATCAAGCCCATCGGCGCCTATGCGCTGGGCATCGAGTATGGTCTGGTCAACTGGTCCACCATGCTCAACAACTCGCCCCTCTACCTCAAGCAGGACATGGTCATCCGTGACGAGGACTACTGCCGCCGGAACGGCCTCATGGGTCTGACGGACAAGCAGCTGAAAGCCTACCCCAACGCATGGCGCAGCTGGCCCCGCAACTACGGCGGCAACTACGGCGACGGCTCCGACCTGCCGCTCTGGAACGGCCTCGCCCGCTCCCTGAACACCATCGCCATCCGCGTTGGCGACCTCGTGGGCGCGAACAACATCTTCAACTTCGTCTACAATACCCTGCAGCTCAGCACGCTGGACCCCGTCAACGATGTGGGCCTTGCACAGATGGTCATGGGCAGCCAGACCCACGGCGTCACTCCGATGGCGCTGGCGGCGGCGTTCCAGATCTTCTACGACGGCGAGTACACCACGCCTCACCTCTATACCCGTGTGCTCGACCGTGACGGCAACATCTATATGGAGAGCAACGACACCAGCTATCAGGCTCTGACGCCCCAGACGGCCTATGTCATGAACCGTCTGCTGAAGAACGTCCTGTTCTCCAGCGTCGGTACGGCCAGCGGCCGCTACCCCAACTCCAACGGTATGGAGGCCTTCGGCAAGACCGGTACGGCCAGCGATGAGAAGGACCTGTGGTTCGTGGGCGGCACGCCCTATTACGTCACCGCTGTGTGGTGGGGCTACGATGCGCCTTACGATATGACCAAGACCCTCGGCAAGCAGCAGGCCAAGACCCGCACCTGCGTCACGGCCTGGAAGGCCCTGATGGAGCAGGTCCAGGCAGACCTGCCCTATAAGGCATTCCCGGCGGCTGACGGCGTCGTGGAGCGCAGCTACTGCACCCAGAGCGGCCTGCTGGCCAGCGGCTCCTGCCCGAGCACGGCAGTGGGTTACTACCGTGCCGACGACCTGCCCGACGTCTGCAATTATTCCCACGGTCAGGCAGCTGTCGCCAGCGAACCCCTCGCGCCTGAGCCGGACACCACCAACCTGGACACCGACTGAGGTAAAAATCATACTTTTCGGCACATCGGGTTGCAGATTCGGTGCGCTGAAGGGGTACTTCACGGCTCAAAACTGGATAATCTGACAAAATAGCATCCGACCTCTTGCAATGCAGGGAGTCGGATGCTATTATATTTTCCGCAAGAACACTTGTGTTTGAGAGGTGAACAAGTTGGAACGCCGTTTTTATCTGGTGGATGCGCAGGTCCTGCCGGAAGTTTTCCTCAAGGTCGTCCGGGCCAAGGAGCTTCTGGCCAGCGGAGAGGCACGCAGCATTTCGGCTGCGACCCGCAGTGTAGACCTGTCGCGCAGTGCATTTTATAAATATAAGGACTGCATTTTCGACTCGGAGAATGGCCGCGAGGTCATCACTGTCATGGCGACCCTGCGGGACGAGACGGGTGCGTTGCAGAGCCTTCTGGCCGGCATCAGTGCCGCCGGTGCCAGCATCGTGACCATCAATCAGTCTACTCCGGAGAACGGAGCCGCGCTGGTGGCTGTCACCATCCGCACCGACACCATGCAGATGACCCCCGAGGAGCTGACGGAAAAGCTTTCGCGCCAGAGGATGGTCGTGGGCGTACACTGCGGATACAATCTGTGACAGTACATTCATAGAAAAAAGGAACGAGGGCAGTATCATGGCAAAAATCGCGATTCTGGGCTTTGGCACGGTGGGCAGCGGCGTGTACGAGGTGCTCTGCCGCAACGCCGCAGGCGTCTCTCGCCGCGCAGGCGAACCGGTGGAGGTCAAGTACATCCTTGACCCCAAAGACTTCTCGGATCATCCGGCTGCACAGCTGTTTATAAAGAATTTTGATGCCATTCTGGAAGACCCCGAAGTGAAAGTCGTCGTCGAGACCATCGGCGGCACCCGCTTTGCTTACCCTTATGTCAAGGCCTGTCTCGAGAGCGGTCGGAGCGTCTGCACCTCCAACAAGGAGATGGTGGCCACCTACGGCGCAGAGCTGCTGGCTCTGGCCAGGGCGCACAACTGCGCTTTCCTGTTCGAGGCTTCCGTGGGCGGCGGCACGCCCATCATCACCCCGATGCACCAGTGCCTCGCGGCCAACGTCATCACCGAGGTGGAAGGCATCGTCAACGGCACCACCAACTTCATGCTCACCAAGATGGTGCGGGAGAATCTGGGCTTTGACGAGGCTCTGAAGATCGCTCAGGAGCTGGGCTACGCCGAGACGAAGGACCCCGGCGACGATGTGGACGGCCGCGACGCCTGCCGCAAGATCGCCATCCTGTCCTCGCTGGTCTGCGGCCACCAGATCTACCCCCAGAACATCCCCACCCGCGGCATCCGCGACATCACGGTGGATGATGTGGCTGCGGCAGAGAAGTTGGGCTGTGTCATCAAGCTCATCGCCTGGATGAAGCGGGGCGAGGACGGCAGCGTTGCCGCCGGTGTCGAGCCCTGCCTCGTGCCGAAGGCAAACCAGCTGGCCGGTGTCGATGACGTCTTCAATGCCGTCCTCGTCAAGGGCGATATGCTGGGCGACGTGGTCTTCTACGGCAAGGGCGCGGGCAAGCTGCCCACCGCCAGTGCTGTCGTGGCCGACGTGGTGGACGCCCTCAAGAACGGCGTCAAGGTCCACGACAGCCTGTTCTGGCAGCCCGCCGAGCCGGTGGAAGGAATGCTCACCGACCCCGCTCCCGCCGCATACTATGTGCGTGTGGAAGGCATCGCCCCGGCGGTGGCCGAGGCCATCTACGGCAAGGGCCATGTGGTGGAAGAGCATTTCGACGGCTGCTCCTACTTTGTGGACAGCGCCGACGACAAGGCTCTGGCCGAAGCAGCCCGCAAGGTAGAGGCCATGGGCGGCAGCGTGAAGCTGGTGCTCCGCCGCCTGCCTGAGGACGCCTGAGCGTGAGAGAAGAGGGAACTGCGATGAAGATAAAAGTTTCCGTCCCGGCCACCAGTGCTAACATCGGCTCCGGCTTCGATGCGCTGGGTCTGGCTGTGACCTTGTACAATACCGTGACATTCGAAGAGAGCGACCATCTGGACATCTCGGCGGCGGACGGCACCCGCATCCCCCGCGGCGAGACCAATCTGGTCTACCGCTCGGCCAAGGGTCTATTCGATAAGGTCGGCAAGACCATGCCGCCCCTCAAGCTCGTCCAGACCAACGCCATCCCGATGGCCCGGGGCCTCGGCTCGTCCTCGGCCTGCATCATCGCGGGCCTGCTGGGTGCGAACCGGATGCTGGGCGATGTGCTCAACACCCAGGAGCTGCTGACGCTGGCCACCTCCATCGAGGGCCACCCGGACAACGTGGCACCGGCCCTTCTGGGCGGTCTGACCAGCAGCGTTTTCGAAGACGGCGTCGTCTACTCCGTCAAGCGGGATGTAGACGAGAGCCTCTGCTTTGCGGCCATCGTACCGGACTACAAGCTGCTGACCGAAGCCGCCCGTGCGGCCCTGCCCAAAGAGGTCACCCACAAGGATGCGGTGTATAACCTGTCCCGTGCAGCCCTCATCCCGGCGGCGTTCTGCGAGGGCCGCCACGACCTGCTGGCCATTGCCACCGAGGATAAGCTCCACCAGCCCTACCGGATGCCCCTGATGCCCGGCTCGAAGGAAGTCTTCGATATGGCGCGGCTCTGCGGTGCCAAGGCGGTGTACGTCTCGGGCGCCGGCAGCACCGTAATGGCTGTGGCCGAGAAGGCCAACGCCGAGAAATTCTACTCCAAACTGGAAAAGGGCCTCGAGCTGCTGGAAGGCTTGGACGGATGTGAAGCATTTACACTGCTGCGGCTGGATGCCGACAACACCGGTGCGACAGTGGAATGATAAACAGGACCGGAAGTGCAAGACCGCTTCCGCCCGGTGTACCCCTCACACACTGAGGGAGCAAAAAGAGGAGAGTGACAAGATATGGCGTTGATCGTACAGAAGTTCGGCGGTTCTTCGGTGAAGGACCGGGACCGTATCTTCAACGTGGCCCGCATCGTGGCCAACACCCACAACGCGGGAAATGACGTGGTCGTGGTAGTGTCCGCACAGGGCGACACCACCGACGACCTCATCACAAAGGCAGCAGAGATCACCCACAACCCTTCTGCCCGTGAGATGGATATGCTGCTGGCAGCAGGCGAGGAGATCAGTATCGCCCTGCTGGCTATGGCTCTGAACGAGCTGGGCTGCCATGCCACCAGTCTGACCGGCTGGCAGGCAGGCTTCCGCACCGACCGTGCCTACACCAAGGCCCGCATCACCAAGCTGGAGACCGAGCGCATCTCTTCGGAGCTGGAGCGCAACCGCGTCGTCGTCGTGGCAGGCTTCCAGGGCCTGAACAAGCTGGACGACATCACTACGCTGGGCCGCGGCGGTTCCGATACCAGCGCTGTCGCCATCGCAGCAGCGCTCCACGCCGACCGCTGCCAGATCTTTACCGACGTGGAGGGCGTCTACACCGCCGACCCGCGCAAGGTGCGCAACACCCGCAAGCTGGATGAGATCACCTTCGACGAGATGCTGGAATTGGCATCCCTCGGCGCACAGGTGCTCAACAACCGCAGCGTGGAGCTGGCTAAAAAGTATAATGTGGAGCTGGAGGTCCTCTCCAGCCTGAACCCCGTGCCCGGCACGGTCGTCAAGGAGGTTGTAAAAGACGTGGAAGGTATGCTGATCAAGGGTGTCGCAAAGGACACCGACGTTGCTGTTATTACGATCCTGAATGTTCCCGATGAACCGGGTACCAGCTTCAAGATCTTCGGCCTGCTGGCCCAGAAGAATATCAACGTGGACATCATCCTGCAGTCCACCGGCCGCGACGGCAAGAAGGACATCAGCTTCACCTGCGCGGAGAGCGAAGCTGAGACTGCTCTGCGCGTCCTGCGCGAGAGCGCAAGGTTCGATCAGGTCACCTGCGACGAGACCTGCGCCAAGGTTTCCATCGTGGGTGCCGGTATGCAGAGCCACAGCGGCGTGGCCTCCAAGATGTTCGAGGCTCTGTCCAACAACAACATCAACATCAAGATGATCTCCACCAGTGAGATCAAGATCTCCTGCATCATCGACCGTGAGGACGCTGACAAGGCTGTCAGCGCCATCCACGATATGCTGTTCGAGTAAGACGTGGCTTCAAAGCCGCCGTGCCGTGCGTCCTGCGCCGGTGCGGCGGCTTTTTGCGTACACAATTTTTTTACAGCCCCTGCCGTTTACACCCAGATAAAAGGGGTGTATAATATTATTATGTGCCTATATCCAGGGCGAACGTCAAAAACAGGAAGGAAGCTGCATCATGGAGCAAAATCGACCCGCACCCCGCCGCGCGCTGTCGCCGAAAGAACGCCGCCGGAGACACCGTATCCGCCTCGTGCGCAACTGGACGGTCTTTCTGCTCAGCTGCGGTGCGGTCATGGCTGTGATGACCGGCGGCATCCTCTGGCTGCTGCCCAGGGCCTATGCCCTCATCGCACCGCCGACGGCCTTCGAGGCCCGGGAGTATGAGGGCGGTGCGGAGACGGACCTTTCGGATAAGCGCCTCATGCTGGTGAATGCAAACCTTCCCTTGACGGAAGAGCCGACGCCGGAGCTGGCCGTGGCCGATGATGCCACCGGCGTTTCGCTGGAAGCCGAGGCTGCCGCAGCCTACCGCGAAATGGCCGAGGCCGCAAAGCAGGATGAGATAGAGCTGGTGCTGACGGCAGGGTATCAGGATGCCGCCGCCCGCCAGAGCGCCTATGAGGCCGCGGTCCAGAGCTACCGGGAGTCCGGCTGCTCGGAGGAAGAGGCCACTGCCAGGGCCGCGACCGTCCAGCCTGCGCCGGAAGCCAGCGAATATGCCACCGGCTACGGTGCCGACATCCTCGCGGTAGACAGCATGGAGAAGGACACCGGTTTCGCCGACACCCGTGCCTATGAGTGGCTGGAAGCCTATGCCGCTGAGCACGGCTTCATCCTGCGTTGGCCGCAGGAGCGTCAGGCCGCTACCGGCATGGTGTTTGAGCCGTGGCACTGGCGGTATGTGGGCAGGGACAACGCCCTCGCCATCCGCGCCTCCGGCCTCTCGCTGGAAGAGTATCTGGCGCTGGAACAAACGAAATAATACAAAAGGACGATAGAACATTGAGACGATTCCAAATCGCGCCCGGCGTCCACCTCTCGTATGACGCCGCGCAGAAATTCAACCGCTGCCGCATCAGCATCCACTTCGCGTTCCCGGCCCGCCGCGAGACGGCTACGGCCCACGCGCTGCTGCCGCTGGTGATGGAGCGGGGCTATGCCGACTGCCCCGACATGACCCAGATGACCAAAAAGCTGGCCCGCCTCTACGGTGCCGACCTGACCGTGGACGCCCGCCCCATGGGCTGCAGCCACAACCTCTGCGTCAGCATCACCGGCATCAAGGACCAGTTCGCACTGGAAGGGGAGAAGCTGACGCAGGAGTACGCCGCACTGGCCCTCGGCACGGCGTTCCACCCCTATTTTGTGGGCAGCACCTTCGACCCCGAGGCCGTGGGCATCGAAAAGCAGATGCTGAAGAAGGCGCTGGAAGACGAAGTGAACGACAAGCGCCTTTACTGCCAGCGGCAGGCCAACCGGGAGTTCTTCGGCGACAGCCCCGCCGGTGTCCGGCAGGAGGGCTACTTAGAAGAAGTGGACGGCCTGACGCCCGAAGCGCTGACCGAGGCATACTACGAGATGCTGCGGACGGCGAACATCGAGCTCATCGTGCTGGGCTGCGACGAGGCCAGCACCACCGCCGTGAAGGACGCCCTTCTGGCGGAGCTTTCGGCCATCGACCGCGCCCCGCTGCCCCGGGCGGAGAATATCGCCATGCCCCGGCGGGAGCCGGTGCGGAAGGTGGAGCACTTCGACACCACGCAGGCCAAGCTCTGTATGCTGTTCACGCTGGGCCGGCCCATGCAGCCTGAACAGCTGGCCGCTGTCCGGCTGGCGATGGCTCTCTACGGCGGCAGTGTGACCAGCCGCCTTTTCCTGAACGTCCGGGAGCGCGACCATCTGTGCTACTACTGCTCATCGTCCTTCCAGAGCTTCACGGGCAGCATGGCCGTCAACAGCGGCGTCGAGCACACCGACGCGGCCCGCGCTGAGCAGGCAGTGCTCAAAGAGCTGGCGGATCTCTGCGACGGCCCTATCACCGACGAAGAGCTGGAAGACTGCCGCCGGGGCCTGCTGGCCGGGATGAACGGCCTGGAGGATACGCTGGGCGGCATCGAGACATGGTACTATATGGAAGTGCTGCGGGGCGGCCCGGTGCAGACGCCGGACGACGCCCGCCGCGCCCTGCTGGCGGTGACCAGGGAGGATGTGCGGGACATTCTGAAGCAGTTCACCCTGTCGGTGAGCTGTCTGCTGACGCGGGAGGAGGGAAATGGAAATGGCTGAGAACACCCAGAGCGTGCTGGAACGCACCGCCGCTGACCAGTGGAAAGTTCTGCCCTCGGGGCTGACCGTACTCGTCCGCCCCATGCCGGGCTACTCCGGCACCCATGTCATCTACGCCACCCGCTTCGGCTCCATCGACCGGGATTTCCGGCTGGGGGAGCGGGAAGTGCATCTGCCCGCCGGTGTGGCCCATTTCCTCGAGCACAAGATGTTCGAGGATGAGGACGGCGATGCCTTTGCAAAGTTCGCCAAGACTGGCGCAAATGCCAATGCTTTCACGGCCTTTGACCGCACCTGCTACCTCTTTACGGCCACGGAACAGCTGGACGAGAGCCTTGACGTGCTGCTGGGCATGGTGGGACACCCCTACTTTACCGAGCAGACCATCGCCAAAGAGCAGGGCATCATCGGGCAGGAGATAAAGATGTACGATGACAGCCCCGACTGGCGGCTCATCACCGGCCTGTGCGAGTGTCTGTATCACAGCCACCCCATCCGCAGCGATATTGCGGGAACGGTGGAGAGCATTGCGGAGATAACGCCGGAAATGCTCTACGACTGCTGCAAGGCGTTCTATGCGCCGGGCAATATGGTGCTGGCCGCAGCGGGCAACACCAGCATGGAGCAGATCCTGGCTGCCTGCGCCCGCCATGGCCTGATGGACGAGCGCCCGGCGGAAAAGGTCGAGCGCCTGCTCCGCCCGGAGCCGATGACGCTGGCGGCGGCCGAAAAGACCATCGCCATGCCCATCGCCAAGTCCTGCTTCGGTCTGGGCTTCAAAGAAGAGCCGCTGCCTTTCGGCGACCTGCGCAGCGAGATGCTGTACGAGCTCATCCTCTGCTGCATCTGCGGCGGGATGTCGCCGCTCTACCGCCGCCTCTACGACGAGGGCCTGACCAACCCGGGCTTCGGCGGTGAGGTGCTGCGGGTGGACGGATGCTGCTGCATCCTCTTCACCGGCGAGAGCGACCAGCCCGACACCGTCCGGCAGCTTTTGCTGGACGAGATCGAGCGGGTGCGCAAAGAGGGCGTAGACCGGGAGATCTTCACCCTCTGCAAGAACGAAAAATACGGCCAGCTCATCGAAAATCTGGAAAACGTCGAGGATTCGGCCAGCCAGATGGCAGATTTCGCGCTGGCAGGTCAGACTGTGGCCCAGCAGATCACCATGCTGGCGGGCCTGACGGCAGAGGACGCCGACGCGGCATTGCAGCACATCCTGCGGCCTGAGCGGATGGCCGTGATGCACATCGAGCCGGACGGCACTGCCGTTGAGGACGAGGAAGAAGAGGAGACGGAAGAATGACGAATCTGGTACAGTTCCCGGGTCTCGGCCTCAGCTTTGAGCTGAGCCGGGTAGCCTTCAGCATCGGCGACATGGATATTTATTGGTACGGCGTCTGCATCGCCTTCGGCCTCTGCCTCGCATTGGTCTTTGCGTTCCGCCGCTGCACGGAGTTCGGCATCGACGCCGATTCGATGGTGGATGTCATCCTCATCGGCGTGGTGCTGGGCATCGCCAGCGCCCGCCTGTATTATGTGGCGATGGCACCCTATAATTACGATACCATCTGGGATGTGCTGGCCGTCCGCGACGGCGGTCTGGCCATCTACGGCGGCATCATCGGCGCCTTTGTGTTCGGCGGCCTGGCCTGCAAATGGCGGGGCGTGCCGGTGCTGCCCATGTTCGACCTGGCCGGCATGGGCTTCCTCATCGGACAGGGCTGCGGCCGCTGGGGCAACTTCTTCAATCAGGAGGCTTTCGGCTGCAACACCACCCTGCCCTGGGGTATGTTCAGCGAAGCAACGGAAGATTACCTGATGGGCAGCACCGTCACGGTGCCGAAGGGCGTCACCATCGACCCCGCCATGCCCGTCCACCCCACCTTCCTCTACGAGAGCATCTGGTGCTTCGTGGGTCTGGCTCTGCTGGTGGCGTACATCAAAAAGCGGAAGTTCAACGGCGACATTGCCCTGCGCTACCTTGTCTGGTACGGCGCAGGCCGCTTCTGGATCGAATCTCTCCGCACCGACAGCCTGCTGCTGGTGCCGTCGCTCGGCCTTCGCGCTTCCCAGCTGGTGGCGGCTGCGGCCGTCGTGGGCGGTGTGGCACTGGAAATTTTCCTGACCCGGAAATATAAGTCCAAGCCTCTCATGGTGACGCTGGCCCTGACGGCAGAGAACCGCAGCCTGCTGGCGAAGGTGCACAAGGCAGAGCCGGAATTTACGGTGGAGAGGGAAGAGCTGGTGGCTTCCAGCCCCCGCAAGCTCTTCCTCGAGCGCACGAATGCCTATAACGAGCGGGTGAAGCAGCAGCTCAAAGAGAAACTGGAGAAGAAAAACTGAAAATATTTCCGCAAAAGCGGGATTTTCCTCTTGAAATCCGCACATTTTTTTGCTATACTATTCTAGCCGCTTGGTGTGGGCGCCTCAAATGGCCCCTGTGAGGGCCTGCCTTTACGACCAGCGAGTACAACGAAAAGGAATGAACAAAATGTACGCAATCATTGTTACCGGCGGTAAGCAGTACCGCGTGGAGCAGGGCGA
>OLQD01000876.1_pt1 | contig 27412 bp, 16 predicted proteins | sample 1672841 | NCBI WGS metagenome assembly OLQD01 (sample SAMEA3136729, study PRJEB25190) | human gut metagenome | biome: human gut; feature: human-associated habitat; material: faeces | place: Austria | collected 2013 | reverse complement strand
ATTCGCCGCCCTGCGCGCCCTATACCTCGATTTCTCGCCCGCCGACGCCGAGCGCGTCAAGCAGATCGAGTCGGTCACCAACCACGACGTCAAAGCCATCGAGTACATCATCAAGGAAAAAATGGACACGCTCGGACTGGAAGCCTACAAGGAATTCGTTCACTTCGGGCTTACCTCGCAGGACATCAACAACACGGCCATTCCGCTCTCGCTGAAGGAGGCGATGGCGGGTTTCTACTACCCTGCCGTCGAAGAGGTGCGCGACAAACTGGCGGCTTTCGCCGACGAGTGGCGCGACGTGCCGATGCTGGCGCGCACGCACGGCCAGCCCGCATCTCCCACGACGCTGGGCAAGGAGTTCATGGTTTTCGTCGAGCGCATCGAGAAGCAGCTGGCCATGCTGCACGACATCGCCGTTCCGGCCAAGTTCGGCGGCGCGACCGGCAACTTCAACGCACACCGTGCGGCCTATCCGCAGTACGACTGGGTGGCTTTCGCCAACAGGTTCGTCGGCGAAACGCTGGGGCTCTGCCGCTCGCAGTACACCACGCAGATCGAGCACTACGACAACCTGGCGGCGATCTTCGACAACATGAAGCGCATCGACACCATTCTCATCGACCTCTCGCGCGACATGTGGACCTATATTTCGATGGAGTACTTCAAACAGCAGATCAAGGCCGGTGAGGTCGGATCGAGCGCCATGCCCCACAAGGTCAACCCCATCGACTTCGAAAACGCCGAGGGCAACTTCGGCATTGCCAACGCCGTTTTCGAGCACCTTTCGTCGAAGCTGCCCGTATCGCGTCTTCAGCGCGACCTGACCGACTCGACCGTGCTGCGCAACATCGGCGTGCCGATGGCCCACGCGGTGATCGCCCTGCAATCGCTGCTCAAGGGGCTGAACAAGGTGATCCTCAACCCCGAGGCGCTGGCGCGCGACCTGGAGAACAACTGGGCCGTGGTGGCCGAGGGCATCCAGACCATCCTGCGCCGCGAGGGTTTCCCGAAGCCCTACGAGGCGTTGAAGGCCCTGACGCGGACCAACGCCCACATCACCCGCGAGTCGATCGCGGCATTCATCGAAACGCTCGACGTCGCCGAATCAGTCAAGGAGGAGCTGCGCGCCCTCTCGCCCTCGACCTACACGGGCGTGTTCCGGTAGGCCGGAACCGACATCGAAAACAAAGGCAGGACCCGAAAGCGTCCTGCCTTTATTCGTCCCGACGGACCGTCACTCCTTGCAGCAACGCACCGTATAGCCGTAAGACCGGTTCATGTCCAGTTCATTATTGATCGAACCGCTGCTCGACAGTTTGCTGCGGAAGAAGAGGTAATAGGATTTGACCGAAGAGGTTTCCGCCGACCAGTAAGCGCCCGAACCGCCGGTCGAGCTGCGCAGCCCCACGATGGCGCCCGAACTGTAATTGCGATAGCCCTGCGCCGGATACCAGGCCGTCTGTCCCCCGTGGGTATAGGTCATACCGTAGTTCGTTCCGTCCCATACCGAAACGCCGTCGATGTACTGACGTCCCGAAATCAAATCCTCCCATGCACCGGTTTCAGGAACCCTGTACCCCGGCGGGCAGGGGTCGTTGAGCGTTTTGGCCTCACCCCACAATGTCGCGTTCGGCGACGCAAGCCAGTTATAGCCGGTTCCGACCTTATCGTTGTAGAACGTCATGGGATTGGCGGCAGCCCCGTCGGTCGTCGTCGCACTCTTGCTGAAAGCCCAGTCCAGCGCCGGATAAGCGGGATTCACCACCGTGCCGTTCTTTGCTTCGAGGAACGCATTGGCCGAAGTTTCCGTTTTCTCGCCCCCGTAGAACGGGTCCTTGCGCCCCCACTGGTAATACATGCCGTAAGCGTCCGTACCGCCTGCGGTCGTACCTGCGGCGCCCAGGTTGCGGTCCATGAAGACCGTCCCGTTCCCGTAGGTCATCGTCTGCGGAGCGTCGGTCACCCAGACATGCCAGCTCCAGACGACCTTTCCGTCCTGCATCAGGGCGACCAGCGCGTTGCCCCTGCCTTCGCCGACCGTGAGGAAAATATCGCCGGAGGTCGTGTCGAGGGCGACTCCCGAAACGAGTCCTTCGGAGTCGGTCCACAGCCAGTCGGCCGTCATGCCGTCCGCCATCTCGATCGCCGGCTCGAATCCGACCCCTTCGCCGGCTCCGTTTCCGCGTACCCGGGCATTGAAAACATACGTTCCGGGCGCCGAAACCACATAGCAGTTGGCCGTCCCCGCAACGCTCAAGTCGTTGACCTGCGCCGCCGAAAGAGTCCCGCCGTCCGTCAGAGCGATTTCCACCCGGCCGTTTCCGGCCTTTACCGACCGAAACAACTCCACCTGCTCGTCGCCCGTGGCTTCGACCGGATTTCCGGAGCCGTCCTCGATCTGCCACGGCGTCACGGCGGCGTCCGTCGTCACGGTCCAGAAACCTTTATCATCGCGCCCCACGACGGGGACAGGCCCCGAAACAGGCATTTTCGCTCCGGCGGCATCTTTCAGCCAGGGAATATCCTTTTCCGCGGCGAGTGTCCAGTAATACGCATCCCCATCGACCGCAATGCCGATCAGCGGCGCTTCCGCCGCCGCATTGCAGGCTACCGTCACTTCGGTCCCGTCGCAGAACGTAAGGCGCACGCCGTCCTCCGTCTCGGCCAGCGACCGCACTTCCGACTGCGACACGGCTCCGGCCAGCGTCTTCAGCGAGACCAGGCCCGCATTCAGGTCTTCGATCTTTTGCAACAGTTCGGCCGAGGGGGGGGGGAACAGGTTTGTCTCCATCCGGGTCCGAAGCCCCGGATTCGCTCTTGCAGCCGCCGAGAAGCAGCGCCCAGGAGCAGATCACAAATAATTTTTTCATCATACCTTGTTTTTTAGTTAATGGTTCCATCTGTTCCGTCCGTAAGGGACAGACTTCACGGAGAATACCGCGCAGGCAAAAACAGGCATGACGACCCGGCAAAGCATGGCGACGACTTCCTCATCCAACCGTAAAAAAGTCTGTCCGAAGAGGTTCGCAGCAACAGGAAAAAGAGGGCCGAAGCAAATAAGGACGCACGGAAAAACCGCCGGCGACGACTTCAGGCGCTCCCTTTCTCCGCAGGAGCAAACACCCTATCGCGCAAGGCAGGTCTTCTGACTTGTCCCCCGAGGCGGCGCCTTCCCGGTCCCGGAGGACCAGTGGCTCAAGAATGCCGCAACGAAAAAGCCCTTGCGGGCGGGACTCACAGCAGCGGGAACTGTTGCCGATTCACACGGCATTCCCTTTTAATTCCCCTCCACGGGGAAACCATTGCACGGCAAAGGTACACTTTTATCGGCAGGAAGCAAGCGATCCGGCGGAATATTTCCGCGAAACGCGCCCCGCCGCTCTGCGCAGCGGACCGTTCCGACCACGATGCGTCCCTTTTCCGGCAGACGGCGGCGCGACTTTGGCACGCGCTTTGTACTTATTTCAGTCAACTGCGGCACAGCAACCGCAGTGAGGTTTCTTCATTTATTTAAGTTTGGGTTAGTAGTTTTAGGAGGGCAACCTCCTGGGGGCAGCAGGCAATCGTGAGATTCCCTGCTGTTTTTTTATCCCCGGAGGGCATCACTAACCGAACAGGTCGTTGAGCACGGCGGCCAGACGATACGACGCCAGGATCAGCTGGCGTTCGGGCAGCAGGTAGGTGTCCGTCACGAACTGCTTGCCGTAGGTCCCGTCGACCCGCTGCCAGTCGTAGATCACCCGGCAGGCGACGGCCGTTTCGTGCAGCCATTCGCGGGGCGTAGCATCGGCTCCCGCAACGGCGAAGACCTCCCACACGCGAACCGTGTTTCGGGAAGATCGGCCACAAGGCATCGCTGTCCCCGCCACTCACCCGCCGCAAAATGTCTTTTTCTCCTTCCACGTTACAACGCCGAGAATTATCCTTTAAAGGCGCTATCATCAGGCATATGCCACAAATAAAACAATAAAAAGAAATAAAACCAAAATTATTCCGGTGAAAATTCCACGACAAGACCCGATATTCCACCAAACGGTCCTCGGCGGACGGCGATTGCAGGTTCGGCACGCGCTTTGTACTTATTCCGGTCAGCTGCGGCACAGCAACCGCAGTGAGGTTTCTTCATTTATTTAAGTTTGGGTTAGTAGTTTTAGGAGGGCGACCTCCGAGGGCAGCAGGCAATCGCGAGATTCCCTGCTGTTTTTTTTGTCCCCGGAGGTCCTCCTACTAACCGAACAATTCGTTGAGCACCGCAGCCAGGCGGTACGAGGCCTTGATCAACTGGCTTTCGGGCAGCAGGTAGGTGTCCAGCACGAACTGCTTGTCGTAGGTCTCGTCGGCCCGCTGCCAGTCGTAGATCACCCGGCACGCGACGGCGGTTTCATGCAGCCATTCGCGGGGCGTACCCTTGGCCATGGCGGCTTTCTCGCGCTTGGAGAAGGTGTCCAGCAACTGTTGATACTCGCTGTAACTCCAGCCGTGGGCCCCGTCCAGCACACCCCAGTCCCACATCGCATGGTAGGACATCTTCCTGCCGTTGAGGTCCGCGCGGCCGCTCTTGCAACCGGCGTATTTGACATGCGAGGGACAGTGCATGTCACCCACGATGTGGATCACATACATCAGGTTCAGCCGCACGAGCGAATCGCTCATATTCCGGTAGTCTTTCAGCCGGTCGACGGCGCGCATCAGTTCGACGACGCAATTGGTCTTCCCCTTGCGCAGGGTGTCGACCAGTTGCATGCCGGCATCCACATAACTCACATGCTCGACGTTTCGAAATTCGGGCGTATCGCGGTACTTGTCCATCCACGATGCGTAGTAAACGATCGAATGGTCGAGGTAGCGGGCGATATTCCTCTTCGCCCGGGGCGTCAGGTTGCATTCGGCGATATACGCAATGGCGTCGTGGCGTGTGCGGTCCCATGCCTGCGACGGCAGCGCCGCGCAGAGCATAAGGCCCAACAAAAACAGTTTCAGGTTTTTCATTGTCTTTCAAATTAACGGGTTAACGATTCGGCGCGGAAGTTATCGAACTGCACGCGGTTCTTGCTTTTGACCGCCGGGGCGAACACCACGCGGGTCGTAGCATCGGCTCCCGTGATCGTGAAAGAGAAACCCTCCCACGCATTGCCGCGCGACAAGGTGAACGAAATGATTCCGCCCGAAGCGCCTTCGATGGTCCCGGCGCCCTTCAGGCTGGCCGTCAGGGTCTTGTTCGTATCGGCCGCACCGGAGAAATACTGGAAGAAATAGGTGGCGTCGAAGCTGACCTTCACGTCGTCCGTACCGGTAATGCCGGTGAATGCCGGGGTGATCAGGTTGCCCAACGCCGACGACGAATTGAGGTGAATATACCCCGGACGGGTGTAAACGCTCTTGTTGGTCGCATCGTAACCCCAGCCGTTGAGCGACACGGTTCCTTCCTTTTCCAGCAGGTCGAGGCGCACCATCGTATCCACCGTACAATAGGTGTTGATCCAGTCGGTGTTGGTCGCCAGCAGGGCACTGCCGCTCCAGGGATCGGCCCAGGAGAAATCGTCCTGGAAGTAGACCGTGGCCGTCGAAGGAAGGATATCGGCCCGGACCGCCGCCGAAGGCTCCGACGAGCGGAACGTCTGCGGAATCTCCACCTTCGAACTGTTGTAGTTCATGTGGTTGGCCACCACGCGGAAATTGAAATAGGGGTAATTGCCGAAATTCTTCCCGGCCAGCCCGCCGATATGTACGCGGGGTTCCCACGTTTTACCCGTAGCGACCACCTGTCCGTTCGGCAGTTCCACGAAATAGGTGTAATCCGTCGCATCGGACACCTCGGCCCAGGAAGCCTCGAAACCATAGGCGCTGTTGGCGGAAACGGTCACGCCGGAAGGCGTCGCGAGCTGGGGCAATCCGCCTCCGGACGACTTTACGTCGCCCTCGACGGGATCGCTCCAGGCGGATTCCTTATAGGTCTTGTCGCCTTCGGCGGGCAGGGCGCGGACCGTCAGGCGGGCCGAAGTCCCGGCGATCAGTCCGGTAAATTCGGCCGACAGCTCCGTCGTCTTGCCGCTGCGCGAGGCGACCACCTCGCCGCAGTTGAGACAGGTGTAGGAATACTCGTACTCCGCGGCCTGCGAGACCTCGGTCCAGGTGAACTTCACGGAACTTTCGGTAGCGGCATCCTGGTCGAACGTCACCGCAGGAACCGCCAGCGGTATCAGGTCTACCGAAGGTTTGTCGTCCGGGCCCGCCTTGACGATCCGCACGTCGTCCAGAAACCAGCGGTTGGCCTTGGTTTCCTCCACCGATTCGAAGACCAGTTGTGTGGCGTCGGTCGCGCCGTAGACGATCAGCGTCTTCTCCTCCCACTGCACCGGCGTTTCGGTCTGCATGACGAGCACCTTCTCCGTCGACACACCGTCGTTGACCGTACCCGGACCGATCACCCGCACCTGCATGGTCGAGGGGTCCCACGTGCCGTTGGCAGCGACGTAAATACAGCATTTAAAAGTCACCTTGAGATCCGCCGCACGGTTTTTCCGGATGTCCAGCGTCGGGCTTACCAGGCCTCCGCCGCAACCCGCCGCATTGGAACCGCGCCCCATCTTGACATAGCCGATACGCAGGTAAACGCGCTCCTTGAGTTTGTTGTCATCGGTCTTCCACCCCGATCCGACGAGGGCGTTATAGGCCTCCTGCCCGTGGCTTGCCGCCGTTATGCCGTTCCAGTAGGTTTCTGCCGTAAGCGGCGTAGGATACGTCCCGATGTAATCGGTTCCGCCGTATACGTCGGTCACCCACGAAAAATCGTCCTCGAAATAGACGTAACCTTCCGGCTTGCCGTCGTCGCCGCCGACCTGGAAAGCAACCTCCTGTCCCTCGCCGAAGTTGCCCTCGTAAAGGCGGAAGTCGTCGATGCGGTAACCGCCTGCGGGGGCTTCGACCTTAAAATCGAACGTGGGATTGTCCTCGCCGACCCAAAACCGCGCCAGGACCTCTTTCCAGTCGCCTGCGCCGTCGATCACTTCGTATTGCAGGGCGATCAGTTCGTCGCCGCCGTTCCCGACGAGCACCCGGAACCGGTCGGGCGTCAGTTCGCCGCCGGGAGCCAGCACGCCCATCTTCAGACGGAAATAGGAGTCGTCACGGGTCGCCACGTCGCGCACGGAAAACGAGGGCGTCACAGTTTCCGGGCCCTCTCCGGGAACCTCCAGCACGATATTGTTACCGCCCGAAGCCTCGTCGTAGCCCGACGAAGGCGTGTCGGCCGACACGAAAGCGTTTACGCCGGAGAATCCCACCGCCGAAGCACCGACGCCTTCCGGTTCCCACGCCGTATAGCCGCCCACGGCGACCGGCTCCGCAACGGCCGAAGCCCCGGCCCCGGTGCGGATGTAGTAGATAAGTTCATCGGAGGAACCCTGCGTCACCTCGATCTGTGCGGTCACGCCGTCCAGCGAATCGAACCGAAGCGTCGTCGAACGCCTGCCCCCGGGATTCACGGCCGCGGTGACCTTCACCGTCTGGTTGCCGTACGCCGCACGGGGCGCGACGGTCAGCCAGTCGGCATCTTCGTCGAGGTTGATCACCCAATAGACATTCGACAGGACATCGAACGTGACATCGCCGCCTTCGTAGGTCATTCCACGCTTGTTGGCGCTGACCGAAGAAGCGCTGAGTGCGAGCGTCTCATCCCCGGTCCGGTCCGTACTGCAGGCCCCGGCGACCAGCGCCGCGAATCCCAACAGCCATATACTGTACTTTTTCATGCTCTTCGTTTTTCAGGTTATTTCGAGGTCTTCACAAAGGCCTTCGGCCGCTTCATCCGTTCCGAATAGACATTGCCGAAACGGTCGGTGACCGTGATTTCGAGTTCCGACACGGGCGACGACGCCGTCACGCTGAACATGTGCGACGAGCAGCACGACGCCCAGTCGGCATTGGCTTCGTATTTGGCCTCCACGCGGGGAATGTCGAAGGTGATCGTGTGCAGCGGGTCGCGGTCGAAGACACGCTTCACCTCAAGCGGCGAGCCATCCTCCCGCACCTCGACCTTCCAGGCCGGATCGTAGTTCCAGACATTGATATAAACAACGTTATCGCCCACTTTTCCATAGTCGTCGCCCTTGTTGTCACGGCTCGCATACTGGGCCAGCAGCGCCTTGTAGGTGCTGTTGTCGAGGTGCTTTTTCACGGTGTTCATGTCGTACGTGCGGAACTGGTATCCGGCAGGTTCGCCGATGCCCTTGTAGCTCCACTTCACGTCGGTCGAATTGACCGTATAGATTCCGTAACCGGCAGGCGACCCGTCGACGCAGATGGCCCGGTCGGAAAAGAAAGTGCTCCACCACCATGTTTCGCAGACGGCGGCCGTGTTGTGTTCGATCACTTTGTCGTTGATGACCATCGTGGAGTTGTGGTGCGTATGCCCCGTTATGAAATGCACCTCGGAGAAATCCCGGACGGCATTCATCAGCGCCCCGGTTCCACCCGTGGCGCTCGGCATCTTGGCCGTGTTGGCGAACGAGGCGTTGTAATTTTCGTAGAGCTGGACATGCAGACAGACCACCAGCGGCGCCGTCTTATCCTCGACGGCAGCCAGGTCTTCGGCCAGCCAGGTCATCTGCGCCAGCGACACGACGCGGTTGTAGTCGCGGCTGCCCAGCACGCCGTCGCTGCCGCCCGTATTGATCCAGTCAATGTCGTCGAGTACCACGTAGTGCACCTTGCCGAGGTTGAACGAATAGTAGTTCGGCCCCAGCGTCCTGCAATAGGAAAGCTGCCCCGGGGCGTCGCCCTGCACATAGGGGTCGTTATCGTGGTTGCCCATCGCGTGGAATACGGGCACGGAATATCCGTTCCGGGAAAGCCACTGCCGGTAGTGCGGAAGCCGGAAATTACGGTCGTACCAATACCTGTCCCAGGTCATGTCGCCCGCCATGAGGCAGAAAACCGGCACGGAGCTGGCATCGGCAAAAGCCTGCGTTTCAGCGATAAACCCGTTTTTGAAATTGCGCAGGTCGTTCTGCTTGTCGGCCAGGTGCAGGTCGGCGCCCACCAGCATGACGTGGTTTTCGGTATCGGCCTCCACCAGCTCGAAGTTATGCTTCTCGCACACCCCGGCCTCGTCGGTCAGTCCGGCCCAGAAGCCCATCATCATATTGTTATCGAGCGCAGCGGGCAGGTAACCCTGGGGAATCGTGATAAAGACATACCCCAGCGTCTTGAGCGACGGAATCCAGTAGTAACCGTTCTCATCGGTGGTGACCGTCTGCAACCCGTCCGACACGCGGACACCCGGCACGCCTTTGTCGCCGCAGAAGACAATGCCCTTGATGTTCATGCCCTCCTTGTCGGGAACTTCCTGGTCGGTCGTAAGGTAGATTTTCACCGTGGCGACATACTGCTCCTGCGCACCGCGAACCACATAAACGTCGTAGCTCTCCCGGGCGATCGCCGCAGGTATCACCACACGGGCCGTCTTGGCCGTAACGCCGCTTACCGGCAGGTCGAACACAGCGGCGTCGGCCCGGAACGAAACCACGTCGCCCGCCTCGAAGCCTACTCCCTGCAGGGTCAGCGTCTGCCCGGCATACACGCTCATAACGGGCGCGAGGTAGAGATTGCGCACTAGCCTCCGGGACTGTTCGAACTCCGGGGAATCGCTCTCCGAGCACCCTGCCGCGAGCAGGAAGCCCGCGAACAGGACGAAGAGCATTTTCAATTTGAATTGACCTATTTTCATCGTTCGGATTTTTAACGGTTTATAAATCGAGGCACGACATGCGTACGACACCGATGCGGCTGGTTCCCGAAGCGGTGTTCTCCGTGTCGCTGGCATTGCGCTGGCGGGTAGCCCGCAGACGGATCGAGAAACTTTCGCGGTCTTTCAGCTCGTCGGGCAGCACGAAGAGGTATTCGGGCGCTGCGATGCTGTTGTGCCAGTTCGAAGCCACGTATTCGTTGCCGATCGGCGTCCAGGTTTTGGCATTGTCCGTATCGGCCCACTCCATCTGGAAGTACATCGGGCCTGCGGTGTTGCTCGAGGCCGTAAACTGGAGTGAAATCTGCCCCGTAAAGCCTTTCGTCGAGAGGTTCGAGAGAATCCAGCAGCAACCGTCCGTATCGGTATTGACCGCAGCGGTATTTTTCCACCACCCCTGCGCCATCACGGCGACATACTGCACCCCTTTGGTGTTGCCGTAGGCCGGGAGCCATGCATTCTTCACCGCATCCCATGTCGCCGCCGTACAACGGGCATGCGCCCACGCCAGGTACATCTGCTGCGTATTTCCCGAAGTCGATCCCAGCACGTCCTCGCCGACCGAATGTTTGAGCTGTCCCTGTCCGACGGACGCCGTCACCGACTGCATGGCGCCTGCATTGTCGGTCCACGGACCGATCTGCATGACGGTCTTCGAAAGGCGGCTTGCGGCCGGGGCCTTGAAGTTGGTGATGTCCGACTCGCGGCGGATGCGCACGCACCAACTCTCGACCGGACGGCGCATCTGGTCGCGGCCGTCGTAAACGTCGCATTTGTAACGCTTGTTGACGATACCCGTGATATCGCCGGCCCCTTCGGGAATCATCGAAAGCGCCCGCTCGGTGAACGACCACGTGGTGTAGAGTTTAGCCGTATTGCCCTTGGCGTCGCGCAGGTAATGGCCGTACTCGATCGTCAGGTCGTTGTAATCCGCCGAAGCCTGATAGGCGGCTCCCTGTTTGATACCGAGGTACGACACCCCTTCGTTGATGTTGACCAGCGTCCCGTAAGGCAATGCGAATTCAACGTTGCGCAGCGTCACCAGCCGGTTCTCATACGCCGGCAGCTTCGTCAGGTCATCAATCACGACCGGTTCGACGGGTGTTCCCGCCACGGCGCTCTGTACGGCCGTCGACGAAAGCCCGGCAATCTTCAATCCGTTGGTATAGGCGTCGCGTTCGATATGCTGTCCGTACATGTGGAGCGTAACGACCTGGTTCAGGTCGCAGGTATTGTCCGCCGCATCGTCGAATTCGATCCACAGGCCTCCGGTCTCGTCCTGGATGAACATCGTGTTGTTCACCTGCTCGCCGCCTCCGGTCGAATAGGCCACCGGATAGTTGCGCGTCGTGCGGTCGCTGATCACGCTGCCCGCGACATAGACGTTGCGCGCGATCTTACCCTCGCCCATCGCCAGCAGGTCGGCGACCGTGATCTTTTCGGCCTCCTCGAAGGCGCTCGACCGGTCGGCCTGCATGATGGCGAACACACACGACACCGAAGTGCCGTAAGCCCGGATACGCACCTGCGCTTCACGCGGCTCGGAGCCCGGATTCGCCGCACAGGTGAAAGTTTGGCTCACAGGCGTGAAGTCGCCGATCGTAACCCACGAGGCATCGGCCGGATCGACCAGTTCGGCCACCCAGTCGATATTCGACTCGACGCCCACGGTGAAGGTCTCGCCCTTGACCGAAACGGTCTTGCCCGACTCCTTGACGTTGACCTTCAGTTTGGGCTCGTCGCCCGCCTGGTTGAACCGGATCGTCGCCACCGAAAGGCCGTCGACCACGATATTCAATGTCCCGTGGCGCTGGTAGGCCGTCGTATTCTTCTCGACCATGGCCGAGAAACGGGCGTCGCCGACACCCTCCGTCGGCCAGTAGGACAGCCATTCGAGGTCCTCTTCGTAGGTGGGTACGAGTTTCCAGCTTCCGTAGTTGGAGTACATCAGAAAATCCTGTGTCCCGCCCGCCGTATTGAACGACACCTCCTGAATCCCGTTTTTGTCGTTATCGAGGATATAGACATATTTCTCCTGCGTCTCGTCCTTTTCGCACGACGTGGCCAGCGCCGCCGAAACCAAGGCGGCCGCCCCGGCGGCAAAGATGCAAAGACGTTTTATCATCGTTTTCATAGTCCAGTCTTTTTCGGTTATTTGATTCCTTTGTCGACGGCAGCCTTACTCCACCAGACGGGGGTCTTCATGTCGTCGGCGCCGCCGTAGTAGGTCCTCAGGCGTTCGACGGCCGCATTGTAATTCTCCTTGTTGGTCTCCATCGTATTGGTCGGATAGACCAGACGCGTCGGCAGGATGTGGTCGTTGAACGTACCGCTGCCGATCGTCAACACCGGATACCCCGTGCGGCGATAATCGGCCCACGCCTCGTAACCGACCCAGAACAGGGCCACGTATTTCTGGTTGATGATCGATTCGAGCGTTCCGTCGTAGGGGACATTCGCCAGGAAATTCTCGATCACCTTGTCGGTGATGTTCAGTCCCGTCGTATCCACCTCTTTCCAGTAATTGATCGAAGCCCGGATGGCGTTCTGGTAACAGGCGGCGGCGTCCCCCGCGATCCATCCGCGCTGGATGGCTTCGGCCTGGATGAACAGCACTTCGTCGTACTTCATCAGCGCGTAAGGTGAAGCATAATCGCCCAGATTGGCTTTGTTGAGGTTTGCGATACCCGTAAAATCGGCCTCCTGCGATTCGATACCGCTTTGGCCGCCTTTCCAACCCTCGGCGCCCGACGGTTGCTGGAACCAGATACCGATGCGCGGATCGCCCGAATGATTCATCATGTCGACGATCTGCTCCGCAGGGCGGCGTCCGGTCGAGGTGGTGAACTGCGTATTCAGCTTCGTGCCCCAGTAGTTGACGAAAGGCTCCACGCTTTCATAAGACATTTTGGCATTGTCGCCGTTGCTTGCAAAAACCGGATACCGGTCCGGATTATTGAAGATTTCGGCGATCTTCGCGGCAACGCCCATGGCCGCATTGCGGTTGCTCAACCGCATGAGCAGGCGCAGGTAGAGCGAATTGTTGAACTTGCGCCATTTCGAGATATCGCCTTTGTAGAGCAGGTCACGCTCGGCGCTGGGTAGTTTCAACGAACTGTCGTAAAGCGAATTGGCATGCTCCAGGTCGGCAAGCAGCGCCCGGTAGACCGCCTCCTGCGAGTCGAACACCGGCTGTTTGATACCCTCGGACGAACCTTTGAAAGCCTGCGAATAGGGAGCGTCGCCGAACAGGTCGGCAATGTTCTGCAGGAACAGCGTCCGCAACGTGAGTGCAATAGCCTCGTAATTGGGGTCTTCTTTCCGGACAGCCAATTGGCGCATGTGGTCGGCATTGGCCGCCTGCATGTAGAGATTGCTCCAGGCCGACGCACCCACCGAATTCTCGATCACATAACGGTGGTAGGTATTGTTGCCCGAGCCGGCGATCGTATACTGGATCAGCTCGCCGTTGAGCTGCCAGGTCCGGTAGAGGAATACCTCGGTCCCCGAATAGAGCAGTTCCTGGATCATGCCCGCAGGGGATATCTTCCACTGTTCCATTTCGTTGGGGTTGGTATTGTATTCTTCGAATTTGGTCATACAGGCGCTTGCCGCCGTGAGCAGCAGGGCCGGGATCAAGATATATTTCAGCATTTTCATAATCGCGTCAGTTTTAGAATCCGAGTTTGAGACTGAATCCGTAGGAACGGGTCATCGGGTAAGCGCCCGTCTCGACGCCGCGGTAGAGCGACGATCCCGAAAGCGAAGCCACCTCCGGATCGAACTGCGGGAAATTCGTGATGCAGAACAGGTTCGTGGCAAAGAACGACAGCGAGACGTTCTGGAACACCTTGGTCTTGGAGCAAAGTTTCTTCGGCAGCGAATATTCGACCCGCAGTTCCTTCATTTTCAAATACGAGGTGTCGAAAACATTGGATTCGGTGTTGCCGCGCGGATAAATGACCGTATTGTAGTAATCGACCGCATCGGTGGTGATGGTGTTGTTCGGCGAATAGACGCCGTCGGCGGAGACGTTGACGCCCGGATGAATCAGGCCGTCGTAACGTCCCTCGAGCGAATTGGTCAGCTTACCCATGTAGGAGAGGATCGAATTGGTCAGCGAGTAGGCTTTGCCGCCATACGAGGCAGCGAACGAAGCGGAAACGGTCAGGCTTTTATAACTCACCGTCGTCGTCAGGCCGGCCTTCCACTGGGGGTAAATACTGCCCAGGTCCTTGAGGTTGGTAGCGTCGAGGATGGGATTTCCGGTCGAGGCATCGACGATATGCTGTCCCGAACAGTCGATCTTATGCCCGTCGGCATCGTAGTAAAAAGCACCTTTGGGCGCTGTTTCGAGCCCGTATCCGTAGATACGCCCCAACTCTCCGCCCGGATAGGCGTAGATGAAGACTTTGCTGCCGATGGTATTGCTCGCATTGAGCTGCCAGACATTGACGCCCGGGGGCAACTCGACCAGTTCATTCCAGTTCTTCGACCAGTTGGCATCGATATTCCAACGCCAGTTTTTGGTTTTCACGAGCTGGAACCGCGCCGAAAGTTCGATACCCTCGTTACGCACACAGCCGGCGTTGATGACCATCGACGAAGCGCCGGTCGCCCAGTCGGAGGGGACGTTGATGATCTGGTTCGTCGTCTCCGAACTGTAATAAGCAAAGTCGAAAGAGATGCGGTTTTGCAGGAAGTGGCCTTCGAAACCGACCTCCCAGCTCTCGACATTTTCGGGTTTGAGCCGGTAGTTTTTGGTCGATCCGGGCAGTTTGTAAGCCCCGGTGAAAACCGATGAATTGGAGTAGGAACCCAGGAGCTGGTAAGGCTCCGTATCGTTACCCACGTTGGCCCACGAACCGCGAATCTTGAGCATGTCGATCCACTTGGCCTTGTTGCGCAGTTTGAACACCTCGTCGAGCAGCACGCTGGCGCTCACCGAGGGGTAAAAGTAGGAGTTGTAACCGGGAGCCAGCGTACTCGACCAGTCGTTGCGGCCGGTAATATCAAAAAAGAGCATGTCGCGCCAACTGAGCGAAACCAACCCGTAGAACGAATTGATCGACTTGGTTTTACGCAGGTTGTCCACATCGAGTTTCCCGTTGACGTTCTGCAAAATGAACACGTTGGGTTCTTCGAGCATATTGGCCGTCAACCGCACGGAATGATACTTATAGAGCATGTTGTTACCGCCCAGCGACGCGTTGAGCGAAAAATCGCCGAACGTATCGCGGTAGCTCAGCAGAAAGTCGTTGTTGAGTTCGATGTTGCGGATCGTTTGTTCGCGGTACATTCCGTCGAGGTAGGCATGCGTGTACTGCGGTTTCTGCTGCGTACGGAAATCGTTGCTGAAGTCGATGCCCGAACGCACGGTCAGCGACAGTTTCTCGGGAATAATATGCCCCGTCACGCTGGCATTGCCGTAAACACGGTCTTTGGCCTGCGTATTCAGACATTCGTAAACAATGAAATAGGGATTGTCCATCGATCCGTTAATCAGCTTCACCGAAGAATCGCTGCCCGAATAGTAGTCGACCAGCCGGCCGCTGTTCCATTCGTTGTATGCATCGCGGGCCGAAGCGCTCACAGGTTGCCAGAGCAACGTTTTCAGGGGCGACGAATTGCTGTATCCCCCCACGGGCAGGTTGTCCGAATTTTTGCGGTAGTAGCTCAGTTTCAATCCGGCCTCGATGTATTTGTTCCGCTTGCTGATAGCCGAAAGCGTGAAGTTCTGGGTGCTGAAACCCGTATTGGGCACGATCCAGTCGTTGCGCGTATCCTTGACCGACACGCGCAGCGACGAGCCATGGCCGTCGCTGGCGTCCACCGCCAGACTGTTGGTGTAGGTAACGCCCGTCCGGAAGAATCCCTTGTACCAGTCGCATACTTCGTACGGAAGCCGCGTATAGGTCCCCGTCGCCGGATCGAACGAGGCATACATGTAACGCATCTGCCCCTGGATTTTCTCGCCGAACTGGTAACGCGAATGGAATGCATTTACTTTTTTGCCGGTATCCGAATGATCGGCGTCGACCGTGTAGAACGAATATTCGTCGGGATTCAGGCCGTTGGTCATATGCCCCGTATTGATGGTCGTTTTGCGGAAGTCGCCGGCGCCGTATACATTCTGGAAATCGGGCCAGTAACCCGCCTTGTCGAAGGTTACCGAGGTGGTAAAAGTAACCCCGATGCCCTTCTGCTTGCGGCCCGACTTGGTCGTAACGATGATGGCGCCGTTGGCGGCGCGCGATCCGTAAAGCGCCGTTGCAGCCGGGCCTTTCAGCACCGAGATCGACTCCACGTCGTCGGGATTGATGTCACCGGCGCCATTGCCGTAGTCGATCGGGGCGTCGTCCGATTCGTAAGAACCCGACGACGTATTGGAATCCATACCGCTGCCGATGGGCACACCGTCGACCACGAACAGAGCCGTATTGTTGTTATACGAGAGCGAGCCCTCGCCGCGCAGCGTGACACGGACCGATCCGCCGGGTCCTGCGGCCGACTGGTCGAGATTCAGACCGGCAACCTTACCGGCCATACCGCTCAGCCAACTGCCGCTGGCATTGTTGGTGATGTCGTCGGAGCCGATCTTCGAGACGGCATAGCCGAGGCTCTTCTCCTTACGGGTGATACCGAGGGCCGTCACCACCACGTCCTCGATGCTGTTGGCCGCCGCCCGGAGCTGGAAGTCGATACGCGTACGGGCGTTCACCGTCTCCGTCACCGAATCGTAACCCAGATAGGAACAGACAATTTTGCCGTTTGCCGGAACATTCAGCGTATATTCGCCGTTGGCGCCGGTGCTCATACCGAGGGTCGTACCCTCGACGATCAGCGTCGCACCGACGAGCGGCACGCCGTCGGCATCACGCACCGTACCGGTTATTTTCACATTGGGACGGGCCTTGTCGGCCGCCTTGCGCACGAGCACGACCTGTGTTCCCCGCACTGTAGCCGTCACCTCGGGGATCGCCTGCGCGATGACCGCCTCGACGGAGGCGTCGGTCACGCTGAGCGAGACCCGGCGGGCGGGATCGAGATCCGAAATGTTATACACGAAAGTGTAGCGGCTCTGCTTTTCGATGGTTTGCAGCAGCTCTTTTACCGTAATATTCTTGACGTTAAGCGTCAGTTTACCGTCGCGCGAAGAGGAAGGAGGCACTGCAACGGCAGCAGTAGCGACCACCAACGCCAGCAAAACCGGCAGGACACGCCGCAGACCGCAACGGGCACGGTACGCCCGTTTCTGAATGGAAGTTTGAAGTTTCAAGGCAATAAGGTTTTTGAATGCACGAAAAAAGGTTCACACGTTCCGGACAACCGTCGGTTGCGGCCGCCGGAGAAGGCCTAATAATCGAAAGCAGGAATGCGTAAAGGTCTTGTCATAGCGATGAAAGTTTTAGAGTTAGTTTTATATCATATTGATTACCAACATATTACATTTCAGCAACAAATAAGTTATCCCACGTTGTCCCAAAGAGGACATCGTACAAAACGGTCTATCTGCGTGTTATGAAAATTGTTCCCCCGGAGGATTCGTAACGGATCGGAACCACCAGTGCGATGGCATCCAGAATCTCCTCGAGCGGCTCGCTGCGCAGCGAAAGCGTAAGCCGCGCCTCGAGCCCAACATCGTCCGCGATGTCGAACTCGACGTTATAGCGGTGTTCGAGGTTGACGAAAACGGCGTCGAGACGCATCTCATCGAGTTTCTGCGTTTCGAACATCCACTTATTGTAATTATTGGCATCGACAGCCTGGTAGTCGATCTTTTTCGAATTGCGATAGGCGACCAGCCGCTCGTCGGGGCAGAGCGTGACGGGCAACTGCCCGGCACAGGTGGCTTTGACCGAGCCGGAGACAAGTACCAACTCGGCATAGTCCAGGTGCTCGTAACATTTCAGGTCGAAGACCGTCCCCAGCACCTCGACCTCCATCAGCGAAGTCCGGACACGGAACGGTTTCGAAGCATCGCGCACGACGTTGAAGAGCGCCTCGCCTTCGAGCCGTACGGAGCGCAAATTGCCGTCGAACGACTCGGGATAGTAGAGGCGGCTGTCGTAGTTGAGCCAGACCTGCGTACCGTCGGGCAGCACGAAGCGGCCCTTGCTGTCTTCGCCCGTAACCACAAACACCCCGTTTTCGGGTTTCAGGAACAGGCGGGCGCCGAGTCCCAGCACCACCCCGCAGACGGCTGCAACGGCCGCCATACGCCGCCACGATGCAGCCAGACGGGCAATGCGGCCCTTTTTCGGAGCCGCGGCAGACGAAGCCGCCGGCATCGACTGCATCAGCCGCTCGAACGACTGCTCATAGGCAGCGCCGTTCACCGGGCCGAGCTTCGCCGCGTTCCACTCCTCGAGCAGTTGTTCCTCCGCAGCCTCGCCGCCCGCATGCTCGTCCAGCCAGCAGCGGAACTGCTCCTGCACCTCGGCGGGCATGTCGTTGTTCGCGAAATCGGAAACTATGTTCTTGGTCTTTTTAGTCATGGCTTTTTTCCGTGGGGAAGCATCGTGCGGCAAAATGCCGGGGCGCCGCAGTCCGCTGTCATCCTCTTACACATACTAGACGATCCAGCGGCGCAACACCCCTACGCCGAAATGAAAATAAAATTCAGGAAATTTCCTTTTTGATGCTGCCGAGCGCTTTCGTAATCTGGTTTTCAACGCTTTTGGGACTGATATTCAACTCCTCGGCAATTTCACGGTTGTTCTTGCCGCACTCGCGCGACAGGCGGTAGATTTCATACCTCCGGGCAGGCATCTTGCTGACGGCGGCTTCGATCTGGCGCGACAGTTCGGCCGTGTCGATCCGTTCCGTAACGTCGTCGCAAAGAATCTGTCCGTCGACCCGGGCGCTGTTTTCGAACTGCATCCGGATCCGGCTGTGCTTACAGATGTCCAGCACGGCATTGCGCGTCATGCGGAACAGGTAAGCGTTGAGCGACTGAACCTGGGCCAGTTCACGGCGCTGCATCCACAGTTTGGTGAAGATATTCTGCGACACGTCCTGCGCCTCGTGGATATTCTTCAGCATCTTCATGGCGAAGGCCTCCACACGCGGGGCGTATTTCAGGAAGACAAGCCGGAAGGCATCACTGTCCCCGCTGCTCATCCGCCGTAAAATATCTTTCTCATCTTCCATATCAGGATGCTATATATTTTCTTTTATAGCTATTATCATTGAATATCCGTCACAAATAAAACAATAAAAGAAATAAAAACAAAATTATTCCGATGAAAATTCCATTACAAGTCCCGATAATCGACCAAACGGTCTGCGGCGGACGGCGATTGCAGGTTCGGCACGCGCTTTGTACTTATTCCGGTCAGCTGCGGCACAGCAACCGCAGTGAGGTTTCTTCATTTATTTAAGTTTGGGTTAGTAGTTTTAGGAGGGCGACCTCCGGGGACAGCAGGCAATCGCGAGATTCCCTGCTGTTTTTGCATCCGCATGCCGGGCGCGCCGTTTCTGCGTGCGCAGGGTACGAAAAAGCCGCCCGGTGTTCCGATCGGTTCTTTGCAACGCTCCGGCTGCCGATTTCACGGGGCGGCAATGCGCTCCGGCACGAAAACTGTGCGGCGGACGACGAGGGAAAACAGCAAAATCCAACCTACCCACCATGGCAAAACGTAAAAATATCACCACGACGCAGCTGGCGCTGATGACCGCTGCGGCCGTCATCAGCCTGCGCGGGCTCCCGATGATGGCCCAGGAGGAACTGACGATGTTCTTCTACATTTTCTTCGCGACGTTCCTCTTCCTGATTCCCGCGGCCCTCGTTGGCGCCGAACTGGGCAGCGCCTTCGCCGACCGCGGCGGCGGCGTCTACACCTGGGTCAAGGAGGCTTTCAACCGCCACCTGGGCTTCTCGGCGATCTTCCTGCAATGGATTCAGAACGTCGTCTGGTATCCCACCGTACTGGGATTCGCCGCCGCGTCGATCGCCTACATGATCGGCGTTCCGGCACTGGCGCAGAACGGGCTGTACGTCGGGTTGTTCTCGATTGCAATGTACTGGTGCGCGACGCTGGTGACCCTGCGCGGCACGTCGGCCATCTCGGGCATCACCTCGAAGGGATTTCTGATCGGCACGGTGCTCCCGGGCGTCGTCGTGATCGTGATGGCGGTCATCTGGATGGCCGGCGGCAACGAAATAGCCCTGAAGGAGATTCCGGCCGGCGTCTCGCAGATCGTCAGCGTCGACGCCGCGCAGCACGTCCACCCGCGGCTCTTCCCCCACATCGCGGGCATGAGCGACATCGCGTTCCTGGCGGGCATCCGGCTGCTGTTCGCCGGCGTGGAGGTGCACGCCGTGCACGCTCCGGAACTGGCCAAACCCCAGACGCAGTTCCCGCGGGCGATGTTCCTCGCTGCGCTGATCTCGTTCGGACTGTTCACGCTGGGCGCGCTGGCCGTGGCCATCATCACCCCCTACGACCAGATCAACCTCCAGTCGGGGCTGTTCACCACCTTCCAGATCGCTTTCGAACGTTACCACGTGGGATGGCTCTCGAACGTCATGGGACTGCTCGTGGCCTTCGGTGCGCTGGCGGGCGTGATGTCGTGGATTTCGGGCCCCAGCCGCGGCCTGCTGTGGACGGCCAGGGACGGCGCTCTGCCCTGCTTCCTCCAGAAGACCAACAAGAACGGCGTGCAGCTCAACATACTGATTATCCAGGGCTGCATCGTGACGCTCCTCTCGTCGCTTTACATCGTGATGGACGACGTCAGCGTGGCGTTCTTCCTGTTGAGCGCCCTGACCGTAGGACTCTACCTCATTATGTATATGATGATGTACGCCGCAGGAATCCGCCTGCGCTACACGCAGCCCAAGCTTATCCGCAGCTACCGCGTACCGGGCGGAAACACGGGCATGTGGCTGATCGGAGGCGTGGGGTTCCTCGCCGTGCTGTTCTCGTTCATCGTCACCTTCTTCCCGCCTTCGCAGCTGCCCGTGGGCAGTCCGGCGACGTACACGTGGCTGGTGGTGACCGGCACGGCGGTCTTCCTCGCGATCCCTTTCATCATCAGTTTCGCAATGGACAAACGGAACGCCCGGCGGACGCCGGAGGCTTAAAACTCGACCGTCAGGCCCAGCGTCGGGAGCAGCGTGCCGCTCACCTGTTCGAGGTATTTCATGCGGTAACGCCGTTCCGAAGCCGGAGCCGAGGGGTTCTCGATCTCCCCCGTGGACATCAGCACGTCGGGCTGGCGCAAACGACCGCCCGCAACGTTTTGCAGGTCGATGTAGAGACCCAGCATGCAGCGGCGGAAGTAGAACACCTTGTCGACGCGCACGTCCAGCTGGGCGAAGGCGTCGAGCCGCCCGGCGTTGTATTTCGAATAGTCGTAGTAGGGCCGTCCCTGCGCATCCCACGCCTCGACGAGCGACGAACGCTCCACGTCGTAGGGCGTGTAGGGCGCACCGCCCACGGCGCTCAGCTTCGCACCGAAGCTCCAGTGGCGCGGCAGGTCGTAGGTTCCGCTGACGTTGACCACGAAACGGTTGTCCCACGCCGAGGCGATCCACGGGGCCTGCCGGTCGTTGCGGTACTCCGAGCGGAACACGGTCACCGACCCCACGACGTTCACTCGCCCCGGAATCTGCCAGCGGGCCATCGCCTCGACGCCGTAGGCGCGCCCCTGCGCCGAGGAGACCAGCTTCTCGTTGCCCACCACGCCGTAATCGTTGCCCTTGCACGAGAGCGGAATCCCGTCCGCCACCGACAGCGGCACATCGCCGTAGCGTTTGTAAAATCCCTCGACCGAGACGATCAGCCGGTCGCGCAGCCGCCAGTCGACGCCCGCGCTGAAGACCCCGACGCGCATGTAATCGAGCGATCGGTTGACCAGCGCGTCCTCCTCCTTGAATCCCAACGCCGTGTAGGGCGGCAGCTGGCAGTAAAGCCCCGCGCTGCCGCTCACCGACCAGCCGGGACCTACCGCATAGGAGACCGAAGCCCGGGGCGACAGCTGGCGCCACACCCGCGCCATACGTCCCGAGTAGTCGCACCCGTCGGCGCGCAGGCCCGCCGAGGCGGTGAACCGCTTGTCGGCCGAGGCGTATTCGGCCCCGGCGAACAGCCCCCAGCCGACGATTCCCAGCCGGGTCCGGTAGTCCGACAACTGCGTCCTGTCGGTATAGAGCCGTTGCAGCGTGCGGTTCGTGTAGTCGGAATAATTCACCTCGACGCCCTCGCGGACGGTCCAGCAGCCCAGATAGGTGCGGTTCTCGGCCCGGAGCGTGGTCTTCTGCTCCACGGAGCGCAGCCGGAGCGTCAGGTTGTCCTCCGACGAATCATCGTTGCGCAGGTATTTCAGGTTGCGGTTGTTCAGGTAGTTGTGGCTCAAGGTCACGGTCTGCACGTGGCGGCCCGCATAGTGACGCCACGAAGCCCCCACCGTGAAGGTCTCCTGCCGGATACGGGGCAGGTAGCTCAACAGGTATTCGGCGTCCTCGCCCTTCTCGTCGACGTTGAGACGCATGTTGTCGAATCCCGCAAGGGCCAGCACCGTCAGCTCGTCGCGCTCCGAAAGGCGTGTCTTGACTTTCGCCTGCCCGTCGATGTAGTTGGGCAGGAAGGGCAGCCCCAGCAGTTTGAACAGCAGTTGCAGGTAGGACTGGCGGATGGAAAACAGATAAGTCGTCTTGCCGCCGATGTGCCCGCTGCCACTCAACCCCACTTCCGAGGCGCCCAACGTCGCTTTGAAGGTCTGCTTTTCGGCATTGCCGTCGCGGAGACTGAAGTCCAGCACGGAACTCAACGCCCCGGCCCGGTCGGCGGGAAAAGCGCCCGTATAAAAACTGATTTCGCGCACGAGGTCGGCGTTGACGATGCTCACCGGACCGCCCGTCGCCCCCTGCGTGGCGAAATGGTTGATGTTCGGGATTTCGATCCCGTCCATGTAGAACTTGTTCTCCGCAGGCCCGCCGCCGCGCACGATCAAATCGTTGCGATACCCCACGGGCGAGAAGGCCACGCCGGGATACGAGCGCACGATGCGCGACACGTCGCGGTTCGAGCCGGGGCTTTTCTCGATCTCCCGCAGGCCGATCACCTTCAAACTTACGGGACTCTCCGCCGTGACGCGGAACGGCGACGGACGGACCGTCACGGCCTCCAGCTGCGCGGCATCCTCCTCCAGCTCGACTTCGATAAAGGGCGTGGCGGCCGAGACCATGTATTCGGGCGTCGTGAGGCTCTTGTAGCCCACCGACGAGACCGCCAGCCGCCAGATGCCCGGCTTCACGCGCTCGATGCGAAACCTCCCCAGCGAGTCGGTCGAGGCTCCCTTCTGCTCCTGCCCGGCCAGCACCACGGCGGCATAGGCCACGGGGCGGCGGCTCAAACGGTCGATCACCCGCCCGCTGACGGGATAGGTCCCGCCCTGCGCCCGCACGGCAAACGCCGCGGCCAGGCCGAAAAACAAAACAGCGACTTTCAGGAATTTCATACGGCAAAGATACTCGGTCAGGCGCCTTCCGACGCCGTTTCATCGGTACATTTCGGCAGCAGTTTCAGGTACGAGAGCAGAACCACGTTCATCACGAGGGCGTAGACGATGGCCGGAACGGCCATTTCACCGCTGTCGAAGATCAGCGGCGAGGTGGCGACGGCGATCGCCTGCGCAGCGTTCTGCATCCCGACCTCGATGACGATCGTGCGGCGCACCGCCCGCCGGAGCCGGAACAGGCGGGCCAGCAGCGATCCGCCCGCCATCGCCAGCAGGATCAGCGCACCCGCGGCCAGCCCCAGCACGCCGAGATTCTCCAGAATCGTCGAGGCGTACTGCACGAAGAACACCGCCGCCAGCAGCATCAGGGCCGGGAAGGCCACACGCCCCAGCAACTCATGCACACGCCGTGCCGCCCGGGGCCGCCAATGCCTGAAAAGCGCCCCGCAGAGCATCGGCAGGAACAGCAGGACGATGTTCTGCACCAGCAGTTTCCCGACCGGAAGTTCGATGGCCGCACCGGCATGCACCGCGACGAAACGCGCGGCGAAACCCATCACCAGCGGAATCGTGAAGAGCGTGATGAGGCTGCTCAAAGCGGTCAGCGTCACCGAAAGGGCCACGTCGCCCTTGGCCAGCATCGAAAAGACGTTCGACGAACTGCCTCCCGGACAGCAGGCGACGAGCAGCAGTCCCAGAAAATAGACGGGCGGCAGGCGGAAGGCCAGCCCCACGCCGAAGGCGATGAGCGGCAGCAGCGCCAATTGGCCCAGCAGCCCCGCGACAACGGCCGCCGGACGGCGGGCCACACCGGCGAAGGCCTGCCGGTCGAGTTCGATGCCGAGCTGAAACATCAGCGCGATCAATACAGGCAGTACGATCCAGACGGTATTCATAAGCGATGTAAAACGGCGATCCCGGGGCGCGGACTTCCCGGCAGCCCGGTTCCATTTTACTGCAAAGGTGGCCCTTTTTTCGGGAATCCGGCCCGTTTTCCGGAAAAAATTGTAATTTTAGCCTCCCGAATTACGCGAGATACGACGGTTTATGTCCCTGAACACCAAATACGACATCCTCGACAACCGACTGGTCATCCGACGGCTCAACGCCGGGGACCGGCAGTGTTTCGAAGCGTGCTACCGATTCTATTACAAGGGATTGTGCAGCTTCGCCTCGCGCTGGGTATCCCTCCCCGTGGCGGAGGACATCGTACAGGACACGATGCTGTACATTTGGGAAAACCGGGACCGCCTGATGGAGGAACTTTCGCTGAAAGGACTTCTGTTTATGATCGTCCGCAACAAGTCGCTGGACCGCATCTCCAGCCAGAAGGTCCATTCACGCGTCCACCAGCAGTTGGAAAAGAGATTCGCCGACCAGTTCGACTCCCCGGACTTCTACCTCGGCACGGAACTCGCACGGCTCTACCGCGAGGCGCTCGCCCAACTCCCCGAGCAGACCCGGCGCATCTTCGAGATGAGCCGCTTCCAGGGCATGACCCACCAGCAGATCGCCGCCGAGATGGAGGTGTCGCCCCAGACCGTCAACTACCATATCGGCCAGGCGCTCAAAGTCCTCGGCGTCGCGCTGAAGGACTACCTGCCGCTGATCGCGCTGTTTTTCGAAATGCCCGGGAACAACTGAAACCCCTGCCCCCTGCAACCGACCATATGCAATAAAAACGAAAGCCCGAAAAAAAATCGGGTTTTCGTTTAGTAACTATTTCCCCAAAACCGTATTACTGTTAGAAACCGAACTTATGAAAGAGATCGACGACAACCTGCTGACCGAATTTCTCGAAGGAAAACTCGACGAACCCGCCAACCGCGAGATCGAAAACTGGTACGACACCTCGGAGGAGAACCGCCGCCGGCTCGAAGCGCTCTACTTCGTGCTCTTCGCCGGAGACCGGCTCCGTGCCGCCGCGTCGGTCAACACCGACCAGTCCTTCAGATCGTTGCAGCGGCGCATCGAACTGCGCCGCACGAAAACAAGGCCCCAATGGCGGCAGATCGCGGCGCGCTACGCCGCCATCCTCGTCGCGGGCGTGATCGTCGCAGGCATGTATCTCTACCAGAACCGGCCGGACGACCGCATCTGCACGGTCAGCGCCGAGCGCAGCGACTGCTCGGTGACGCTGCCCGACGGCTCCGTCATCCGGCTCACCCGCAGTTCGCAGCTCAACTATCCGGCCTCGTTCGACGACGGGAACCGCACGGTGCACCTCACCGGCGAAGCCTTTTTCGAAGTCAGCAAGCGCAACGGCGCGCCGTTCACCGTCACCACGGTCCACGACGCCGAAGTCGTGGTCCGCGGAACCAAATTCAACCTGAAAGCCTACGACGACAGCTCCGACGTCGAAACCGTACTGGTCGAGGGAGCCGTCGATTTCCGCGCCGCGGACCACGTCGTGGCTCTGCACCCGGGGCAGAAAGTCTCCTACAACCCCACGGACAACGACCTGACGCTGCAAACGGTCAACGTGGAGGCGGAGCTGGCCGCGCGGCTGCGCACGTTCCGCCACGTCGACCTGGCGCAAATCGCCGGGGTGATCGAGGATTTCTACGGCATCGGCGTCGCCTTCCGCAGCGAGGCGCTCAAAAACATCCAGTTTACCGGAACGCTCGACTTCAACATGCCGATCGACCATATCCTCGAAGTGCTGACGCTTTCGACGAACACCCGTTTCAACCGCAACGGCGAAAAAATCACCATTCACAAATAATCCAATCTTAACCAAACCTCTATGAAACAAAAGTTACTCCGTATGCGGCATGCCTGGTATCTACTGGCAGCATGCCTGACACTCCTTATTCCGTGGGGGGGGGAAATGCAGGCGGCGCCGTCGCCCCAGCAGACTTCGGTCCGCGTTGAAAACGTAACCAGCCTGAAAGGGCTGATTCAGGAGATCGAATCGCAGACCTCCTACCGGATCTCCTACCAGGGCAACCTGGCGGACAACGTCCCCGTAAAAATCGCCAAATCGACGAAATCGGTTTCCCAGCTGCTCGACGAAGCCCTGCGCGGAACCGGCATCACCTACATCATCCGTCAGAACAACATCATCCTGACCCGCGCGGCGGCACTTACGGATACGGTCACGTTTCTGCTGTTCAGTCCTATGTACGGCAGCATCGAGAATTGGAAAAATATAATCGCGATCATTTCCAAACGGACTGGCATACTTTTCTACGATTTTAGCTGAAATGTCATTCAGTGGGAAACTTATCGACTTGCCTGTCTTTTTCCTTACATAGCAAACCCTACCATCCTTCAAATTGCAGAAGCGGAGCAATGCAATATCCGAGAAATTTATTCCTGCACCAAAATAGCTGAACAGAAATAAATCCTTTGCAAGTCCCATATAAAAGCCAGAATCGGAAAGTTCGAGTGCGAGGATTCTTTGCACCTCCTCCTTGGAAATCGACCGTTTCTCTGTATGAATATCAAACTTGTTTATTTTGAATCTATTAAACGGGTATGCGTCCTGCTTGATAACGTCCTGCTCTATGGCTTTATTGAAGACGCTACGGAGCGTTCGAAACAGTTGGCTTATCGTGGTGTCTTTACATCCTCTGGCGTGCAACCACTCTTCATATCTTTTCAGCCACACACAATCAATCTCTCGAAAGGGAATATCGAGTTTATTACGCGTGTAACTCATCAACGAATTAAAGGAGTATTTATAGACCGCCAAATTACCCAGCCTCTCCATCTTCTTCATCTCCGCAAACAACCTGCCGTACATTTCCGCAACAGTTCGCCCTTGGGTCTTTTGTTCAACAGCCTGTGCCAACGATCGAGGGGTATACTCTTTGCGTTCAGCCATCATATCGACAACCAATACGTTGTACTCCGCCATTTTCGAAGCAATCAGTTTGTCAATCACTATTTTATTGGGACAGTTTCGTTTGGGCTTATTCTTCTCGAAATCCCAGAATTGAGGTAAAACCGCTACGCCAAGACTGACGTATTTCTTTTTTCCGTCTTTACAGAGACGAATCATCAACGGATGCGCTCCGTTTGCAAGCGTTTTCGACTTGTAGCATAGAATGCTGACACCTGTTGCCATGCGAGTTTGTGGTTTAACTCTCGGTTTAACTCAACAGCTAAAAACGGTGGTAAACCACGAAAACAGCGCATATAAAAAAAGACAGCTGCATTTCTGCAACTGTCTGATTTTCATTGGTGGGAACATGC
>OLQD01000871.1_pt1 | contig 27467 bp, 16 predicted proteins | sample 1672841 | NCBI WGS metagenome assembly OLQD01 (sample SAMEA3136729, study PRJEB25190) | human gut metagenome | biome: human gut; feature: human-associated habitat; material: faeces | place: Austria | collected 2013 | reverse complement strand
GAGGTCGGAAAACGAAAGTAGGAAGAAAACTACTTCGTTTTCCTCCTACTCGATTCGGTTCGCTTACAGCCACTTCTTGAAGAACTCCAGCGTCTCGCGCTGCATGTCCCGGCTGAAGAAGTGCGGGCCGTCCCACAGCTTGGTGACCAGACGTTCGGGGACACCCTGTGACTCCCATACGCGGTGCATCGTGCGGTAGGCATCTTCCACGCCAGCCACCGGGAAGAGCTTGTCCTTCCGTCCGTTGAAGAAGAGCGTCGGCTTGGGACAGGCGATGGATGCCACATGCGGATAGTCGAGGTAGCGGCGCAGTCCGGGGATGAGCATCGAGTAGGCGGAACCGCCCTTGTTCTGGTTGTTGGTGAGGGTCATCAGGTGTTCGGTCGTGTTCATCCAGCAGACGGACGCTGACGCCTTCACGACATCGGTCAGTGCGGCGAGCATCCACGAGCGGTAAGCCCCCATGGAGAAGCCCAGGCAGCCAATGCGGTCCGGGTCGACGTAAGGCAGGGAGGCCAGAAGTTCGGCACTGCGCACATCGTCCATGTTGATGCAGGCACCCCACGAGCTTCCCATTTGCAGGAAGTTGCTTGCCACTGCCTGCTGACGGTCGTAGTCGAAGCCCTCCTTGCATCCCCGCTCGTCCCAGAAGAGCGCGTCCACGCAGAGGACGACGAAGCCGTTGGCTGCAAAGTAGTCCGCCGTATACTGTCCGTCGTAGCAGCGCACTGCCCAGTCGTCCGCATCCGCCAGCACCTCCTTGCTCACGCCGAAGGGACGCACCATCTTCTCCTTGCCGATGGTGAAGTGTGCACCGTGGTCGTGGAGCATCACTACGGCAGGCAGCCGCTTGCCCTCGGCACCGTCAGGCACCAGCAGGTAGGCAGGGACACGGCTCCATGCCGAGATGTTGAATGTGATTTTGCGTACCTCATAGCCCTCGCGCTGCTCCGTCGCCACGGTCTGCACGGCATAGTCCCGTGGGGCAGGCGGAAGGTTCCGGAGGCATTCCGTCACGGTCTCGCGTGCCTTCGTGCGCCACTGTCCGAAATCGGTTTCAGGCGCGTTTCCCCAAGCCATCGGGTAGGTGAGCTGCTCCTTCATCTGCTGGTAGAACAGCGGCATGTTGTTCACAATCTCATAGCGCAGGGAGTCTGCCGGTTGCTGTGCCCGGACCGTCCCTGCGGTTGCCATCAGGGCAATCATGCCCAGTAAGACGTGTTTCATACGTAATAGGTCTTTAAGTTTCTGTCAGTGGGACAAAGATACAACGTATCTTGACAACCGGAGGGCGGCGGACGGACAATTTTTGTTCCCTTCTGTCGCTTGCCGGGCTTCTTTTTCCCTCCAATGACACGGGAATCATGCTTTTTGTCTAAATTTGCAACATCTTACGAAAGGATATCACATAAAAGCTACATCAACATACTACATGGAAAAGAAATTCAAACGAACAACCGTCACTTCGGCGTTGCCCTACGCCAACGGTCCCGTACACATTGGCCACCTCGCCGGTGTGTATGTTCCTGCCGACATCTACGTGCGTTACTTGCGCCTGAAGAAGGAAGATGTACTCTTCATCGGCGGGTCTGACGAACATGGAGTGCCCATCACCATCCGGGCACGTAAGGAGGGCGTTACCCCACAAGATATTGTTGACCGTTACCACAACCTCATCAAGAAGTCGTTCGAGGAATTTGGCATATCGTTCGATGTGTACTCGCGCACTTCGTCGGCAACCCATCACCAGATGGCTTCCGACTTTTTCCGTACGCTTTACGATAAAGGCGAATTCATCGAGAAGACCAGCATGCAGTATTACGACGAGGAGGCGAAGACCTTCCTTGCCGACCGCTACATCACCGGCGAGTGCCCGCACTGCCATGCCGAGGGCGCTTACGGCGACCAGTGCGAGAAGTGCGGCACCTCCCTTTCGCCTACCGAGCTCATCAACCCGAAGAGCGCCATCAGCGGCAGCAAGCCCGTGATGCGCGAGACGAAGCACTGGTACCTTCCGCTCGACAAGCACGAGGCATGGCTCCGTCAATGGATTCTGGAAGACCACAAGGAATGGCGTCCGAACGTGTACGGACAGTGCAAGAGCTGGCTCGACATGGGTCTGCAGCCGCGTGCCGTAAGCCGCGACCTGGACTGGGGTATCCCTGTTCCCGTGGAGGGAGCCGAAGGCAAGGTGCTCTATGTGTGGTTTGACGCGCCCATCGGCTACATCTCCAACACGAAGGAGCTTCTGCCCGACTCGTGGGAGAAATGGTGGAAGGACCCCGAGACACGCCTGATTCACTTCATCGGCAAGGACAACATCGTGTTCCACTGCATCGTCTTCCCCGCCATGCTGAAGGCGGAGGGAAGCTACATCCTGCCCGACAACGTGCCTGCCAACGAGTTCCTCAACCTCGAAGGCGACAAGATATCGACCTCGCGCAACTGGGCGGTTTGGCTTCACGAGTACCTGGTGGACTTCCCCGGCAAGCAGGACGTGCTGCGCTACGTGCTCACCGCCAATGCTCCCGAGACCAAGGACAACGACTTCACCTGGAAGGACTTCCAGGCACGCAACAACAACGAGCTGGTCGCCGTCTACGGCAACTTCGTCAACCGGGCACTGGTGCTGACGCAGAAATACTTCGACGGACGTGTACCCGAGTGTGGCGAACTGACCGACTACGACAAGGAGACCTTGCGCGAGTTCGCCGACGTGAAGACGCAGGTGGAGCGTCTGCTCGACGTTTTCAAGTTCCGCGATGCGCAGAAGGAAGCCATGAACCTGGCACGCATCGGAAACAAGTACCTGGCTGACACCGAGCCGTGGAAGCTTGCCAAGACCGACATGCCGCGTGTGGCAACGATTCTGAACATCGCCCTCCAGCTGGTTGCCAACCTCGCCATCGCCTTCGAACCCTTCCTGCCCTTCAGCTCGGAGAAGCTGCGCAAGATGCTCTGCATGGACAGCTTCGACTGGAATCAGCTGGGACATACGGACCTGCTCCCTGCCGGTCATCAGCTGGGCAAGCCCGAACTGCTCTTCGAGAAGATTGACGACGAAGTCATCGCCGCACAGGTGGAAAAGCTCGAAGCGACCAAGAAGGCAAACGAGGAAGCCAGCTACAAGGCGAACCCCATCCGTCCGAACATTGAGTTCGACGACTTCCTGAAGCTGGACATCCGCGTGGGTACGGTGCTCGAGTGCACCAAGGTGCCCAAGGCTGACAAGCTCCTGCAATTCAAGATTGCCGACGGACTGGAGAACCGCACCATCGTCTCCGGTATCGCACAGCACTACAAGCCCGAGGAACTCGTGGGACGCCAGGTGTGCTTCATCGCCAACCTGCCGCCGCGCAAGCTGAAAGGCATCGTGTCGGAGGGCATGATTCTTTCTGCCGAGAACTTCGACGGCAGCCTCTCCGTGATTGGCCCGATGCGCGAAGTGAAGCCGGGCAGCGAAGTGAAATGATTTAATCCCTGACAATTGACAATCGGCAACGGGAGTGCACCGTCCTTCCGTTGCCCCTTGTCAATTGTTTGTTTCCCCACAACCATTATGAAAGAAGTATTGCTTTATAACCTAAACAATGAGAAGGGAAAGCGCATCCGCGAAGTGTGTGCCTCCCTGTCCGTTTCGTGCCGCGACATTACCCCCGCGGACTATCTGGAAACCATCGGCGCACTGGCAGGCATCGTCGGCTATCCGCGCCGCCACACCCCTGCCGGACCGGCGTTCGGCGAGGAGATGATGATATTCTGCGATTTCAACAGCGACGACATCTACAACTTCCTCTCACGTTCCAAGGCGGCAGGCATCGCACCTGTCCACCTCAAGGCAGCCCTCACGCCCCACAATGTGCAATGGAACTCGCTGCAAATCCGCGAGGAACTGCTCAAGGAGCATGCTGCCATGAACGGCGGAAGCGCAAAGTGACCGGCATGAAGTATTTCATCACCTACGGCGACGAGAACTACACCCGTTCCGCACAGCGGCTCGCAGCGGAAGCCCGTTCGCTCGGCATCTTCGACGACGTCCGGACGTACGGACCGGCGGACCTGCCTGACGATGTGAAGCGGCATCCGCTCATGTGTCATGCCCGTGGGGGAGGATACTGGTACTGGAAACCCTGCCTTCTGCAGGCATGCCTGCGCCGGATGCAGGAGGGCGACATCCTGGTATACGCCGATGCAGGCTGCTCCGTGCAGCCGTCGGCAGAATGGGACCGCTTCTTCCGGGACCTGCGGACGAAGAGTGTCGTCGCCTTCCGGCTGGGCTACCGCAACAAGTTCTACTGCCGTCGCAGCCTGCTGGACTATGCACGCGCCGAGCAACCGCACTGGGGGGAGTACTACCAGGTGATGGGCGGCATCCTGCTGCTGAAGAAGAGTGGGGCGAGCGTCCGGCTGGTGGACGACTGGCGACAGCTCATGGACGAGCATCCCGAGTTCGTGACCGATGTGCCGGCAGAAGAGCGGAAGCACGAGGCACCCTTCTTCCGCGAACACCGCCACGACCAGTGCGTGTTCAACGTCTGCCTCTACCGCTGCCGCGACCAGGTGCGTATCCGCTGGGAGAATGTGGAGCGCATCGCCCTCTTCGGACGGCAGGCATTCCTGGCTTCCCGCCTCTCGGACCGCAATCCCCACCGCGTCATGCCGCGTACCCCCTTCTCGAAATTCCTCACACGCACCTTCGCGGGGCGTCCGCTTTCCTCCCTGCGGCAATGGTACTGGGAGAAGAAACGCTAGCTTATGGACTCACTCAAAGACAAGACGGCAAAAGGACTCTTCTGGGGCGGATTCAGCAATACGCTCCAGCAGGTGGCGAGCATGTTCTTCGGCATCGTGCTGGCACGCATCCTCTCGTCGCACGACTACGGACTGTTCAGCATGCTGCTCATCTTTACGTCCCTGGCCAACCTGCTCCAGGACAGCGGCTTCACCACGGCACTCATCAACAAGAAGGATGCTACCGACGAAGACTATAACTCCGTCTTCTGGTTCAGCTGCTCGATGGGAGCGGGGCTGTACGTCCTCTTCTTCCTTGCCGCACCGTGGATTGCCGAGTTCTATGGCGCGCCCGAACTGACGGCAGGCGCCCGGGTGCTCTTCCTGTGGTTCCTCTTCGGCTGTACGGGGACGGTGCACAACGCCATCCTCATCAAGCGGCTGATGATGAAGGAGAAGACCCGCGCCGACCTCACGGCGTTCATCGTGTCGTGCGTCGTCGCGGTGACGATGGCGCTCTGCGGCATGGCCTACTGGAGCCTCATTGTCCAGATGGTCGTGCAGGGAGCCGTGAGCGTTCTCCTGCGCTGGCACTACTCCCCCTGGCGTCCCTCGTTCCGCTTCCCCAAAGCCCCCATCCGGCGCATGCTGCCCTTCAGCAGCAAGCTGTTGATAACGGGGCTGTTCAACGTCGTCAACGACAACATCTTCACCCTCATACTCGGCATCCGCTACTCCAAGGCGCAGGCAGGCTACTACTCGCAAGGACGTAAGTGGGGCTACATGGCATACTCCAGCCTGTGGGGCATGATGTCGAACGTCTCGCAGTCGGTTCTGGCACAGGTCGCCGACACGCCCGGACGGCAGCAGGCGGTCTTCCGCAAGCTCGTGGGCTTCATGGCGTATGTCACCTGCCCCTGCATGCTCGGGCTGGCATTCGTGGCGCCGGAGCTGACCACCATCACCGTGACGGACAAGTGGGCGGCGAGCGTCCCCTACATGCAGCTGTTCTGCCTCTGGGGCATCATCGCGCCGCTGAACAACCTCTGCACGAACACGCTGCTCAGCCGCGGACACTCCGGCGTCTACATGTACGGGACGATTGTGCTCGACGTGGTGCAGCTGCTGGTCATCTACTTCTCCGCTCCGCTGGGCATCTATCAGATGGTCATCAACTACGTCGTGGTCAACTTCGCCTGGTTCTTCGTGTGGTTCTACTTCATCCGCCGGAGCATCCCCGTCAGCCTGGCGGGACTGCTGTTCCGGGACCTGCTGCCCTATGCCGCCCTGACCCTTGCCGCCATCGGGGTGGTGCACCTCGTGGTGGCACCGCTCGGGAATGTCTACCTGCGCTTCGGCTGCAAGATAGCCTTCGTCGCCCTGCTCTATGTCGGGACGCTCCATGCGCTGCGTTCCGAGATGCTCCGCGAGACCCTCGGCTACCTGCGGAAGCTGAAGGGAGGGGGACGGGGATGAACGGAGCGGTTGACCCGTCCGTCGGTCAACCACGCCGGAACAGTGAAAGGCGGACAGACACCCATCCCTGCAAACAGATAAACTCATATACTCATGCTGACACTCATACCCATCGGAGGACTCGCCAACCGCCTGCGGAGCATCGCTTCGGGAGTGGCGCTGGCACGGGACTACGGACAGACACTGCACATCTACTGGTTCAAGGACGCGGGGCTGAACTGCCGCTTCGACGACCTCTGCCTTCCGCTCGACGCACCGGACATCCGCCTGCACGAGGCATCGGCGCTGGACGCGCTGGTCTATGACCGTCCGCGCAAACGGAACGCACGGCTGCCGGGCATGTTCCAGCGGCTGCTGTTCGACGGACGGCTCCATGAACAGGGACCCTGGACGGCGGACGCACCCGCCTTCGACTTCGGCGGATGGATGGCGCAGCACCGGCGTACGTACATCAGCAGCTGCCACTCGTTCTATCCTGCCGACCCTGCCCTCTATGGCGAGCTCTTCCGTCCGAATGAAACCGTCGGACGGCTCGTCGACGCCTACGTCGCGCGCTTCACGCCACACACCGTCGGGGTACACATCCGACGGACGGACAACGCCGCCTCCATCGCCCGCAGTCCCCTGTCGCTCTTTATCGAGGAGATGGAGCGCGAGGTAGCGGCGCACGCGGACACACTCTTCTTCGTGGCATCCGACTCCGAGGAGGACAAGCGTGCCCTGCGTGCACACTTCGGCGACCGCATCCTCACGTCCGACCGTCCGGCAGACCGCTCCAGCCTGGCAGGCATGCAGGAGGGAGCCGTCGACTTCTTCACGCTCAGCCGTACCCGGCGCATCATCGGTTCCTACTACAGCTCCTTCTCCGAGGTTGCCGCACTCATCTGCGGCATCCCTTACCACTGCACAGCCTCACGCCTATGAAAGTCACCGTCTTCCCCTACCTGCAACCCCGTCCGGGCACACGCCCCAACCCCTACATCCACGACATGGTGCAGGCACTCTCCGCGCTGCCCGGCGTGGAGGTCGTCAATCCGCCCCATCGCAATCCGCTCCTCTCGCTCCTGAAGCCGGGACGGCAGGGCGACGTCGTCATCCTCAACTGGTTCGAGAGCATCCCCGACTTCCGCCACGGATACATCCAGACGTTCATTGCTGTGCTGTGGTTCGTGTGGCTGAAGCTGCGGGGCAGGAAGGTGGTGTGGATGCTGCACAACAAGCATCCCCATCACCCGCGCCGCCGTCGGCTGAAGGAACTGCTCACCCGGCTGGCAGCACACGGGGCGGACCTCATCATCACCCATGCCACCGACGGCGTGGAGCTGGTCCGCCAACGCTTCCCCCGTCAGGCGGCAAAGGCGCACTTCCTCCATCACCCGACGAAGGACCGTCTGGGTGTCCCTGCCGACGTCCCGCCTGCCTGCGACTACCTCGTGTGGGGGCACATCACGGCGTACAAGGGCGTGCTCGAACTCCTGGAATACCTCGCCGCCCGTCCGCAGACCTTTCGTGTGTGCATCGTGGGCGGCTGTTCGGACGAGTCGCTCCGACGGAAGATTGAGGCGGTCCGCCTGCCGAACGTCGACTGCCGCTTCCATGCCCCCTCGTTCGAGGAGCTGCGGACGTACCTGGACCGGAGCCGCTTCGTCCTGGTGCCTTACCACGCCGCGTCGGTGCTCAGCTCGGGCATCCTCATGGATTCGCTGGCGTTCGGAGCGAAGGTCGTGGGACCCGACACCGGCTCGTTCAAGGACTATGCACGCGAGCCGCGCCTGAAGGTCTATACCTTCCGCTCGTTCGACGACCTTGCCCCTCTGCTGGCGGCACATGGCGACGAGCCTGCCTCGATGGAGGCCTACCGCGACTTCCTGACGGAGAACGACTGGGCGCATTTCGTCCGTCGGCTCTGCCGCCTGCTGGAGGGCGGAAGGGACTCCTGCTGACGCTGACGTTCTGACACGGAAATCCCCGTTTGGCTGTCTCTTTTTCCCGATTGGGCGTTTTCAGCTGACGCGTACTTTGGTGATTTTCTCCCTTCTGGAGCGAAGTTGAATACACATTTTAAGATAGTGCCGTCCGGACAAGGCTTTATTTTCACTTTATTCACATAAAAACGACCGTTTACTTCCGTTCCCATCGCGGTGTCTACCCCTTTTCATCGTCGTACGGACACGTCCGCACCACCGTACCGACCCATCCGCACCACCGTGCGGACACGTCCGTACGAAAAGAAGGGTCTGTTTTGTCTGCATTCTTTACCTGTTTCCATTTTTAGACGGAAGTGGGCTTGTGTTTCCCAACTTTCGTTTGGACGTCTGTCCGGAGGATTTCATACCGTCCGGATGGCTAAGGTGTGCGTGCGTAGAGAGAAAAGAAAGGAAAATGCAGAGTAAGGTGACAACCTGCATTCAGCAAATCGCCCGAGAAGGCCCTTCCTGCTCACCGATTCGTATTTCGGTGCAAGGAAGGCCCTTCTCGGGCGATTCATTTGACGTTTTGACAAAATGCCAACTTTATCGGTTCATGTCGGCACCCAGGTAGAAGCCCAGGTTCGTCTGCTGGTTGTAACCCATGTTCTGCATTGCCTGCGAGAGGTCATAGGTGTGGTCCTCCATGAGGTGGGTGAAGCGGTGGTGCGTCGGGTAGTTGGTGGAAAAGACCAGGATGGACTTGTTGTCTTCGGAGCCCAGGATGACCTCTTCGCGCCAGTCGCCGAGGAAGTCGCCGTAGTAGCACGGGTTGTACTTCGTGCTGTGGTTCCCCTGGTTGCTGCCGTAGCCTGTGCTGAAGTTCACCAGCCGGTTGCGCTTCGTGAGCGGGTTCGCCCGGTAGCTCATGATGAGTCCGCGGTCCCAGAGGTCACGCGTCAGCTCGCCGCTCCAGTAGATGGCGGCATTGTACATCGTTCCCCCGCCGATGCCCTTCGGCAGGTCGGCAGTGACGGGTGCGTCCGACGGACCGCCGCAGTTGTAGAGCCCCGAGTTGATGGACGACCAGTATTCGAAGTTCGGGCTGTCGGGGTCGATGTCTGCCACGATGCTGCGCCCGACGTCCCCGTGGTCCCCGGCTCCGTGTCCGGCGATGAGCGAGCCGTCGCGTGCGTCAATCACCTGGCAGGCATAGCCGTGCCCTTGTCCCGCATAGTTCCCCGGCTCCTCGAAGGAAGCGACGATTTGCAGTCCCTCGCGGTCCTTCACGAATTTGCCCACGCTCAGGCAGTCGCCGTGCCCGTTGCCCGTGCACCAGAGCTCGTTGCCGTTGTCGTCGATGGCAGCAGAGCCGTAGAGCACCTCGTCGCGTCCGTCCCCGTCGAGGTCGGCAACGCGGAAGGCATGCGAGCACATGGCGAGCCACTTGTCGCTGTGTTCGGCGGTGTCGAAGGTCCAGCGTGTCTGCAGGCCGTCCTCCCGCAGGTCGAGGGCGCGGACCTGCCAGTTCTTGTAGATGCCGCGCGAGATGATGAGGCTGGGGTTGGTCGTGCGGACGCCGGTGGATGGGTCGGGTATGCCGTCGAGGTAGGCGACGCCGATGAAGAAACGGTCCATGCGGTTGCCGTAGTCATCGCCCCAATAGTCAATCCAGTGTTGGGCGCGGTCCTTCTTCGAGCCGCTTCCGCCGCGGGCGATGTTGTCGGTACGTGCTATCTCCCGTCCGTCGAACGCCCGGCAGACGGAGATGTACTCCGGTCCGTCAAAGACGAGTCCGCAGGTTGTCGGGAGCGAAGCGCCCGAAGCCCAGCCCGCCCCGTTGCTTTCGCGGATGCGGTAGTCATGCACCCGGCCGTCGGCGTTGGTGATGGTCTTCCCGTCGGCAAAGGTCGTTCCCTCTGACGAGCGGAAGGCAATCTCGGGCAGCCCGTCGCCGTTGAAGTCGTAGACGATGTAGGACGTGTAGTGGGAGCCCGAGCGGATGTTGATGCCCAGGTCAATCTGCCACAGGAGGGTGCCGTCCATCTTGTATGCCTGCAGGAGGGTGGTGCCGTTGTGCCAGCCGCCCTGGTTGGCGCCGTCATAGAGCTCGCGCTTCACGACCAGCTCCATGACGCCGTCGCCGTCAAGGTCCGCCGGCTGGATGTCGTCGATGGTGTAGGTCAGCGAGGGGGCGGGCAGCCGCGAGTCGTCGACGGGGATCCGGTAGTAGAATGTCTTGGCGCGTTGCGGTGTGAAGGTGTAGGCGCATAGCGTCTCCGCCTGGTTGGCAAGGGTGACGCGGTAGCGCGTGGTCTGTGCGGGGTCGATGGTCTCGTCCAGCCAGCAGGAGGCATCGGCGATGGGTGCGGCGTTCAGCTTCGTTTCCGTCCCGTCGTTGACGGACTTGTAGAGGTCGAAGGCGGTGTTTGCCGGGTCAGTCGGCAGCATGCGCCAGCTGACGAGGGCACCGTGGATGCCGGTGGTGGCGTTGGCGTCCGCGTCCGGTGTCGGGTCGTAGCTGACCCACATGGCACGGTCGCCGGTGATGATGTCGGTCGGCAGGGGCGGCAGTTCGTCCGGGGGAAGGAGGGTGTCGGTGTCGTCCTTGCAGGCGGTGAGGCTCGCCGTGAGGCAGCAAGCCCACAAGAGTTTATGAAGGGTTTTCATAAGCGGTAGTCTGTATGGTTAATGGTTCTGTGTGGTTTGCGATGTGTCTGACGGAGCTTTCCGGTCCGGCACCGGTCGGGTGGTCTCCTGCCGGTGCCGGGAGCCGGGAGGGTGTCCGGCGGACGTCCGTCGGTCAGTCACTCCAGCCCGGGTTCTGCCCGAGGTTCGGGTTCTTGAGCTTGTCCGCCTGGGGGATGGGGAAGAAGTACATCTTGTCGTCCCATTGGCGGGCTACTTCCTTGCGGGTGTAGGCGAACGTGCCGTCTGTCTGCCGGGTAATCTTCATCTCGGTGATGCTCCTGAAGTACTTGTCAGCCTCTTTCCAGCGACGGACGTCCCAGAAGCGGTGTCCCTCGAAGGCGAGCTCGACCATCCGTTCGTTCTTGTACTTCGTCCAGAACTCGTCGTTGCTCATGCCGGTGGGGAAGGGTGGCATGTTGACGCTCTTGCGGGCGCGGGTCCGGCTGGCTGCCTCCCGGGCGGAAAGGGGGAACTCCGCACTGGTGGCGTCGGCACTGCCCAGGTAACGGAAGACTGCCTCAGCATAGTTGAGGTAGAACTCTCCCAGGCGGAAGGTAATCCACGTGTGGTATGCCGACTTGTTGGTGCTGTTCGAGCGCGGGTCGATGTCGCCCTGGCAGTACTTCTTCAGGTAGTAGCCTGTGGGAGTGCCCCCGTTGACCGGCTCGCCGTTGGCTCCTCCCTGGAAGGTCTCCAGCGGGGCTTCGTTCCAGGCGGGCCAGCCCGTCTCTCCGTTGACGGCAATGGTTGCGGCGAGGCGCGGGTCGCGGTTGGCACAGGGGTTGGCGGGGTCGTAGAACGCGCTCTGGTTCCAAGGCTTCCCGTCCACCATCTCATAGGCATCCACGAGGTTCTGCGTCGGGCAGTTGCCACCCTTGCAGTTCTCCAGTCCGACGGGGAAGTTGGAGGTCTCCATGCTGCTGCTTTCGCGGTCCGCCCTTCTGCCGAAGATGATTTCCGAGGTGGCGTCCTTGTAGTTGTTCTTGGTCCACAGCTTGGCATAGTCGTCGATGAGCTTCATCTTCGCGGCGTCGGCGGCGTCGAGCAGTTCCTTGTTGGCAAGTGCGGCGCGGTGCCACAGTTCCTTGTCGCCCGTCGGGTTGAACAGCGGACTGGCGGCGTAGAGGGCGGCACGCGCCTTCAGGGCGAGCACGGTCAGGCGGTTGACCCGTCCCGTCTCGGGTGACTCGGCAGGCAGGGCGACGTCGGCGGGCAGGTTGGCGTAGTCGGCGATGATGGAGTCCTTCACGGCGTCACACTCGGCAATGATGTAGTCGAAGATGTCCTGTGCCGGGGTGCGTGGGAGGGCATTGCTCTCGTCGGCAGTGAGTACATGGTCGCTGAAGGGCACGTCGCCATATTGGCGCACGAGCAGGAAGTAGTAGTAGGCTCTCAGGCAGCGGACCTCGTAACGGTAGTTGTTGTAGCGGTACATCTGCGGTTTGTAGTCGGCGTTCATCTCCAGTTCGGGGAAGGTCAGTCCGGTGAACCGTTCCAGGTAGAGGTTGCAGTTGGAGATGGCGCGGTAGCAGGAGCTCCATGCGCCGGCGGGCGTGTTGACCGGACTCCAGGTGCCGTTGTAGAACGTCTCGATGGCGCCGCCGGAGTACGCGTACTCCGCTTCGTCGGTCGCGGCGCCGAGGACCGCGCCGGAGTAGGAGCCGAAGTCGGTGTCCAGGTCCGAGTAGATGTTGGTTATCAGGCCGCCGACATTGCCGAAGTTCAGCTTCACGAAGTCCTCATCGTAGTTGTTGTATTCGTGGTAGTCCATCTCTTCGGAGCAGGCAGACAGCGCTCCCAGGCACAGGACGCCACAGAGGAATGTATTCAGTTTCATAGTTCGTCTTGTCTTAAAGGATTAAAAACCTATTTGCAGTCCCACGACCAGGCTCTTGTTCAGTGGGTTGGTGGCGCCGTACGCTTCCGGGTCCGCCACGTCGATGTGGTCCAGACACAGCAGGTCCACTCCCCGGGCATAGAGTTTGGCGTCGCCGATGAAGCGTGTCTTCAGGAGCAGGCTCTTGGGGAAGCGGTAGTACACCTCGACGTTGCGGAGCTTCAGGAACGACCGGTCGGCAAGCCACAGGGTACTCGTTTGGTAGTTGTTGTTCGAGCTTTGGGTGGCGAGACGCGGATAACGGGCATCGGGATGCTCGGGTGTCCAGCGGTTGTCATAGTAGTGGCTGGAGAGCGTGGTGGTGTTCAGCAGCGGACGGAAGAGGCTCTTCGTGTTCAGCAGTGCCGAGTACTGTGCCGTTCCCTGGAACAGGGCGTCGACACCCCATCCCTTCCATTCCGCTCCGAGGTGGAAGGAGTAGAAGATGCGGGGTGTGGTGGTGCTGTAGCCGATGGCGGTCCGGTCGTTGCTGTCGATGAGGTGGTCTCCGTTGATGTCCTTATACTTCACGTCGCCAGCGTAGAGCGTGCTGAAGTTCTGGGGCAGCGTCTGCTGTCGCTGTGCCACTTCGTCCGCGTCCCTGAACAGTCCGTCGGCAACCAGTCCGTAGAGCTGGTTGAGGCTGTGTCCCGTCTGGACCAGGTTGGGATACTGGCGCGGCTCCTCCAGCTGCTCCTTGATTTCGTTGCGGTTCCAGTTGAAGTTCCCACCGGCATTCACGATGACGGAGCCGAGCCGGGCGGTGTAGTTCGCTCCGACCTCCACGCCCCAGCTGTCGACGATACCGGCATTCTCGAACGGGGCACCCATGCCCAGCACGGCGGTGTATTTGCCGTCGGACGACACCCAGATGTCCTTCCTCCGCTGGTAGTATCCTTCCAGGGTCACGTCCAGACCGCCCCACAACGTGGCGTCTACGCCCAGGTTGTATTTGTACGCTTTCTCGTGGGTGGAGTTCACCGAGGCGAGACGGCTGATGGCAGTCGTTCCGAACGAAGAGTCATAGGCGCTGTTGAACATGTAGCGCACGCCGCTCGTGGTGTAAATCTGGTCCCAGTAGTCGAGCACGGTGTCGCTCCCGTCCTTCGGCAGGTAGTCGGCGTTGATGACACCGAAGGAGGCACGCAGCTTCAGGAAGTCGACCCAGGACGCACGCTGCATGAAGTCCTCTTCCGACAACACCCATGCCGCAGAGACCGTCGGCGAGAACGCCCACTTGTGTCCCGGAGCCAGCAGGCTGGAGGCGGAACCTGACAGGGCGAGGTCGGCAAAGTAACGCTTGGCATAGCCGTAGTGGGTGAACCACGAGAGGTTCTGCCGGAAGATGGTCGTGTTCAGTCCGTAGGCATCGCGGAACTCATATTCCCACTTGGCCTGCGAGAACACATCGTGCTTCCCGGCGAAGGTGCGGCTGTAGTCGATGCTTCCGGCGAAGTTGAAGAGCCGCATCCAGCTGTTGATGTTGGCGCTCTTGCCCATGGTGCCCGGTTCGCCTCCGGTGGTCTGGGTGTAGAACGGTCCGTTCACCTCGTCGTAGGTCACGACGTAGCCGCCGTACTGGTATGCCTGGCTGTGGTCTTCCCAGATGGAGGAGTAGTTGTCGTATGCCAGGCGGAGGGTCGCTCCCAGCCCTTTGACGAACCCGGAGAGGTCCTGTGTCAGGGTGAGGTCGGCATAAAGGCTCTTGGTGTGTCCCTTCGAGTAGGCGGCTCCCTGTGCCTGTGCGACCGGGTTGAGTGTGCCCGTGAAGGTATTGTTGTTGCCGCCCCAGAGCCCGTCTTCGTTGCGGATGGGGAAGGCGCCGGCAGGCACGGTGTAAATCATGTCCCACAGGTTGGCGGACGCGCCGGGCCGGCTCGACTCGGACAGCGTTCCCAGCAGGTTGAGCTTCAGCCGGGTGCTGTTGGACACGTCGATGTCCAGGTTGGAACGCAGGTTGCCGCGTGCGTATTTGTTCTGTGTGGAGTAGCCGTCGTTCACGTCGGGGTGCTTGATGAAGCCTTTGTCGGTCACCAGTCCGAGCAACGTGTAGTAGCGGAACTTGGACCCTCCCCCGCGTATCTCCATCGTGTACTTGTTCGATACGCCGGTGTTCCTGAACGTCTCGTCGAGCCAGTTCACGTTGGGATAGAGGTAGGGAAACTCCCCGTTGCCGAAGTATTCGATTTCCTTGTCGGCATAGCGCGGTGCCAGTCCCTCGTTGGCGCGTGCCTCGTTCATGGCGCGTGCATAGGTCGGCGCGTCGACGAACTCCGGCTTGCGTGAGAGGAAGTTGGTGACATGGTCGTAGGTGAACCGCATCTCGCGCGTGTTGTACTTGCCCCGTTTGGTCGTCACGAGGATGGCTCCGTTGACCGCCTTGTAGCCATACAGTGCCACGGCAGGTGCGTCCTTCAGCACCGAGACAGACTCCACCTCCTCCGGACTGACGAACGAGAGGTCACGCTCCACGCCGTCGACGAGGAGCAACGGGGTGCTGCTCGACAGGCTTTGCAAGCCACGGACGTAGAACGTCGGTTCGACAGCCGCGTAGTTGCCGGCATTCTGCAGGGAGATGAGCCCGAGCCCCTGTCCCAGCAACGCATTGGCTATGTCCCTGGCGGCGCGTTTGTCGAGTGCCGGGGCAGAGACCGTCGAGACTGCCATGGTCGACTCTCCGCGGGTAAACGTGCGGTCGGCGCCCACGTCGACCGTTTCCGCCTTATAGCCCATGACCACCTTCGTCAGTGAGTCGTCCACCCGGACAGTGGTTGTCCCTTTGTCGGGACTGAACACGACAAGCTTTTCGTTTTTGGCAGCCTTGATGGAGAACTTGCCGTCTTTGTCGGTCTCCACCCGCGTACCGGGCGCACCGATGACCATGACCGACGCGCCATAGACGGGGCGTCCTGCCGGGTCGACGACCACTCCCGTGACATTCCCGACGGCTTCTTGCGCCAGTGCAGGCAGGTTCGCGCACATCAGTCCTGCTACTATCAGATATCTATATGTTTTCATAAATCCATTCATCGTTTGGTTATTCACTTCTCGTCTTGCCGGACCTTACCATCCCGGGTTCTGTACGAGACCATACTTCTTGTTGATTTCTATTTCCGGGATGGGCGACAGGTACCATTTGGCATCGAATCCGTTATCCCACCAGTAGCGGCGGATGTTCTTCAGGACGAACTTCTCATAGTCGAAGCGGGTCGGCTGCTTCGCGCCCTTGTTCTGGTCGCCCTCAAACCACTTCGTGTAGATGCGGTTGCCGTTCTCGTCGAGCCGATAGATGAGCAGTCCGTGCAGCTCCTTCTCGAAGAGGTCCTTCCGCTTGTAACGGATGAGGTCGAAGAAGCGTGAATCCTCCAGTCCCAGTTCGCAGGCACGCTCGCGGAGCAGCTCCTGCAGGAGGTTGGCCTTGTTGCTGCGCAGGTTCTTGTCCGGGTTGCAGTCCTCCAGCTTGCCCAGTCCGACACGTGCCCTTACCTTGTTTATATACTCCAGTGCACCGGCATTGTCGTTGCGTGCCTGCAGGAGTGCCTCGGCATAGGTGAGGTAGATGTCCGACAGGCGGAGCGTCACCCACTGGGTGTACTGGCGCAGGTAGTCGTTCCCCAGGTAATACTTCATGTTGTCATAACCGGTGGCGTATTGTCCCGTCTCGTTCTTCGAGTTGTTTCCTGCATCATAGCCTCCCACCCAGAGCTCGTAGGGCTGTCCGCCCATCACGCCTGCAGGAGTCGACCAGTCGAGCATTTTCGGCAGTCCGTTGACGCGGGCACTCTCATAGAGACGCGGGTCACGGGTCAGCGTCAGGTCGCCCCCTTCGAGCGTGCCGGTCATGAACATGGCGTCCAGCCTTCCTTCCGCCTTGGTCTTGTCCCAGTCGAAAGGTTTGCCGTCAGCCCACGGGAACATCTCGACATACTCCTGCGTCGGAGTGTAGGAGTTGCGTCCCAGGTCCGCCCAATAGTGCCACATGTAGGTGGCGGACTTGAAGGCATCATAGCCGTTGGTGCGAACGGAGTGCAGAATCTCGCGGCTGTCCTGTGCGATGTACGCCATGCGGTACGCCCAGCGATAGCCTGCCGGGGTGTTGTTGACCGACTGCTTCAGTTCGTAGAACCCGTCCTGCCGGAGCGCGCTCATGAAGTCCTCGCAAGCCTTCAGGCAGTTGTCCCACAACTCTTTCCTGTAGCCTCCGTACCACACGAGATGTTTCTGTTCCGCCTCCGACGAACCCCCGGCGTAGCCTTGCGCATCGTTGAACAGAGGAGAAGCGGCAAACTGCCAGATTTTGCACTTCAGCGCCATGGCTCCCGCCTTCGTCCATCGTCCCGTGTAAGTCGGACTGGTGGCTGCGGTGGAGCCGTCGTAAGCCCAGGGCAGTGCGCCCGAGTTGATGGCGTCGTCGAGCATCTCAATCATGAAGTTCACGGTCTCCTCCACCGTTGCCCGCGGATTACTGTAGCTCGATTCGTTGCCGATGAATGAAGAGCGCAGGATGGGCAGTCCGCCATAGTGTCGGAACATGTCGAAGTAGCGGGTTGCGATGAGGCACTTTGCCTCTGCCACCATGCGGGCTTTCTCGGAGGCACTCAGGTCGGGCACCTTGTCGATGTTTTCGATGAGCAGCCAGCACCAGCGTGTGACCTCCCAGACCTTTTCGTCGTTCCAGCAGAACTTGTCCTCGCGACGGACGTAGTTCGCCTTGTGGATGCCCGTGTAGTATTGCGAATAGATGGTCGGTGCCGCCCAGTGCAGCTGCCAGCAGTCGGACAAGGCTTCCGCTTTGCCTACATAGGCGCTGCTGGAGACGGGCAGCGAGGTGTCGTCCTTGTACGGCAGTCCGTAGTATTGCCGTCCGTAGATGGCGTTCAGGAACTGCTGGGTGTAGAGCGCACTGGAGAACACCGTGTCTTTGGTGGCTGTTCCTCCCGGTGCCTTGTCTAGGAAGGCATTCCCGAATTTGATGTCATCCACGCACGAGGCAGCTCCGACGGACGCGAAGAGCAGGGCGCCGATGACCCAGGTATATGTAGTTCTCATAGTTGTTTGCTTTTAAGTTAGAATCCCAGTTTTAAGCTTAGTGTGTAAGTGCGTGCCAGCGGGTAGGACGGGGCATTGCTAGCCCGGGTCTCCGGGTCTCCCCAGAGATAGGGTGTGAAGGTCAGCAGGTTGTAGCCGCTCAGGGCAAGCTGGCAGGTGCTCATCTTCAGCTTCTTCATCCAGGGGAAGTTGAAGTTGTAGGCCAGCTGGAGCGTCTTCAGGCGTAGGTACTTCGAATCCTTCTCATAGAGCGTGCTCGATGCATAGTTGTTGGTCGCATTCTCCCAGGTCGGACGCGGATACTTGGCGCTCTGCGACGGATTGTCGGGTGTCCATGTGTTGTCGAGGTGGTAGGCCAGCAGACCGCCCGTCGTGGGTCCCGTTGCCGAGGTGAAGGGCTGGCGGAACACATCGGAAATCATGCGCGACACGTTCCACGCGGCTGTCCACTGGCTGTTGAACTCCCAGTTCTTCCAGCTGAAGCCGAAGTTGAAGCCGAGCATGTACTCCGGGTCGTCGGTGTAGCCGTAGTCGCGGCTCATGTCGTTCACGTCAATCTTGCGGTCACCGTTCAGGTCCACATAAACGGCGTCACCCGGACGCAGTTCCGCCATCTGTTGCGGATAGGGGCGGTGGAAAGTCTGCTCATACAGGTCCGGCGTCTGTTCGTCGTAGTAGCGCCAGAACACATATTGCGACCGCGCCCCGATGCGGTGTCCCTTCTGATACTGGTAGAGGTTGCTTTGCGGAGCTTCCTTGCGGTCGATGACCTCGTTCTGGTTCTGCGACAAGTTGAGGTTTGCCCAGTAGCGGAAGTCGTCGCCGAACTTGTCGTTCCACTTCAGGGACAGTTCCCATCCCCAGCTGTCGACAGCTCCCAGGTTGGCAAAAGGCACGCTGAAGCCGATGATGCTGGGAGCGGTCCCGTCCTGCAGCAGGATGTTGGTGCGGTGTTCCCGGTAGTACTCGAAGGTCGCGCGCAAGCGGTCGTCGAAGAAGTTGGCGTCGATACCGTAGTTCTGTTTGAAGGCTTTCTCCCAACCTACGTCGGCATTGTTCTTCGATGCTTCGCGGGCGCCCAGGCTGATGGTCCCGTTCTCGATGCCGAAGTTGTATCCATAGCCTCCGTTGCGGTTGGGGGACTCGCTGTTGTTGATTTCATACGGGTCTGCCAGGTAGAGGAAGCGCAAGTCCTTGTTTGTGGTCTTGTCGTTGCCCACAAGTCCGAAGCTGACGCGCAGCTTGAGGAAGCTGACGTACTTTTTCAGCGGTTTGAAGAAGTTCTCCTCGCTGAGTATCCATCCCGCTGATCCGGCAGGGAACGTACCGAAGCGACGTTCCGGCGCGAAGTTCTCCGAGCCGTTGTAGCCGATGTTGAACTCAGCCATGTAGCGGTTCTTGTAGTCATAGGTTGCACGTCCGACCAATCCGACATAGCCGCGGGGAATGTCGCTGTAGGTCGAGCCGTAGTAGTACTCCTTCGACTGGTTGTAGAGCACCAGGGCGCTGACACTGTGGTCGCCGAAGGTGCGTGCGTAGTTGAAGCCAGCCTCCATGTACCAGTCGCGTCCTTTGCCGGTCTTCTGACTGTATCGGATGTCGGTGTTCTCGCCCGACTTGCGGTACTTCAGTGAACCGTCTTCCTGAATGACCGGTGTATAGACTGCCACGGCGCCACCTTCGCCATACTTGTAGATGGTGAAGTCGCTGTTGTAGGAACCTTTCAGCTTGAACGAGAGTCCCTTGGTCAGGAAGTCGAGCTTCTGGTCGATGACGAGGTCGGCGTTCAGCTTGTTGTTGCTCTGATGGTTGGTGCCGGTACCGTAGTAAGCCATGCCGGTGCCTCCCGTGAACGGCAGCTGCAGGTCGCTGTAGTCGGTGGCGGTCACGATGTAGTGTCCGTCGATGATGCCGGGGCTGGAGAACGGTGTGGCATAGTACATGTTCTTGATCATGCCCGACGCGCCCTGGCTGGTGTGCGGCTTGTCGGAGTTGTCCACGTTGCCGCTCAGGTTGATTTGCAGCGTGGTGCTCTTCGTCACGGTGAAGTCGAGGTTCGAGCGGTAGTTGAACCGCTGGTAGGAGTAGTCCAGGTTATAGGGGAGGCTGAAGTTGTTGAACAGACCGCCCTGCGTATAGGCTCCGGCAGAGATGAAGTAGCGCACCGTCTTCGTGCCGCCCGAGATGCTCAGGTTGTGCTGGCTCTGGAGCGTCCGGTCCTTCATGATGTAGTCCGCCCAACGGGTGTCGGGGAAGCGGATGGGGTCGGAGTGGTCCTTGAACTTCTGGATAATCTCGTCCGAGAACATCGGTGTCATCCCGTCCAGCTCGCGCATCCGGTTGTAGAACGTGGCATAGTCGTAAGAGTCTGCCTGTTCCACCATCTTTGTCGGTGTCAGGATACTGGCAGACGTGGTGAAGGATATCTTCGCCTTGCCTTCTGTGCCACGTTTGGTCGTTATCAGGACGACGCCGTTTGCCCCTCGGATGCCGAATACAGCCGTGGCGGAAGCATCCTTCAGGACGGTGATGCTCTCGATTTCATTCGGGTCGATGTCGTTCATGCTGCGTTCCACGCCGTCGACCTGAATCAGCGGCGATGAATCCCCGAAGGTCGCCTTGCCGCGGACGAAGATGCTCGCCGCATCCGAGCCCGGCTCTCCGGAATACTGCACGGTGGTCAGACCGGTCATCTGTCCACCCAGGACATTCGATACCGAGCCTACCGGTGTACGGGTCAGGTCTTCGGTCTTCACACTGGCGACGGCACCGGTCACGGTCACTTTCTTCTGCACACCGTAGGCGACGACCTGCACCTCCTGAATCATCTGTGTATCCTCGTGCAGGGTGACCGTCATGCCCGGACGGGCCTCCGTGGTCACTGTCTGATAGCCGATGAAAGAGATGGTGAGCCTTGTGCCCGGTTTGACTTTGATGGAGAAGTTTCCGTCGATATCGGTGATGGCACCCGCCTTTACACCTTGCACCTGTACGCTTGCACCGATGACCGGTTCGCCTTTATCGTCCACGACCGTACCCTTGAGGATGCCCTGTTGCTGTTCCATCCGTGTCTCGGCAAGGACCCTGCTCCCGGCGAGGGGCGAGGCTGCAAATGCCGACACAAACAGGACCAGGGGTAGGGTCGTGCCTGTTATGTAGTTTTTCTTGTTCATAGATATCTGTCTTTAGGAATAAGGAAGCATGCGGCAATCAGAAGGCTGCCATCATGCGGAATTGTCCGGCCCGTGAGCCGCGTTCAGCCAGGACGGTATAGAGCCCGCCTTCCATGCCGTGGGTCCATTGGTACACCTCGCTGCGCAGGACACTCGTCCAGTAGTGTCCGGACTGTGCGGTAGTGGAGACGAGTTCCTGTCCGCCGGCTTTCGTCAGGCTGCTGTTGAGCTGGCTCAGGTTGTCTGCCACCTGTTGCAGCTCTTTGGCGGACGGGAGGTACCACGGACTTGCCGATGCAGGAAGTTCCACGGCGGAGCGGTATGCCTGGATGAACTTGCAGGCATGGTCGCAGGTCGAGGGAGAACCCTTTCCCTCTTCCGTCACCATGGTCATGAGGACCGTGTTGTTGTAACCGAAGAAGGCGGGATACATGGTGAGCACATCGTTCTTCAGGCTGCCGTTGCGGCTGGTGTTGCAGTAAACGAACTTGCCTGCCCATTCCGCATCGTCATCGAACCAGGTATCATACGTCCCTGACTTGCCGGAGTGGTATTGGGAAGTGGTGGAGCCGTCTTCCAGCGCAGCATTGTTCAGCGCCAGTATCAGTCCGTGAGAAGCGGAGGGATAGTCGCGGAAGAGCGCGTCCTGCACATCGCTGCAGGCATCCGGAGCCATGACGTGCGGCTGTGGATTGCCGGCGTATGCCACGATGCCCACGACATTTGCCGGGACCGTCTCCGCATCCTTGCTTACCAGGGAGCCGTCGGCGCAGAAATAGTCGCCTACGGCAAGGGTATAGCTGATCTTGCCTGCATCCTTTATGGTGTATTTCTTCGCGTTGCCACCTTGCAGGTTCCCTTTGGCGCTGTACTCCATCAGTTGGGTACCGGTGTAGGAACCGCCGATGGTGAAGTCCTTGCCGGGATTGACCAGTGCCAGGTAGGTATGGGTCGCTGCGTCGTAATGCGGATGTGCTGCCTTGCCGTTGATTTGGAAGTCTGCGGGTGATACGTTCATCTGATAGTCGTCCAGTCCCGGGTTGGTGAAGTCATAGGTCAGCTTCGGCATCTCCAGCACGACGAGGCTCATGCGGTGGGTCATCGTGAAGGCTACTTTGCCTTGCAGACGTTCCCCCTCGGCATCGCTTGAACTGGTCATGAGGTCTTGCTTCGTGTAGTTGTCTCCGCTTTGGTCGGACTGGATGTTCCAGGTGTTGACATACGATTCGAACGGGTCGCCCGTCTGTGTGGCTGCATCCCATTTCCCGGCGTCGAACTTCACATCTTCGCTGTAGGGATAGTAGGCGAAGAACTTCATGTATTTGAATTCCGTGCCCTTGTATTCGATAGGGTCACCCTCCAGCTCCCAGTTTCCCTCCTTGAAGGTGAACTTGCGGTTGGATATTTTCTCGACCACCTTGCCGCTGCGTACGGCAAACACGCCGATGGCATCCCCATCGGTGAAAGTGGTCTTGTAGGCTTGGTCGATGGCACGTGTGCCGTCGGTCGTGGCATAGCCGGAATCGGAGATGCTGATGGTCAGTCCTTGTACGGAAGAGGCGGTCAGGTCAGGCTCGTTCTCTTGGGAACAGGAAACGGTGGCAGACATACCGGCTGCCAGCAACGCGATGGATAAGTATGCGGATAGTTTCATGATATGAACTTGTCTTAGTCTGTTAATAAGATGAGATAAAGGCTATTTCTTCGGGGTTGCCTCGATGTCCTCGTTGGTGATGGTGCCCCAGTCTGAAGGGGTCATGGTAGTCTCTGTACCCACTACGCCCGGGTCAGGCTCCAGGTTGCCGCCGTCGACATCTTTCCACGGGCTGATTTGCGTCCCGGTGATGGTCAGGCGAATCGGGCTGTCGTTGTAGTCGTTGGCTGTCAGGGTGTAGTTGTAGGAGTAGCCCGGAAGCAGCTCTTTCAGGTTGGTGATTTCCACCTTGTAATATACGCGGGTTGTTTTCGTGCTCATGGCACCCTCGATGAGCAAACCTTCGCTTCCGAGAGTCTGCGGGAGGAAGAAGCCGGTGAAGGTGTGGTTGTTCGCATCGGTCAGGCTCTGGTAGACACTGGCGCCGGCAGCGTCCTCGTCGACAGCGGTCTGTCCTGTCTTGGGGTCGAAAGTTCCGTTGAGCTTCAGTCCGGTCACGTAGCAGTCGATGTCGGTCAGTGTGAGGGGCTGTCCGTCCTTGTCCTTACCTGCCTGGAACTGCAGGACGATGCGGCTCATGGCATGGTTGAAGTCCAGACGGACGTTAGGTTGCTCACGGGTTGCCTGGGTGGAGGCGAACAGGAAGTCGAGCTTGGAACGCTTTTCGGCAGTTGTCAGGTTCTCGCTGGTCGTAGCGACCTTCTGTACGTTATCCGATGAGTACGGATAGAAAGCCGTCACTTCGTACGCTTCGTTACCCAGCAGCCAGATTTCCTCAGCCCGGTTGGTCGTGAAAGAGTTGTCGCCCTTGTTGTAGCGGTAGGGGACATTTTGCTGGGTCGGTCCGCAGGTGATGCTGATGGTGTCGCCATCGTCCCAGTTCAGACCGGTGACTCTTGACAGGTCATTGCCGTTCGGGTCATTGATTACTGCGCTGAAGGTCACCTTTGCACCGGGGTCTCCGGAAAAGATGATGTCAGAGTCGCTGATATTGTTGCTACATCCGGCCATAAGTAGGCAGGCCAGTGTCGCTACCACATGGTTTTTCTTCATACATTGTGGATTAAAGGGGTTAAACGATTTTGTTGGGTAGAATTATTTCAGGTAGTCAGGGTGGACCGATGGAATGCACGTTCCCCGGGCGGGAGGCCTTTCATCGGTAAAAAGAGTCTTGTGTAAGGGTGGTGAATGCAGGATTGCCCGGATTCGGGTAAATTCAACAGGTGAAAAATCTCCCCCCCCCATGTCGGCGGAAAGGGTTGAAACAGAAAGCCTTGAGACTAGAGCAGACCGGACGGCATAGGGCTGTCCATAAGACTGTGACTCGTTGTACTGCATTGTGTCCATAACTTCGTATTGATTAAAAATCGGTAGTTTCTTCCGGAAGAGACTACAATTGGTTTTTCAGGGTTTGTCAATGTTTCGGGTTGTAAAGAATGTCGCGCTTTTTGATTCGCCTCTTCTGTCAACTCTTCACAAATGTATGTAAAAAGCGTTATCTGCAAGCGATTTCCCGGTCATTCTGCTAAAAGGGGCAGAAAATACATGCTTTTGGTAAATATTCCATGTCCGCTTCCTTCCCGTACAGTCCGTAATGGGGCGGTTTTAACGATTCCGGGACTCCTGAAGAGGAGAGGCTATGTACTGTTTGTTGGATAAATAGGATGTTAGGTATGTTAAGAAATTTTCTTGTGTCCGCTTCCCTTGTTTCCTTCTTCGTTTCTATTTTGTCCGCTACTCTGAACTGCATTTCAGACCTTGCCAATACAGGCATGCTGTGCCTTTCTGCCTTCTTTCTGCTGCTGTCTGAAGAAAAATACGGTCATTTTGTATAGCTATGCCGCGAGATTCTTCTAAATTTGTACGGTTAATAGAATGGACAGGGTCTGCTTGCGAGCCGGAACTTATCCATTTGTAGCTGAAGAGTTATCTTGTTGCTTTAGTCCGGTTATACCCGGAAAGAAACATACACATCACATGAAAAGATGGAACCCCGACTTCATGAGCCATTCCTTTACGGCTCGTTTGCGCGTTTATGTCGTAGGCTTCACCGCCTTGCTGTTCATTCTCGCCTTTTACGTGATTTTTCGTTTTTCCTACCGCTTCATCCGTGAAGAGGCGGTACACCGTGCCGATGCACAGCTCGATAACACCATCCTGCGCATTGACGGTGTGCTCAACTCCGTGGAGACGGCAGTCGCCAATTCCTCTTGGGCGGTCGGCGAAGAGCTGGACAAGCCCGACTCCCTCTATACACTCCTGACCCGTTTCGTGGAACGCAATCCCATCATCAGCGGGAGTGCCGTTGCCTTCCGCGAAGACTTCTTCCGCGACAAGGGCTCCTACTACTCACCCTATGTGTTCAAGGACGCCAATGGGGATATCCGTCGGCGACAGTTGGGAACCGAACGCTACAATTACAGCGAAAAGGAGTGGTTCTCCCGCCCGATGCAGACCGGAAAGGCGCATTGGAGCGAACCTTACTACGACACCGGAGGAGGGGAGATGCTCATGACGACTTATTCCCAACCTCTCTATGATGCCGATCACCGCATGTACGGCGTCTTTACGGCAGACATCTCGTTGGCATGGCTGACCGAGCTGGTGAACGGAATTCGTCCTTATCCGCGTTCTTACAATCTGATGATTGGCAGGGAGGGAACCTACATTGTCCATCATCGTCCGGAACGTATCCTGCACGAGACCATCTTTTCCGCTACCAAGACCATGAAGGATTCGACTACGCAGAAAATCGGGCGCGACATGCTGGCAGGCAGACGGGGTATGGAGGTGTTGCAGAACGACGACACGCTCTCTTACGTGTTTTATGCACCCATCGAGACGACGGGATGGTCGGTCGCCACGGTCTGTCCGCGTGAGGAAATCTTTGCCAGTCTGGACAAGATACAGTGGTGCGTGGTGCTGATTGCCGTAGTGGGGCTGGTGGTGCTCGGACTGGCCTGCGGACACATTATCCGTCACATTCTGAATCCTTTGTCACGCTTTGCACAGGCTGCCCGGCAGATTGCGGGAGGAGACTTCCAGACACCGTTGCCTCCGAGCCCGTATGACGATGAGATGGGACAGCTGCGCGATGCGTTCGAATATATGAAGCGCGAGCTGGCGGAATACATGGAGGAGCTGCAACAGACGACGGTCCGCAAGGAGCGCATCGAGAGTGAGTTGCGCATTGCCAGTGAGATACAGATGGGCATGATTCCCAAACTTTTCCCGCCTTTCCCGGAACGGAAGGACATCGACCTCTATGCCATCCTGAAGCCGGCAAAGGAGGTGGGCGGCGACCTGTATGACTTCTTTATCCACGAGGAGAAGCTGCTCTTCGTGATAGGCGACGTGTCGGGTAAGGGGATTCCTGCTTCACTGCTGATGGCGGTTACCCGAAGCCTGTTCCGTACGATTGCCGTTCACCGGAAGACGGCGGGTGAAATAGTTGCTGCCCTGAACCGTGCGGTGGCGGACAACAACGAGTCGAACATGTTCATCACCCTGTTCGTCGGAGTGCTCGACCTGGCATCCGGCGAACTGGATTACTGCAATGCGGGGCACAATCCCCCGGTGTTCCTGCAGACGGGGGAGAAGCCGCGCCTGTTGTCCTGCCTGCCCAATATACCGATAGGTGTATTCAAGGACTTCGACTACGTGGCGGAGTCCGGACGTCTGGATGACGGCAGCCTCCTGTTGCTCTACACCGACGGACTGACCGAGGCGGAGAACCCGTCGGAGGAGTTGTACTCCGTGGAACGTCTGCTGGCGACCCTCGAAGGCATGCAGGAACTGCCGGCACAGGACATCATCCGTACACTGGAGCGGAGCGTGAAGGACTTTGCCGGTGAGGCGGAACAGAACGACGACCTGACCATGCTGGCTCTCCGCTTGAAGCACGACCCGGATTCGCAGGAGATGGAACTGGTGCTGGAGAACCGGCTCACGGAGATTCTCCGTCTGGAGGACTTCGTCAAGCAGGCGGGGCAACGTGCCGGTATCCCTGCCGATGAGACGGAGATGGTGCTCCTGGCAGTAGAGGAGGCGGTCACGAACGTTATCCGTTATGCATACGGTGACGGGGAGGGCCTTATCCGTCTGACGGCAGCATGCCGGGACGGCAACCTGGTTTTCGAGTTGCAGGACAGTGGACAGGCTTTTGACCCGACACAGGTTCCGGAAGCCGACGTGACGCTTCCTGCAGAAGAGAGGACGCCAGGAGGATTGGGACTTCTGCTGGTGCGGCGCATCATGGACGAGGTCCGCTACCAACGGACGGACGGTGAAAACCGGTTGACACTGGTGAAGAAGAGCAGGCTGACAAGCTGAAACAACATTTCTAACTAAATAAAGCAAAACGATGGAAAGTATCATTTTTCTAGGAATGAATCCGGATATGTGGATTGTCTTGCTGACCATACTGGTGGTCTTCGGCTTGATGCTCTTCACAAAACTGCCGGGTGATTATGTGTTTATGGGCAGCATGGTGGTGTTTGTCACTACGGGTGTCCTTCCGGTGGACGAAGCGCTCAGCAGCTTCAGTTCGGAGTCGGTCATCATGACGGGCGCCCTGTTTGTCATCATTGCCGGACTGGTCTATTCCGGTGTCCTGCAATGGATTGTCAAATACTGCCTGGGCATGCCCAAGACGTACGGGAAGGCACTGTTGCGCCTCATGTTTCCCGTGGCCATGCTGAGCACGGTGTTGAGCAATACGACGGTGGTTGCCCTGTTCCTGCGTGCGGTGAAGATGTGGGCAAGAAGGTTGGGCATCGCCCCTTCAAAACTGTTGATTCCCTTGAGCTATGCCTCGTGCATGGGAGGAACCATCACGCTCATCGGTTCGCCTACCAACCTGGTGATTGCCGGTTTTTAGGTTCATCCGACATTTCGCGTGATAGTTTATT
>OLQD01000867.1_pt1 | contig 27581 bp, 20 predicted proteins | sample 1672841 | NCBI WGS metagenome assembly OLQD01 (sample SAMEA3136729, study PRJEB25190) | human gut metagenome | biome: human gut; feature: human-associated habitat; material: faeces | place: Austria | collected 2013 | reverse complement strand
TGCCCAAGATAGTTCGCTGGAAACGGCGCGTGAAAATAGGTAGTCGCCGACTTAAATGAAACCCCTGAGGAAGAAATTCCTTGGGGGTTTGTTGTTTTTTGCACGGTACTTTCTTTCACCGGCAAAGAAATTGCCAAAAGTTTCTATTTTTGCTTGAATTTTTCGTACAATGTGCTATCATAGAGTTGGAAATGCTTTTGGGAGAAACGCGTTCCAATGCAAAAAACAGTTGACAAAGGATCGGCCTGCTGTTTGACCACCACTTTTCGATCATGTGAGCATGAACTGGAAAGGAGCAGAAGAAAAATGACAAACAAGAAATTCAAGTTGGCAGCAATGTCGCTGGCCACTGCGGTTGCAGTGAGCGCAGTTGGCCCCAGTGCTTCTGCGGTGACGTATTATCTGGGCGATGGCAGTGTAACTGTTGACAAGGATGTGGATCGCGGCGCGTACAGTTATCAGGGTGAGGACGGCAAACGTACCTACGTCAATGAGGATAAAGAGGATAAAGGTACGATCTACGTCAAGGACGGCAACGCGCCAACGGAAGAAGTCCTGCCAACCACTGATAACTCCGACAATGGCACAGAGGTACCCACACCTACGGATAATGCCACACAATCCACCGATGCTTCTGGCAACAACGCAGAGAACAGCACCACGACTGAGACCGCACCTGGAAACACCATCACCGTTATGGAAGATGTCAAAAAGACGGAAAAGGCCGATGGTACCGAAGGTAACGATGTAAAAATCGTGGTTGAGGGCGTGAATGTGGATACCAGTACCTAGACTGACACCCAGGCTGAAGTGTCCGCAGATACCAAAGAAGATAAAACCATCATCAAAGTGGGCGAGGGTGCAGATGTTGACCTGACAGTCATGGATTCCAACCTGACCACCGGCGGCAACGGCATTGATATCGGTGTGAATCTGAAAGATGATGATGATAACAAAAAAACCAACGTTGACCTGACGCTGGAAGATACCAACATCAATCTGACCGAAAAAGATAACACCGCAGGCATTGTTGCACGGGATCACTCCAAGGTGGACGTTACATTAAAGGGCGAAAACACCATTGATGGTAAGGAAGCCTTGGAGGATGCCGCCAAGGAAGCAGAAGAAGCGAAAAAAGAAGGCACGAGCAGCCCCAACCGCAATGTGGAAGGCATCCGTGTGGGCGGCGAAAACGCAGGTGATGACAGCAGTGGCGAGGGTGCGTCCCTGACCATCAAAGGAGACGAGACCAGCGACCAAGGCTCTCTGAACATTGATCATACTTCTACCGGAATGGTGATCTCTAACGATTCTGATGTGACCTTGACGGACAATGCCGATGTGGATATCAAGCACACAGAAGCAGGTTCCAGTACGCAGGGTGGACGCGGTATCGTACAGCGGGGTGACCTGGCCATAGAGGACAACTCCAGCCTGACCATTGACACGGTGGGCAGCGGTGCTTACAAGATCGATAATGATCAGGAAGGTTTAGTCTACGGCAACAATGGTTATGGCATTGACAGTACCGATGACATCACGGTAACAGGTGACAGCACACTGGAGATCAAGGGAACACAGAGCTCTGCAATCTACGGTGGAACCGGTTCCAGCCTGACCGTAGAAGACAGCACGCTGAACATCGACAGCAATGGCCGTGGCATCGACTATGAGGGCGGTGCCGGGGACATCACCTTCGATAATTCCGAGGTGAATATCAGCGGCAATGGCATGGGTATCTCCGTTGCTCCCGAAGGCGGTACCAACATCACATTTGACAACTCCACCGGAAGCGTCAGTGCTCAGAATGGTACTGCCATCTACGGCCCCGAGAGTAACGGAAAGGGAAAACTGACCGTTACCAACAAGAGCGAGGTCAAATTGGAAGCTCCCACAGGCATCTACGCTGGTTTTGATGAAGTAGAAATCAGCGGCAAGAGCAAGGTTACCTCCATAGGCAGTGTTGGTATGATGTTTGTTGGCGGTCAGAGTGGTGCGACCAAACTGCATGTTACCGGAGAGAGCGAATATAATCTGCAAATGAAGGGTTATGCTCATGCTCTGCGTGTTAACCTAAGCAAGAATCCAAGCAGTATTCTGGTTGATCAAAATAGCAAGTTGCACCTTTCGCAGGCTACAACAGGTGCAAGTGCTATTGTTCTCGGTAACGGTGCAACTCTTACCATGGATAACGGCACTCTTATCACCGAGGGCAATTTCCTCAAAGGTATCTATTCTAATGGCTCAAAATCTACCACTACCATCAAGAACGGCTCCCATGTGGATGTAAACTCTATCGTAGGCACTAAGAGTGACAAGGGTCAGAACCTCATCGTTACCGGCGGCACGCTGACCTATGACTACAGCGCCGACAACACCCTGTGGCCGGAGAACGAGCAGGGCGACAAGCTGACCAATTTCCTGCTGACCAAGGATGATGCCCACGCAAACTTCGATGCCCTTTCCTATAAAGGCCAGACCTATACCTACCTCTCTGACCTGAACAAGGAGACCGGGAAGCAGTATCTCTCCGTGTGGGTGCCCGCCGCCGCACTGAACTATATGCTGGATGTGGACGGTTCCCACGACCCGGAGATCATCGGCAAGGCACTGGAAGAGTTGAAGCAGGCCGGATACAATTTCGACACTGCCTACCAGACCACTGAGAATGGCGATCAGGTCGTTATTCTGCGGGATATGGTGGTGAACGGTAAGAGCCTGAACTTCACCAAGACCACCGATGCAGAGGGCAACACCAAGCTCATCTGGGGCAACTACGAAAAGCAGGCAGAGGGTGCTCCCAGCGCTTATGATATGGTCTATGGCACCGAGTACGAGTATGAGGGCAAGACCTATACCATCGTCTGGGGCTATGAGAGCCAGAACAACCCCAACACCACCGCAGCAGCGGGTGTGCTGGATGCCTTTGGCCCGGATTCCAACGTGAAGGTCACCGGTGAAACCATCGACGGCACCGACTCCGCACAGTACACCGTGACCATTTACGGCGCTCTGCGGGAAGTGACCGACCCTGTGATCCCCACGAACCCGAAACCGGAAACGCCAGAGGGCTCCGATCCTACTCCTCCGGCTCCCACTACGCCGACTACCCCGGCAGTGCAGGATGCACGGCCCACCACTCCCGCCGTGGAGCAGGCAGTCGCTAAGACCACGCCCGCCCCGGAGACCCCCGTGAACCCGCCGGTACAGGATGCCCGCCCGGAGAGCGGCAAGCTGATCCAGACCGGTACCACCAACTGGATGGCAGATGTTCTGGTGCGTGCAGGCGGTGTCCTGCTGGCTGCCGGTTATCTGCTGGAGCGTAAGCGCAAGAGCATGTTCCATAAGGCACAGCACTGAACACGCTTCTATAAATGACGTAAAATAGCAAAATATTAAACTGGCTTGGGGCCGCTGCACAAATTTTTGTGGGGCAGCCCCACTTTTTGCAGAAAAAGGCGCTCTCGTCCCGTATTAGGGGATGAAAGCGCTTTTGATTTTGCAAAAAAGGATGAGAACGAGAATGAAAACTTCACCGCGCCGCCGGAAGCACCGGCGCAGAGCCTTCCGGCGGCTGTTCTGGCTGCTGGTGCTGGCGACCCTGCTTCTGCTGCTGTGGCCCCGGCGGGTCACGCTGGATGGGCTGAACAGTCCCCATGCCATTTTACTGCGGGCCGACAGCGGAGAGGTGTTGGCCGAAAAGGATGCCGACAGCACAATCTATCCGGCTTCCATGACCAAGATGATGACGGCGTTGCTGGCCATAGAAGCAAACCCGGACCTCGACACGCCCGTGACCCTGCCCGAGGAGATCTTTCCGGCTCTGCAGGCCCAGAATGCCTCGCTGGCGGGGTTTCAGGCCGGGGAAACGGCCACGGTGCGGGATCTGCTGTACGGGGCCATGCTGCCCTCGGGGGCCGAGTGCTGCGAAGCGCTGGCCCTGGAGGTGAGCGGCAGCGAGGAAGCCTTTGTGGCCCGGATGAACCAGAAAGCGGCAGAGCTGGGGATGACCGCCACGCATTTCTGCAACCCCACCGGCCTGCACGACCCAGAACATGTTTCCGCCGTGCGGGATATGGCCCGGCTGACAGAAGCAGCCCTGCAGAACGAGACCTTCCGCAAGCTGTTTACCACGGAGCGGTATACCGTTCCGGCCACCAACTGCCATCCGCAGGGGTTCACGATGCACAGCACCCTGCTGAGCCAGCTGGACGGCACAGAGTTGCACAGTGGCCGGATCCTGGGCGGTAAGACCGGTTACACCGGGGAGGCAGGGCTCTGCCTTGCCAGTCTGGCCGAGGTGAAGGGCAGGGAATACATTCTGGTCACGGCCGGGGCAGGGGGAAACCACAGCACCGCGCCCTACCACATCGAGGATGCCGTAACGGTCTACCGCCGTGTGAGCCGGGGGTCCTGAACAGGGGAGCGGATGCGCTCCCTTTTTCTGTGCCCGGCTTTGTGGTACAATGGAACAAAACCATTCACAGAACAGGAGAACCATCATGCTCAAGGATTCACAGGTCGATCTTTGCGGCCGCACCGATTTTACCCGCACCGCGCCCCTGCTTGCCCGGGACGAGGCGTTTTCATTTGCCTGCGCGGGCTGCGGCGGCTGCTGCCGGGGGCGGGAGGATATCGTGCTGTCGGGCTTTGACCTGTGGCGCATTGCGGCCCGCCTGCGCCTGCCGCCCCGCACCGTGGCCCGGGCGTTCTGCCGGGGAAGCATCGGGCGGGTCAGCCGTTTGCCGGTGCTGCGGCTGGCCCCGCTGAAGGAGGAGCGCGGCAACTGCCCCTTCCTCACCGGGAACCACTGCGCCATCCACGATGCCGAGCCGCTGGTCTGCGCCCTTTACCCGCTGGCGCAGGAGATCACGAAGGACGGGCAGGTATCCTACTTTTTGCAGCCCACCCAGTGCGGCGGGCAGGTCATTGCGGCAAGGGTGGGGGATTATCTGGCCCGTTACGATGTGCCCGCCCGGGAGGCCACCGATGTGCGCTGGGCGCAGGTGTACATGGAGTTGGAGGATACCGTAGAGCGGCTGGACGCTCTGTTTGAGCCGGTGTTTGCCCGGCGGATGCAGGAAAAGCTGTGGCAGGCGCTGTATTACCGGTACGACTTTGCAAAAGAGTACCGCCCCCAGCTGGAAGAAAATTTGCTCTGGCTGGACGGTGAGCTGAAAAAGCTCGAAGGAATGCAGATGCGGCACAGAACCATTGAAAAAAGTGATAGATAAAATTACTTTGATTGATAATTCGGGCTGTTTCCCGGTTGTTTTAGAGCGGAAAGTGTGATATACTTCACGAGTGTAAAGCGGCGGCGCGATGCGATTGGCCGCTTGAATACTGACTTTCATGCGGTGTCCTGTTGCCGCGAAAGTAGAATTGAGGGAGTAATATCATGCGTAAAATTTCTCGTCGTTCGTTCCTGTCTGCCGCCGCTGTCTGCGGCGCAGCTGCTGCCCTGACTGCCTGCGGCGGTTCCTCCAGCTCCACGGCTGCTTCTTCCACCGCTTCCTCTGCTGCGGCTTCTTCCGCAGCGGCTGACGGCCAGAAGTATACCGTTGGCATCTGCCAGCTGGTGGAGCACGCCGCTCTGGATGCCGCCACCCAGGGCTTTGAGGATGCTCTGACCGCACAGTTCGGCGAGAATGTCACCTTTGACTTCCAGAACGCCCAGAACGATTCCGCAACCTGCGCCACCATCGCCAACGGCTTTGTTTCCGCAGGCGTTGACCTGATCATGGCAAACGCTACCCCCGCCCTGCAGGCCGCACAGGCTGCCACCAACAGCATCCCCATTCTGGGCACCTCCGTCACCGAGTACGGTGTTGCTCTGGGCCTGACCGATTTCGATGGCACCGTGGGCGGCAATGTCTCCGGCACCTCTGATCTGGCTCCGCTGGATCAGCAGGCGGATATGATCACCGAGTGGCTGCCCGAGGCCACCAAGGTGGGCCTGCTCTACTGTTCTGCCGAGGCAAACAGCCAGTATCAGGTGGACGAGGTCCAGAAGTACCTGGAGGCCAAGGGCGTTACCGCCACCCAGTACGCTTTCTCTGATTCCAACGATCTGGCCTCTGTCTGCCAGAAGGCTGCCGACGAGAACGACGCAGTGTATGTCCCCACCGACAACACCTGCGCTGCCAACACCGGCATCATCGACGGCATCTGCCGCCCGGCCAAGAAGCCCGTGTTCGCCGGTGAGGAGGGCATCTGCTCTGGCTGCGGCGTGGCGACCCTGTCCATCAGCTACTACGATCTGGGCTACACCACCGGTGAGATGGCTGCCAAGGTCCTGACCGGTGAGGCCGATATCTCCACCATGCCCGTTGAGTACACCAACGTGACCAAGAAGTACAACAAGACCATCTGCGATGATCTGGGCATGACCGTTCCAGAGGGTTACGAGGCCATTGAGGAATAACAAGCGCTCTGTCTGCTTTGCAGAAAGCTCCCCTGATAGGGGCGCAGAGTTCACGCTGCAGTAACGAAGAGACTTTACAATAAAATCAGCGGAGAAGAGCGAATTTTTACTCTTCTCCGCTTTCCCGTATCAGAAAAAAGTGTAGTTACAGGAGGAAAACGTTTTGGATATTCTTGCAAGACTTGCCAACCTGCCCGGTGCCTTGCCCGGTGCCTGTGCGCAGGGCCTCATCTGGGGCATCATGGCCATTGGTGTGTACCTGACCTACCGCATCCTGGATGTGGCTGACCTGACCGTAGACGGTTCCTTTGGCACCGGCGGCGCGGTCTGCGTTATGTGCCTGCTCTCCGGCATGAACGTCTGGGCAGCGCTCTTCATCGCCCTGCTGGCCGGTTTGGCCACCGGCCTTGTCACCGGCTTGCTCCACACCTTTATGGGCATCCCGGCCATTCTGGCTGGTATTCTGACCCAGCTGGCCCTCTACTCCATCAACCTGAAGATCATGGGCAAGGCCAACCAGTCCATCAACGTGGACAAGTACGACCTGCTGCTCTCCCTGCGCTGGGTCAAGGAGCTTGCCCTGCACAACCCCATCATCATGGTCATTCTGGTCAGCGCTGTGGTCATCGGTGTGCTGTACTGGTTCTTTGGCACCGAGCTGGGCTGCGGCATCCGCGCCACCGGTTCCAACCCCGCCATGAGCCGCGCCCAGGGCATCAACACCAGCTTCAATGTGGTGCTGGGTCTGGCTGTCTCCAACGGTCTGGTGGCCCTGTCCGGCGCATTGCTGAGCCAGTATCAGGGCTTTGCTGATGTCAGCATGGGCCGTGGTGCCATCGTCATCGGTCTGGCCGCTGTCATCATCGGCGAGGCCCTGTTCAGCCGCATCTTCCACAACTTTGCCCTCAAGCTGGTGTCCGTTTCGCTGGGTGCCATCATCTACTACATCGTCATCCAGCTGGTGCTGACCCTCGGCTTTGACGCAAACCTGCTCAAGCTGCTGAGCGCCTCTGTGGTGGCGGTGTTCCTGGCCGTGCCCTATTGGAAGAGCAAGTACTTCGCAAAGCCCGCGGCAAAGAAGGCACAGAAGGAGGATGCAAAAAATGCTTGAGATCCAGAATGTTTCCAAGACCTTCAACGCCGGTACCGTCAACGAGAAAACGGCCCTGAACGGTCTGAACCTGAAATTGAACGAAGGTGATTTTGTCACCGTCATCGGCGGCAACGGCGCGGGCAAATCCACCATGCTGAACGCTGTGGCCGGTGTGTGGCCTGTGGACAGCGGCAAGATCATCATTGACGGCACCGACGTGACCAAACTGGGGGAGCACCAGCGCGCCGCCTACATCGGCCGCGTGTTCCAGGACCCAATGACCGGCACCGCCGCCACCATGCAGATCGAGGAGAACCTTGCCCTGGCCGCCCGGCGCGGCAAGCGCCGCGGCCTGAGGATCGGTATCACCAAGGCCGAACGGGAGCGCTACCGTGAACTGCTCAAGAGCCTGGACCTGGGCCTGGAGGATCGCCTGACCGCCCGCGTGGGCCTGCTGTCCGGCGGTCAGCGTCAGGCACTGACCCTGCTTATGGCTACCATGAACAAGCCCAAGCTCCTGCTGCTGGATGAGCACACCGCCGCTCTGGACCCCAAGACGGCGCTCAAGGTGCTGACCCTCTCGGCCAAGATCGTGGAGGAGAACCACCTGACCACCATGATGATCACCCACAACATGAAGGATGCCATCAAGTACGGCAACCGCCTGATCATGATGCACGAGGGCCACATCATCTATGATGTCTCCGGGGAAGAGAAGAAGAACCTGCATGTCTCCGACCTGCTGGCCAAGTTCCAGATCGCATCCGGCGGCGAGTTCGCCAACGACCGCATGATCCTTTCCTGATGCATTTCTGATATAGGAAATCCCATCCGGTGTGCGTGCCGGAGGGGATCTTTGCATCTTGTGCACCTTTGCAGGGTGTGCTACACTGAGAGAAAGAGGAGGTGTCTCTCGTGCGAAAAATCATCCGGCGGGCAGCTGCTGTGCTGTTGTCTGCGGCTCTGCTGCTGACGGGAACGGCCTCGGCAGCAGCCCAGATTGACCCGGTAGAGGAACGGCTTGCTGCCATGTCTCTGCGGGAGAAGGTGGGGCAGCTGTTCGTGGTGCGGGTCGAGGCACTGGACCCCAGTGGACAGTCTGATAGCACAAGGCTGACCTGGGCAGAACGGCAGGGGCTGAAAAAGTATCCGGTGGGCGGCATTGTGGTGTTTCGGCAGAATGTGAAAAGCCCGGAGCAGCTGAAAAAGCTTCTGGCAGATTTTCAGGCAGCATCCGGGACCGGTCTGTTGACCGCCGTGGACGAGGAGGGCGGCAGCGTGGCCCGGCTGGCCAATGCTTCCGGCTTTGATCTGCCCCAATACCAGAGTGCCCAGGCAGTAGGTACAACAGGGGACCCGGCCAATGCCCGTGCCATGGGGCAGACCATCGGAGGCTACCTCAAAACCTACGGCCTGAATCTTGACTTTGCTCCAGTGGCAGATGTGAACACCAATCCGGCCAATACCGTGATCGGGAACCGAGCATTTTCGTCGGATCCGGCAGTGGCGGCACAGATGGTGGCCTCCGCTGTACAAGGGTTTCACGATGCGGGCATACTCTGCACACTCAAGCATTTCCCGGGCCACGGAGATACCGCAGAGGACAGCCACTACGGCACGGCCAGCAGCACCAAGACTTGGGCAGAGATGCGGGAGACGGAGCTGAAGCCTTTTGCGGCTGGAATCGCAGCTGGGGCTGACGTAGTAATGACCGCCCACATCACCACCCCCAATGCAACGCAGGACGGCCTGCCTGCGTCGCTCTCCTACACTATGCTGACCGAGCGTCTGCGGGGGGAGCTGGGCTTTACTGGGGTCATCTGCACCGATTCGCTGTCCATGCAAGCCATTCGTGACCACTATTCTGCAGCAGAAGCGGCTGTAGCGGCGCTGAACGCCGGGGCAGATCTTCTGCTGATGCCGCCCGACCTGCCGGAAGCCTTTGACGGTGTACTGGAGGCTGTGCAGAATGGAACCATCAGCGAGGAACGCCTCAACGAGAGCGTCCGCCGCATCCTGATGCTGAAACAGAAAGCCGGGTTGGAGCTTGACACCCGCACCCCGCTGGAAAAGATGCTGGATGTGTTTCTGTAAGATTGAAGCATAATAAGAAGATCCCCTCCGGTGTGCGCGTACCGGAGGGGATCTTTGCGTATAAAGGAATGTTACCGCTTGATGTCGTAGTTCATGTTCATCAGGTTGCGGATGGAGCTGACATCATCGGTGATGTTGGCATCGCCGTGGATGGTGTGCTTGATGGCGCTGCTTGCCACGGCAAAGTTGACCATATCCATAGCCTTATAGTTGTGCAGCATGGCGTAGATCAGGCCGCTGGCAAAGGCATCGCCGCCGCCCACGCGATCCAGAATGTTAAAGGTGTAGAGCTTGCTCTCAAAGGTGTGGCCGTCGTACCACATAAAGGCCTTGAGGCTGTTCTCGCTGCCGCTGTGGGCATAGCGCACATGGCGGGCAATGCACTTGAGGTTGGGATAGCGGGCAATGAAATGCTGGAAGATCTCGTCCTGCTGCTCATAGCTGGGCTGCAGGGGCACGCCGTCCTTCCAGTCGCCCTTGCTGTGATCGTTGTCGTCCTTCCACAGGTGGTAGGGCTCAATGCCCAGCAGAACGTCAACGTAAGGCAGGCACTCGGTGCAGAAATCGCGGGCTTCCTCCCAGCTCCACAGGGTAGAGCGGAAGTTGCCGTCAAAGCTGACAGTCAGGCCCTTCTTTTTGGCCACCTTGAGCATATCGATGATGAGGCCGCGGCAGTTGGGGCCCAGTGCCGGGGTAATGCCGCTCAGGTGCAGCCAGTCGTAGCCGTCCAGCAGAGCGTCCAGATCGACCTGGGAGAAGTCATACTCGGTAATGGCACTGTGCTTGCGGTCGTAGATGACCTTGGAAGCGCGGATGCCGTAGCCAGTCTCCAGATAATAAGTACCCAGCCGGTTGGAGGGGGTCTCGTTGGGCTCGGTCAGGATCATGGGGGTGCAATGCACATCGTTGGAGCGCAGCCAGCGCACCGCGCTCTTGCCCAGGCTGTTGTTGGGCACTACGCTGAAGAAGGTGCTGTCCACACCCAGGTTGGCCAGGGCCAGTGCAATGTTGGCCTCGCTGCCGCCGTAGCTGGCTTCAAAGCTGGATGCCATGCGGATCTTTTCGTAGTTCGGCGGGGTCAGACGGAGCATGATCTCGCCGCAGGTGATAAATTTCTGGCCGTTGGGCTCGCTGCCGAGGATGGGATTGTAGTGTTCCATAACGCTCCTCCTAAAAAGTCGTTTCTGGGATCCATTTCATGTGAGAACACATTGTTGTATCCATTATACCGCACTGCGCACCGGATAGCAAGCAAATGCTGTTTCGGCCGAGAGAAAAAGAAAGAGAAATTTTGGTTGTTTTGACGAAAGAACCCCTCAGTCACCTGCGGTGACAGCCCCCCTAATAGTGGGGCCCTTGGCATTGCGTAAAGCCTTATGGTTTTGCCAAGGCCGCCCCTACTAGGGGCGGTGGCATCCCGCAGGGATGACGGTGGGGCTCACACCCCTGTCAGGTCAAAGCTGGGCGTATACTCTTCCTTTGCACTGCTCTTCTGCTGCATATAGCCAGAGCTGAGGCCCAGATCCATGGCGTAGTTGACCACCCGGCGGTATTCGTAGGTGGTGATGCGCCGCCCGATACCGTGGTCTGCCGCCTGATAGAAGGGGGTGTACTGGCTCATCACGCTGGGCAGGAAGCACCCGGGGTCGGCCTTGTTCCAAGCCGCCATCTGATCGAGCACGGCAAAGCTGTCGTCCACATGGCCGGGCAGGGCAAGGTGGCGCAGGATCACGCCCCGCTGCAGGATGCCCTCGCTGTCAAAAACAGGGTGTCCGGCCTGAGCCATCATGGCTTCAATGGCGGGCCTGGCCTGTGCAAAATAGTCCGGCGCGGCGGAAAGCTCTGCCGAAAGGGCAGGAGAAACATATTTCAGGTCGGCCAGCCAGATGTCGATGAAGCCGCGCCAGGCGTGCACGCTCTCCACGGTCTCGTAGCCGCCAGTGTTGCAGACGATGGGCAGATGCAGCCCCTGCGCCCGGGCCAGGTCGAGGGCGGCGATGATCCAGGGCCGCCACTGCCCAGGCGTGACAAGGTTGATGTTGTGGGCTCCCTGCGCCTGCAGGTCCAGAAAGATCTCGGCCAGGCGCTCTACGGTGATCTCCCTGCCCAGCCCCTCGGCGCTGATGGGGTAGTTCTGGCAGAAGCAGCACTTGAGGGTGCAGCCGGAGAAAAACACCGTGCCGCTGCCCCGGGTGCCGCTGATGCAGGGCTCCTCCCAGAAGTGCAGGGCAGCGCGGGCCGCTTTCAGGGTGCGGCCCGCCCCGCAGAAGCCCGTCTGCCCGGCGGCCCGGTCGGCTTTGCACTGCCGGGGGCAGAGAGTGCAGGCTTCCGGCACGGCAACAGAAATGGTTTTGGGCATAATATCCAAGTCCTTTGCAAAAGATTTGACAGAATTCCTTTCGTTTATTATACCATTTATGACATGGAATGTGGTATACTATGATAGAATATTATATATCATGCAAAAATACTACATATCAGACGGAGGATGTCATGCGCACCGAAAACGAGGAGATCCGGGATCATTTGAAATATCTCTCCCTGCTGGCACGGGATTACCCCTCGCAGGCGGCCGCCGCCAGTGAGATCATCAGCACCCAGGCCCTGCTCAAGCTGCCCAAGGGCACCGAACATTTTATGAGCGACCTGCACGGTGAAAACGAGGCCTTTGTCCACATCCTGAACTCGGCTTCGGGTGTCATCCGGGAAAAGGTGGACATCGTGCTGGGGGAGAGTGTGCCGGAACAGACCCGTGCAGAGCTGGCAACGCTCATCTATTATCCCAACGAGAAGCTGCCCCAGCTCAAAGCTGGGTGCGCGGATGAGGAAGCGCTTGACCACTGGTACACAGAGACCCTGCTTCAGCTCATTGATATCTGCCGGTTGGTGTCCTCCAAGCATACCCGGCAGCATGTGCGCTCCTGCCTGCCGTCCAGCTGCGGGTATATTCTGGATGAGCTGCTCCATGCCCACTTTGAGGACCACGACAAGGACCTTTATTATGGGCAGATCGTGGGCAGCATCATCGAAAATGGCCGCGCTGACCGGTTCATTGTCCGGCTGTGTGAGCTCATCAAGCGGCTGGCTGTGGACAAGCTTCACATTGTGGGGGACCTGTTTGACCGCGGCCCCCGGCCTGACATCATTCTGGACCGGCTCATGCGCCACCACCATGTGGATATCCAGTGGGGCAACCATGACGTGGTCTGGATGGGTGCCGCCGCCGGAAGTCCCATCTGCGTCTGCACCGTGCTCAAAACGACACTGGCCTACCACAACCATGCCATGCTTGAGGACTGCTACGGCATCAACCTGCGGCATCTGCAGCGGATGGCCGAGCAGTTCTACGGAAATGACGACCTGACCCTCTGGATGCCCCACACCGACGCGGCGCGCGGCCCTTACACCGAGGGCATGCTCCACCGCTGTGCCGTGATGCACAAGGCCGTGACCATTCTGATGCTCAAGATGGAGTGCAAGGTCATCGACCGCAACCCGGATTTCAAGATGCAGGGTCGGGATTTCCTGCAGCACATCGATTGGGAAAAGGGAACAGTGACCCTGAACGGGCAGGCATACCCCCTGCGGGACACCAGCTTCCCCACCGTAGATCCGGCAGACCCCGCCGCCCTGAATGATGATGAGCGGCTGGTGCTTCGCAAGCTGGTGGAATCCTTCCGGCAGAGCGAGCGTTTGCAGCAGCATGTGGAATTTTTGTATGCCAAGGGCAGCGTTTACCACATCGAGAACGGCAACCTGCTCTACCACGGTGTGGTGCCCATGACCAAAAACGGCAGCTTTGCCGTGGAGCGGTTCGAGGGACACAACTACTCGGGCCGCGGTTTGATGGACTACTGTGACGAGCGGGCACGCCGCGGCTACTTTGCCCCCGAGGGCAGCGCTGCCCGGCGGAGCGGTCAGGACTTTTTGTGGTATCTGTGGTGCGGCAAGCTGTCGCCGTTGTTCGGCCGCAGCGCCATGACCACCTTTGAGCGGCTGTATATTGCCGACCCCGCCACCCACGAGGAAGTCAAGGACCCCTATTATACATGGTACAATGAAGAGGCCGCCTGCCGCCGCATCCTGGCGGAATTCGGTCTGCCCGGCACCAGCCACATCGTCAACGGCCATGTGCCGGTGCGGGAGAAGAGCGGCGAGAGCCCCATCAAGGGCGGGGGCCGTCTGGTCGTCATTGACGGCGGGTTCTGCCGCGCCTACCATGAAAAGACCGGCATTGCAGGGTACACGCTGGTGTACTCCAGCCGCACCATGTCTCTGCGGACCCATCAGCCCTTTGTCAGTGCCGAAAAGGCCGTGAACGAAAACATCGACATCGTGTCGCAGAAGAACATACTGGAAACGGAGAACCACCGCATTCTGGTGGAAGAGACGGACGAGGGAGAGATCCTGCGGGAGCGGGTACACGACCTGAAGCAGCTGGTCAAGGCATATCAGCTGGGCTGGATCAAGGAGACCTGCAGCGAGGATTGCGTCTGGTAAGGGGCGCTGATTGTAAAATTTTTGAAATAAGAAACAAAAATATCGAATATCTCCGCAGATTCTGGGCAAAACAGAAAATAATCCGGCAGGGAAAAAGGGGGCTTTGCTTTTTGCCCGAAGTTGTGTATAATAAGATAGTTGTATCGTGAGGGTGTGTGCCCGGCGGTGCGCGGAGAGATCAAGCAAGAACCCTGAGTGGCCCTGCCGCTGGCGGGCCTGCGACAAGGAGATTATAAAATTGGAAAAGTTTGTTATTACGGGCGGCAAGCCCCTGCATGGCGAAGTTACCATTTCCGGTGCAAAAAATGCGGCTGTGGGCATTCTGCCTGCCACCATTCTGGCGGCAGATGTCTGTGTGATCGAAAACCTGCCGGACATCAGTGATGTGGCAGTCAGCCTGAAGATCCTGAGCACCCTGGGTGCCAGCATCAAGATGCTGAACCGCAATACCTACGAGATCGACACCACCCACCTGAACAGCACCAACGTCCCGGACGATCTGTCCCGCCAGATGCGTGCCAGCTACTACTTCCTGGGTGCGCTGCTCTCCCGCTTTGGCAAGGCACAGGTGGCCATGCCCGGCGGCTGCAATCTGGGCCCCCGCCCCATCGACCAGCACCTCAAGGTGTTCAGCGCGCTGGGTGCAGAGGACAGCGTGGACTATGGCATGATCACCGTGCGTGCCAAGGAACTGAACGGTGCCCATATCTTCTTTGATAAAGTCAGCGTGGGCGCTACCATGAACGGTATGCTCTCCGCTGTGATGGCACAGGGCCAGACCATTCTGGAAAACTGCGCCAAGGAGCCCCATGTTGTTGATCTGGCAAACTTCCTGAATATGTGCGGCGCGGATGTGCGCGGTGCCGGCACCGATGTGATCAAGGTGCGCGGCGTGGAAAAGATGCACGGCTGCACTTACAGCATCATCCCTGACCAGATCGAGGCGGGCAGCTACATGGTTGCCGCTGCTGCCACCGGCGGCGACGTTCTGATCAAAAATGTCACCCCCAAGCATCTGGAACCCATCACGGCAAAGCTCCGCCGTGCCGGTGTGGATGTGGAGGAATTCGATGATTCCGTCCGCGTCTCCCGCAAGGGCGATATCCTGCCGCTGAAGATCAATACCATGCCTCACCCGGGCTTCCCCACCGATATGCAGCCCCTGATGGGGGTGCTGCTCAGCGTGGCAAAGGGCACCTCCACCATCACCGAGAGCGTGTGGGACAACCGCTTCCGCTATGTGGACGAGCTGCGCAAGATGGGTGCCAGCGTGCAGGTGGACGGTCAGGTGGCCGTGTTCGAGGGCGTGGAAAAGCTCAGCCCGGCTCCGCTGCGTGCGCTGGACCTGCGTGCCGGTGCCGCTATGGTGGTGGCTGCCCTGATGGCAGACGGCACCAGCGAGATCGAGGAGATCGGCCACATTGAGCGCGGCTATGAGAACATCGTGGAAAAGCTGCGCGGCCTGGGCGCTGAGATCAGCAAGGTGGAGCGGATGCCCGCCGCACTGGAATCGGCAATGTGATCATTCAGAACCTCTCAGTCTGCTTCGCAGAAGTTCCCCTGACAGGGAGCTTTTGTGAAGCCATGACGGAGAGGTTCGTTTCTTGAGGTTTGAAATGTCTGAATTCATCTCGTTATACTCTGGTTCCTCCGGCAACTGCAGCGTGGTGCGCACGGGGGAGAAGTACATCATCATCGATATGGGAAAGGGTGTGCGCACTACCTCGGCGGCACTCAAGGAACTGGGCCTGAACATCAGCGATTGTGCGGGCATTCTGGTCACCCACGAGCATTCTGACCACGTCAAGGGGCTGGCCACTTTCCTCAAAAAGAATCCGCTGCCGGTATACGGTGCAGATGATACGCTGGATTTTCTGGATGCAAACGGCATCGTGCCCGCCAGCTGTGAGCTGCGCACCCTGTCCGGCGGGGAAGAGGATGTGGGAGATTTCGGTGTGACGATGTTCCCCACCAGCCACGACGTGCCCTGCGTGGGCTACCGCATCCACACCCCGGACAACAAGACCATGACCATTGCCACCGACCTGGGTGTCCTGACCCCGCCGGTGCATCAGGCCCTGAGCGGCTGTGACCTGGTGGCGCTGGAAAGCAACTACGACCTCCACATGCTCCGCAGCGGGCGGTATCCTTACTACCTGCGCTCCCGCATCGAGTCCAACCGGGGCCACCTCTCCAACGATGAGTGCTCGGCAAAGCTGCTGGAGCTGATCCAGGAGGGATGCAAGAAGTTTGCCCTCTGCCATCTCTCGCAAGAGAACAACACCCCGGCGCTTGCTTTGCAGACCATGTTCAACACCCTGGGCGCGGCGGGTGTCGTGCCGGAAAAGGACTGCATCGTGCAGGCCCAGCGCCGCAATGAGATCAGCCCTGCGCTTACATTTTAAGAAAAAATAGCCCTCTCCATCATTGCTTTACAAAGCATGACGGAGAGGGCCATTTTTGTTGTTATGCCAGATCCGGCAGGATATCGGGCCAGAGGGCCTGCTCCTGCCGCAGGTCGGTAAAAACGCAGTCCAGATAGATCTTGTTCACAGCCGAGATGATGGTGCTGCGCAGGAGCTTGCGTGCATCATCAACATCCGGCTCCAGCTCGGAAAAGCTTTTGGTCAGGCCGAACACATAGGGCAGGTAATTCTCCAGCTCATCGCAAAAGGTATCATACGCCTGCGCGGAGGTATAATGCGCCCGCTGCATCTTGAACAGACTGTCGATGTTTTCCATGGACAGGACATTTTTAGAAACTACGATGTAGATCAGGCAGGCCAGCTGATCCCGGGTATACTTCTTTTTGATGGGGTGGCTGATGATCCCTTTCTTAACGTAGTTGCTCACCATGGAAGCGGTGAGCTCCACCCCCTGAAATGTGCGGAAACACCCGTTGACAAACTGTACACTCTGATCCAGATAAAGCCCTACGGTGGGGAGTTCTGCATACCGGGGCAGGGCAAACCCTGCGGCGCAGGCCGCAACGCGGCGGTTTGATTCTAATTTCATGCGGACAGTATACCATGTTTTGGAAATGTGGTCAACAGGAAATTGAAAACTTTTGAAATAATTCAATAAAACAGTTGACAGGGTTTTGAAAAGCTGATATAGTGATTCAGACAACAGGAAAAACTGCGGCATCCGCTGCCGCCGGAATGGAGATAAATGCTTATGAACACCAAGATTGTTGTGGATTCCTCCGCCAGCCTGTACACCTTGCAGGGCGTGGATTTTGAATGCGTTCCCCTGAAGATCATCACCGACGATGCCGAATATCTGGACAACGGCACGATGGATGCCTTGGGCATGGCCCAGACCCTGCGTACCTATAAGGGCAAGACCTCGACCTCCTGCCCCAACGTCAGCGACTGGCTGGCCGCCTACGAGGGAGCCGACGAGGTGTATGCCATCACCATCACGGGCACTCTGTCCGGCAGCTACAATGCCGCCCAGCTGGCCGCCGAGGAATACCAGCAGGAGAACCCCGGCAAGCGGGTGTTCGTGCTGGACAGCCTTTCCACCGGCCCGGAGCAGCGCCTGCTGGCCGAGCATCTGCGGGATCTGCTGGCTGAGGGCAAGGAGTTTGACGAGATCTGTGAAGAGATGCTCCGCTACCACAAGCACACCCATCTGCTCTTCTCGCTGGAATCGCTGGCCAATCTGGCTCGCAATGGCCGCGTGAAGCCTGCCGTTGCTGCTGTGGCGCGGATGCTGGGCATCCGGGTCATCGGACAGGCAAGTGAGGCCGGAGAGCTGGATGTTCTCTGCAAGACCCGTGGCGAGCATGGTGCGCTGGAGCGCATCGTGCTGGAACTCAAGGAGCACGGCTACACCAACGGCAGGCTCCATATCTCTCACTGCGGCAATCCCGCCGCCGCCGAGCGCCTGAAGCACATGGTAAAGGCTGTGTTTGATGGAGCAAAGGTGGACATCAGCGAATGCGGCGGTCTGTGCAGCTATTATGCAGAGCTGGGCGGCCTGCTGGTTGGTTATGAGGACGCGGAAGCATAAGCGAACGGCCCTCGGAAAAATTCTGCCCACGATTGAATAGGCGCTCATAGCGGGGAAAGCCGTTGTGGGCGCTTTTTTGTTTGCAAAATCTTCCGCTCTGCGCTATACTAACAGCATCAAAATCGCCGTGGGCGGCAGGGGAGGGATACCACATGTTCAGATTGCCCATCGTCAAGTTTTTCAACCGCATCTTCAACCGTGTCACGATCACAGTGGTGCTGGTGGCTTTACAGGTGCTCTGGCTGCTCTGGGCGTTCTGGTCGTTCACGGCGGGGCGGGTCTGGCTGAACGGTGCCCTGAAGGCGCTGAGCATCATGATCGTGCTGTATCTGGTGCGCAAGGATGAAAACAGTGCTTATAAGATCGGCTGGATCGTTCTGATCGGTCTTCTGCCCCTGCTGGGCGGCGCGCTTTATCTGGCTTTTGGCAACAAGGCCCCCGCCAAGTATCTGCGGGAGCGGATGCAGAAGGTGGAACAGGCCCATCAGACCGAGCTTGCCCAGCCCGAGGGCCAGACCGATGCGCTGGATATCTCCAGCCGGAACCTGAGCCGCTATGTGGCAAAGTTCGGGCCGTATCCGGCCTGGAAAGATACCGCTGCCCACTATTATTCCTGTGGGGAGGAGATGTATCCCCAGCTGCTGGCGGATCTGGACAAGGCAGAGAAGTTCATCTTTCTGGAATTCTTTATCCTCCGTTCCGGCAAAATGTGGGACGGCGTGGAGCAGATCCTCCGCCGCAAGGCCGCTCAGGGGGTGGATGTGCGGCTGATCTACGATGATTTTGGCAGTCTGCTGGGTTTGCCCAGTGATTTTGTCATCCGCATGGAGAAGGCGCACATCCGCTGCATCCCCTTCAACCCGGTGGTGCCGCTGGTCTCGCTGGTGATGAACCACCGCGACCACCGCAAGATCGTGGTGGTTGACGGCAATGTGGCCTACACCGGTGGTGTGAATCTGGCGGATGAGTATATCAATGCCGAGCAGCGCTTTGGCTACTGGAAGGATGCGGCCATCCGGCTGGAGGGTGCCGCTGTCTGGAACTTTACCGTGATGTTCCTCAATGCATGGAACGCCTTCCGCCCGCAGGAGACCGATTACACCGCCTTTGCGCCCACCCGCCTGCCCGCAGTGCAGGATGGCGTGGTACAGCCCTACGCGGACAGCCCGCTGGATGAGGAACCGCTGGCCGAGACGGTCTATCTGGACATCCTCTCTCAGGCCCAGAGATATGTTTATATCTATACGCCCTACCTGGCCGTGGGCGAGGAGATGCTGGATGCTCTGAAAAATGCGGCCAAGCGCGGGGTGGACGTGCGGCTCATCCTGCCCGGGATCCCGGATAAGAAGCTGGTGTTCCGGCTCAGCCGTTCCTACTATCTGCCCCTGCTCAGGGCGGGCGTGCGCATTTATGAATTCACGCCCGGTTTCCTCCACGCCAAGTGCTATGTCAGCGATGACCGTGTCGCCGTGGTGGGCAGCATCAATATGGATTATCGGAGCCTGTTCCTCCACTTTGAATGCGGAACACTGCTCTTCCATAACAGCCAGATCGCCGCACTGCGGAAGGATGTGGAACGCACCCTGCCGCAGTGCCGGGAGATCATGCGCTCCGACTGCCGCACCAATCTGCCGGGCACAGCACTGGACAGCGTGCTGCGGCTGCTGAGTCCGTTGATGTAAGCGGCTGCGCGCAGCACTCGGGGAGCTTTTCCGCGCAAGTGAAACGGGCCATTCCATCGCCCGCCCTATTGCCTGCGGCAACAGGGTCCCACCCCAGCGGACACTTGCTTTGGAAAACTCCCGTCGGCTGCGTAATTTTACGTTCTTCTGGACATACTATGGGGCAAAGGCCCAACGGGCCGTGTGGAAAGGGAGCGTATCTATGAATCAGAACCATCGGGCTCTTTGGAGCTGTGCCATGGCGGCGGCGCTGCTGCTGACCGCCTGCGGCAAAACGAACGCCGGGTCGGGCAGCTCCGGCAGCATGAGCGGAAGCAGCGGCACATCCTCCGCACAGACCCAGACAGCGGCATGGAAAACCGGTCTGGGTGTGGTGACAGAGGCCACCGATCAGGACAGGGCAGGGAAAATTGAACTGGCAGCGGCCGCTGTCCTGCTGGATGGCGAGGGCAAACTGGAGAGTGTTCTGCTGGATGAGCTGGAAGTGTCTGTTTCGGCGGACAGCACCGGCCATGTGACCCTGCCCACCGACTGGCGCACCAAGCGGCAGAAGGGGGACGATTACCCGCTGGCCGAGGTCTCTTCCCTGAAAAAGGGCTGGGGGGAACAGGCGGATGCCTTTGCCAGTTACCTGATCGGCATGACCCCGGAACAGGTCTCCATGCTCAAAGTGGATAAGGATGGCAAAGCCACGGATGCCGACCTGCTGAGCGGGTGTACCATCGCTGTGGATCGCTACCGGGATGCCGTGACCCGGGCCTGCGCCAATGCCAGGGCACTGGGTGCCGCCAAGGGCGACAGGGCCGCGCTGGGCATCGAAGCGGTGAACGGGACTTCGGACATCACCGCCACCGATGACAAGGATGTGAATGCGCAGGTGGATGTGAGCATCGTGGCACTGACCACCGATGCGGACCGCCGTGTGACCAGTGCCATTGCGGATATGGCCGAGCCGGCCCTGACGGTGGTGTCAGACGGCGGTGTGACAGCCCCGGACCTCGTCAAGACCAAGCTGGAGCTGGGTGAGGACTACGGGATGCGCGGTGCGTCGGCGCTGGGCAAGGAGTGGTATGAGCACAGCGAGGGCTTCTGTGATGCCCTCAAGGGCAAGACCCGCACCGAGATCGCCGGGCTTTCCGGCGGCGATGCCGACCTGAAGGCTCTGTGTACCATTGACATCACCGATCTGCAAAAGGCGGCGCTGGATGCCCTGAGCTGAGGGGGAAGCCCTTTTCGGTCTCGCAATCGCGCACCGGCTCTCCCGGATAGGGGGGCGGTGGCATTCCGCTGAATTTTCAGAGAGAAACATCTCGCCGCGTCTGGCAGCTGCCGACGCGGCGTTTTTGTTTTGTCAAATTGCCCGCTTTGCCGTGGTAAAGCGGTAAAGATTTGAGCAAACTGCGAAAAATCAGGTTTCCCCCTTGCCAAATGGCAGAAAACGCGCTATTCTATAACCACAGTTTAGCAATTTAGCATGGTAAAGCAATAAAACAAAGCTGCTTGCCACTGAGGGAGGAACCGTATATGAAACGTCTTGTATCCGCATTCCTGGCCGGTGCCATGGCACTGAGCCTTGCCGCCTGCGGCGGTGCCGCTTCCATTTCCACTGCCGCATCTGCTTCGGCCTCTGCTTCCGGCAGTGCTGCCGCATCCCAGACCGCAGGCAGCGACCTGGATTACATCAAGGGCAAGGGCAAGCTGGTCATTGGCTACACTGTTTACGAGCCCATGAACTACACCGATGCCGATGGCAACTTCACCGGTTTTGATACCGAGCTGGCCACTGCTGTCTGCGAAAAGCTGGGCGTGGAGCCGGAGTTTGTGGAGATCAACTGGGATACCAAGGTCGTGGAGCTGGATGCCAAGAGTATCGACTGCATCTGGAACGGTATGACCCTGACCGATGACATCATGCAGAATACCGCTACCACCAAGGCTTATGCAAAGAATGCACAGGTGGTCGTTGTGAAAGATGGCACCGATTATACCTCTACCGCTGACCTGGTGGGTAAGACCGTGGTCGCCGAGGCTGGTTCCGCCGGTGAGGCCGCCATTGAGGGAGACGAGAACCTGGCACAGGCTGATTACGTTTCCAAGAGCGTTCAGACCGACTGCCTGATGGAAGTTGCCGCAGGCACTGCCGATGCCGCTGTACTTGACCTGACCCTGGCCAACGCCATGATCGGTGAGGGCACGGATTATGCCGACCTGAAGATCGTGGACGAGTTGAACGCCGAGGAGTACGGCGTGGCATTCCGCAAGGGCAGTGATGCTGCCGCTGCTGTGGATGAGGCCTTTGATGCACTGAAGGCCGATGATACCATGCAGGCACTGGCCGATAAGTACGATTTGGCACTGGCTGACTGAATTTGTTGAAAAACTCCTTCCGTCATCGCTATGCGATGCAACCTCCCTCGGTGAGGGAGGCTTTTTGTTGCCGATGCGTGAAAGGCTCCCGAGCAGAGGGGACTTTCACCGACGGTGATGGAAGGGAATATGGATTCTGAATAAAAAAGGTGTGTTTTTGTGTCTGTGATTCTTATGCGCCTGTCCGGCGCGTTCCTGCTCAATTGTGAGCTCTTTGCCCTGACACTGCTGTTTGCACTGCCGCTGGGGCTGGTGGTCTCGTTTGGCTCCATGAGCCGCTGCAAGCCGCTGGCCGGGGTGGTCAAGACCTTTGTCTGGATCATCCGCGGCACCCCGCTGATGCTGCAGATCATTGTGATCTATCTGGGCCCCGGCCTGCTGGGCATGAACAACCCCTGGCCCTCCGGCTCCGGCGGACGGATGGTGGCGGCGGTGGTGGCCTTTGCCATCAACTATGCCTGCTATTTTTCTGAGATCTACCGCGGCGGCATTGAAGCAGTGCCCAAGGGGCAGACTGAGGCCGGGCAGGTGCTTGGCATGACCAAAACACAGATCTTTTTCAAGGTGACCTTGCTTCAGGTCGTCAAGCGCATCCTGCCCCCCATGGGCAACGAGATCATCACGCTGGTCAAGGATACCTCGCTGGCAAACACCATTGCCAACAAAGAAATCATTATGATGGCCAAGGAGTATAGCGCAAAGGGCCTGATCTGGCCGCTGTTCTCCACCGCGCTCTTCTTCCTGGTGTTTGTGGGCGCACTGACCATCCTGTTCAACTGGGCTGAAAAAAAGCTCGATTATTTCCGCTGCTAAGGAGGCAGATAGATTATGGCGTTGCTCGAAGCTTCCGGTATCGGGAAAAATTTTGGCGAGACCCATGTGCTGAAGGACATCTCCCTGGATCTGGAGCAGGGGGAAGCGCTGGCGATCATCGGCTCGTCCGGTTCCGGCAAAACAACTCTGCTGCGCTGCCTGAACTTTCTGGAACGGCCTGACACGGGTGTGATCAAGGTGAACGGCGAGACCATGTGGGATGCCGCCGACCCTGCCACCCAGAAGGAAAGTGAGATCCGCAAAAAGCGGCTCCATTTTGGTCTGGTGTTCCAGAACTTCAACCTGTTCCCGCAGTACACGGCCTTACAGAACGTGATGCTGGCAGGAGAACTGCTGGCAAAGGAACGCCCGGAGTATCAGGCGAATAAAAAGGCCATCCACGCGGAGCTGGAACAGCAGGCAAGAGAGCTGCTGGCGCAGATGGGCCTTTCGGAGCGGGCCGGCCACTACCCGCATCAGCTCTCCGGCGGCCAGCAGCAGCGTGTGGCCATTGCCCGCGCGCTGGCGCTTCACCCGGATATCCTCTGCTTTGATGAGCCCACCAGCGCCCTTGACCCGGAGCTGACCGGCGAGGTGCTGAAGGTCCTGCGTGATCTTGCTGACCGTAAGACCACGATGATCATTGTTACCCATGAGATGCACTTTGCCCGCGATGTGGCCGACCGCATCCTGTTCATGGATGGCGGCGTGGTCGTGGAGGAGGGCCCTGCCAAACAGCTCATCGACCACCCCCGGGAAGAGCGTACCAGACAGTTCCTCGCACACTATTCAGAATGACCCGCCGCTGAGCGTTCCGGATGAGGAGACCCCGCCTTCGGGCAATGCCGGAACGGGGTTCTGGAGCATTTTGTTCCAGCTGCTGAAGCATCTGGCCGGGAAGCACTGAGAAATTTGAAAAAACCTCTTGAAAATTCATCGCAACCTGATATAATACCCACATGAACAAAAACGTCCTGCCCATTGCGCGGCAGGGCGTTTTTGTCGGAAAAAATTCGTGTGATAAGGTCTGTGATGCTTTCCAAAGGAGGAACGTGCGTATGACGAAAGATATGACGCAGGGCAGCCCGCTCAAGCTGATCCTTGCCTTTGCGGTGCCGCTGATGCTGGGGAGCCTGTTCCAGCAGTTCTATAATCTGGCAGATACCATCATCGTGGGCCGCTTTGTGGGCGTGGAAGCCCTGGCGGCAGTCGGCAGTGTGGGCGGTCTGAACTATCTGGTGCTGGGCTTTGTCAATGGCATTGCCTGCGGTTTTTCCATCCCCATCTCGTGGACATTCGGTGCGAAAGACTATGTGGAGATGCGCCGCTACACCGCCAATGCCGTCTGGCTGAGTGTCTTTTTTGCCGCAGTGCTTACCGTGGTCACGGTGGCCATGACCCGTTTCATTCTGGTCTGGACCAATACCCCGGACAACATCATTGATCTGGCGGACATCTACATCCGCACCATCTTTATCGGCATCCCGTTTACGCTGCTGTACAACATGACCAGCGCCCTGATGCGCGCTCTGGGTGACAGCAAGCGGCCCCTGTACTTCCTGCTGGTGGCAAGCTTTCTGAACATCGGGCTGGATCTGCTCTGCATCATCACCTTCAAGATGGGCGTGTTCGGTGCAGCATTCGCCACCGTGTTCAGCCAGGCAGTGGCCGGTCTGGGCAGCCTGTGGTACATCCTCAAGCATTATAATGAGCTGCGTTGGAACAAAGAAGAAAGCCGCCTGAGCAGACAGCACTGTGTCAAGCTGTGCGGCATGGGCATCCCCATGGGTCTGCAGTGCAGCATCACGGCCATCGGTTCCGTTGTGCTGCAGGGTGCAGTCAATGGTCTGGGCAGTGACATCGTGGCAGCACAGACTGCAGGCGGCAAGGCGGCACAGTTCCTGTCCGTCCCGCTGGAGAGCATTGGCACGGCCATGACCACCTACGCCAGCCAGAACATGGGTGCCCACGACCTGAACCGTGTGAACAAGGGCGTGAACACTGCCCTGGGCATCGGCTGCGTGTACAGTGTGGCATCCTTCCTGATCCTGCGCGTGCTGGATAAGGCGTTGATCGGCCTGTTCCTTGAGAGCAGCCAGACCGAGATCATGGCCAACGCCCAGAACTTCATCTTCTGGAACAGCGTGTTCTATATCCCGCTGGCGGTCCTTATCATTTACCGCTACACCATTCAGGGTCTGGGTTATTCCAGCCTGGCCATGTTTGCCGGTGTGGCAGAGATGATCGCCCGTGCTCTGGTGGGCTTCCTGTTCGTGCCGCTGTGGGGCTATTTTGCCGCCTGTATTGCAAACCCGGTGGCCTGGTTCTTTGCCTGCTTCTTCCTGATCCCGGCGTATATCGTTGTGTTCCGGAAACTGAAACGGGAAAAAACAAGACCGCACGCAAACTTGTAAAAATTGAGCCGCTCTTTTGCGAAACCGCAGAAGGGCGGCTCTTTTGTTGCCTAGTAGGGGAGGCCTTGGCGTTAGCGAGGGCTGAGAGGCTGTATAGAGCAGGGCCTGCCCAATTCCTTTACAAATAACACCAAAACGATTATACTATAAATAATTATGTCACAAGGGGGTGAGGAGCATGGAGCTGGAACAGATCGAGGGAACGGTGGAGGACATTATCTACGAGAACCCGGATAACGGCTACACAGTGTTTGAAATTTCCGGCGGCGGCACAGTCACCGTGGTGTGCGGGATCGTGGGCGAGCTCCATGCGGGCGAGAGCGTGGTCTGCCGCGGTAAATATGAGAACCACGCCACCTATGGCCGCCAGTTCCACGCCCAGGAGTGCGAGACCGATATGCCGAAGGATCTGGAAGCGGTATACGCCTTCCTTGCCAGCGGCTCCCTGCCTTACATCGGGGCGCGCACGGCCAATAAGATCATCGACAAATTCGGCGCGGCGGCGCTGGAGGTGATCGCCAACGACCCCGCCCAGCTCACCCTGATCCCCGGCATCTCGGCAGACAAAGCTGACCGCATCCAGCAGGAGTTCAAGCGGATGTTCGGAATGCGGGAACTGATCGCCTATCTGGCGCAGTTCGAGATCAGTCCCCGCCGCGCCATGGAGGTGTTCCGCGTCTTTGGTCCCAGTGCCATGCAGGCCATCTCCCAGAACCCTTATCTGCTCTGTGGGGAACCCCTGCAGCTGGATTTCCGCCATGCGGACAGCATTGCACAGTATTACCACATGGAAGGGGACTGCACCCAGCGGCTGGAAGCAGCGCTTCTCCGCACCCTGCGCCATAACGCGGGCAACGGCCACACCTGCCTGCCCCGTGCGCAGCTGCTGGACACGGCATCCCACTTCATCCAGCAGCCGCCCGAAAAGCTGGCCCGTGCGCTGGACCACTGCATTGAGACCGGGCAGCTTGGCGTAAAGATGCTGGAGGCGGTGCCGTATATCTATCTGCCTGACCTGCTGGAAGCAGAACAGGCCATTGCCGACCGGCTGGCCCTGCTGGCGAAGCGGGAAAAGCAGACGGTGCGGGACCTTGATAAAAACATTCAGGTGCTGGAGCTGACCCAGGGCTTTGCCTATGCGCCCCTGCAGCGGGAAGCCATCCGCAAGGCCATGACCGAAAACTGCCTTGTGCTGACCGGCGGCCCCGGCACCGGTAAGACCACTACGGTCAACGCCATCCTGCAGCTGCTGGAACATCAGGCCGACCGGGTGGCGCTTTGTGCCCCCACGGGCCGTGCGGCCAAACGGCTGAGTGAACTGACCGGCCGCAAGGCCTCTACCATCCACCGCCTGCTGGAGGTGGACTACTCCGGCGGTGTGGTCAGCTTCATCCACAATGACAAGAACCTGCTCAAATGCGATGTGGTCATTCTGGATGAGATGAGTATGGTGGATGTGAAGCTGTTTCAGGCGCTCATTGCAGCCCTGCGGTACAGCTGCCGCATTATTATGGTGGGCGATGCCGACCAGCTGCCCAGCGTGGGGCCCGGCAACATTCTGGGCGAGGTCATCCGCTCCGGGCTGGTGCCCACCGTCTGCCTGAACGAGATCTTCCGGCAGGCCAGACGCAGCCTCATTGTGGAGAACGCCCACCACATCATCAGCAGTGAGCCGCTGCAGAAGGGCGGTAAGACAGACGATTTCTTCTTTCTGGAATCGGACGGCGATGCGGCGCAGAAACTGGTGTGCGATCTTGTTACCACCCGTCTGCCCCGGAGCTATGGGTTTGACCCTGTCCGGGATATTCAGGTGCTCTGCCCCACCAAGCTGGGACCCACCGGCACCCAGGCGCTGAATGTGGAGCTGCAGAACCTGCTCAACCCGGAGCAGAAGGGCAAGCCCCAGCTCCAGAGCGCCTCCCGGGTGTTCCGGGTGGGCGATAAGGTGATGCAGGTGCGGAACAACTACGAGATCGTCTGGAACCGCATTGGCGGGGAGCAGGGCGTGGGAGCCTATAACGGTGATATCGGCATTGTGGAATCCATCAACATGCGCGACCGCTCCATGGTGGTGCGGATGGATGACCGCCGCCTGCTCTACCCGGCGGAAAACCTGAACGAGCTGGAGATCGCCTACGCCATCACGGTGCACAAGAGCCAGGGCAGCGAGTTCCCGG
>OLQD01000861.1_pt1 | contig 27658 bp, 20 predicted proteins | sample 1672841 | NCBI WGS metagenome assembly OLQD01 (sample SAMEA3136729, study PRJEB25190) | human gut metagenome | biome: human gut; feature: human-associated habitat; material: faeces | place: Austria | collected 2013 | reverse complement strand
TCTCTTTGCAGGCAGCTCCTGACGTTTTCTGCGTTCTTCATGCCGTCCTCCTTCCTTCGGTTACTCTGGCGCGTATTGGTTCCGCCCTTCCCTTGAATTTTTTCCCAAGGTACTATGGCTTCGGCTGACTTCTGCGCGTTCAGCACAGCCTTGCGACTGCGGTTACGCCTTTCGGCGCATTCCGCGCAGACCTCCCCGGGTACCACACGTCTCTTTCCCTCCATCTACCTGCCGCATTTACCACATGCGATTCCGTGCAGCTATTGGGCTTCGACTTGTTGGGCAGCCTTACCCTCGCATATAGCCTTCTATGCGGTTTCTGTTCGTCAGGCCAGAGGTTTGCCCGTGGTTAGTCTGTTCCCACATCCGACTTCCTTCAGATTCCGCCTCACGACGGACACCCTTGCCTTCGGCTTTCTCCTTCCCGCTACCGGGCGGATTCGGGTCTTTCACCCTTTAGATACGTGCGCCGCCGGGCGGACCCAAAATCAGCCGCAGGATTCCTCGCTGCGGCTGAATAGGGATGATACTATTCCAAATTCGCGGTGCAAGCAGATAGCGCAGGTGAATGCAGGAAATAGTATAAATTACTTGGCAAGTTCCGCCTTGTAGTGCGCAAATTCCGCGTCGTTGCAGCGCACAAAGTGCCCCGGCTCCACTTCCCGCACGGAGGGCTTATCCACGGAATAATCGTGCGCTTTCAGCGGATCGTAGTGGATGCGCTGACGCTTCTGCTCGTATTCCGGGTCAGGAAGCGGAATGGCAGAGAGCAGCGCCTGCGTGTAGGGGTGTAGCGGATGGGCGAACAGCTCCTCGGACGTTGCCAGCTCGACCATGTTGCCGTAGTACATCACGCCGATGCGGTCGGAGAAATACTTGACGACAGACAGGTCGTGCGCGATGAAGAGGATGGTCAAGCCCAGCTGGTCGCGCAGGTCGTTCAGCAGGTTGATGACCTGCGCCTGAATCGACACGTCCAGTGCAGACACAGGTTCGTCGGCGATAATCAGTTCCGGATTCATGATGACCGCGCGGGCGACGCCGATGCGCTGGCGCTGACCGCCGGAGAATTCATGCGGATAGCGGCCCGCGTGTTCGCGAACCAGACCGACCATTTCCAGCACCTTGTAGACCTTTTCGTCCACAACCGCCTTGTTCGTTTCGCCGCGGATGGACAGACCTTCCGCAATGATTTCGTAGACCGTCATTCGGGGGTCGAGCGAAGCAATCGGGTCTTGGAAAATCATCTGAATCTGCGTCGTGAAGCGCTGGCGCTTGGCGATGTTCTTCTCGTAGGCGTATTCGCGCTTCACTTCGTCGAGCTTGTCCGCGGGTGTGGTTTTGAGGATTTCAGCGTACTTTGCGTCCACCTCGTCTGCCATCGCGTTGGCGTAGATTTTGTCGCACTTTTCGTGGTCGAATCGCGCCTTGCGGATTTCCTCGCGGTTCTGGGCGATGATGCGCTTCAGTTCTTCCTTGCGCGCAGGGTCGGCCTTCTTCATTTCCGCCTTCGCCGCGGCAATCGCGTCCTTGTAGCTCTTCACGCCCGCGGCGATGCGCTTGCCCTTGAAGTAGATGCTGCCGGACGTAATGTCATAGAGCTTGATGATGGAGCGGCCGGTCGAGGTCTTGCCGCAGCCGGATTCGCCGACCAGCCCGAAGACCTCGCCCTTCTTGATGTCGAAGGAAACGTCATCGACCGCCTTGTTCGTTCCGAAATACTGACAAAGATGCTCTACCTTCAGCAATACTTCCTGCTCAGCCATTGGACGTCACCTCCGCTCTCTGCTTCATTTTCTCAATGCGGTTGACGACGGCCTTGGGCGGGTCAACCTTGGGCGCCTTGGGATGCAGCAGCCACGTTGCCGCCCAGTGTGTCTCGCTGATGGGGAATTCCGGCGGCTGCTTCTCGAAGTCGATTTGCAGCGCGTACTGGTTGCGCTTGGCGAACGCGTCGCCCTTGGGCGGGAAGCGCATGTCCGGCGGCGTACCGGGAATCGCCTCCAAGCGATCCTTGCTGTCCAGATCGGGCATGGAGGAAAGCAGCGCCCACGTGTACGGATGCGCCGGCTCGTAGAAGATTTCGCGGCTCGTGCCGTATTCGACCACCTTGCCCGCGTACATCACCGCGATCCGGTCGGCCATGTTCGCCACAACGCCAAGGTCATGGGTAATAAAGATGATGGAGAGATTGCGTTCCTTCTTCAGCTTGTTAATCAGCTCCAGAATCTGCGCCTGAATGGTCACGTCCAGCGCCGTCGTCGGCTCATCGCAGATCAGGATGTCCGGGTTTGCCGCCAGCGCGATAGCAATTACGATGCGCTGACGCATACCGCCGGAGAACTCGAACGGGTACTGGCGATAGCGCTTGCGCGGCTCGGAAATTCCGACCTCCGCCATCAGCTTGAGTGCCTTGTTCTTGGCGGCCTGCTTGGTGATGCGGCAAACCATGCCGGAAGCGTTTTCCTGAAGGTAATCGACGACCTTCTCCGTCTTGCGGCGCTTGTCTTCCTTCGTCTCCGTTGCCACGCGCTCCTCATAGTGCGCCTTGAGGCTGCGCATGAGGGTCAGCACGTTCTCCTTCACCAAATCGAAATCGACCGTCGTTTCCAGCGCAACCTTGTACGCCTTGCCCTTTGCCGCCTTGCGTTCGGCGCGGGCGAGCTCGCGGTTGTACTTGGCTTCCTTCTTGCCGTTTGTGCGCTTGCCCTCGTAGAAGGTGCGGTAGTACGCCTTCATGCTGCCGGTAAAGGTGCAGGCGGCGGAGTCCTTCACAATGTCCAGCGGGTCGATGGACGCGTCCACCGCCTTGCACAGGGCGTCCGCCGTCTCCTTGAAGGCTTCGATGGAGCTGTTTTCCAGCTTGTCAATGCCCTTCGTGAGCGCGTCAAGGGCTTCGCGGCGCTTCTGGGTGTACTTGGCATCCGCCTTGGTGATGCCCGTCGTCGCCAAATCGTTGAAGGCATTCAGGAAGTTCTTGTCCAGATATGCGCGATAGAACGCATTCTGCTGTGCCACCGTACCCGTCGGGGCAGCGCCCTGCCCGAAGGTCTTGAAGTAGCCCATCGCAAAGAAGTCAGGTTCTTCCTCCTTCCCGCGGTCAAGCGCCTTGGTCAGGATGCCCTGCAAATTCGTCAGCTTTTTGCGCAGGTCTTCCGTGTCGTTCATGCGGAAGTTCGTATTCTCCACGACCGCCGCCTGCTCCTCCGCCGGAACGACGAAGGGGTCAATGCTGTTGCGAGCGAAGTCGCGCACCTGACGGATGGTCGGCTTCTCGCTGTCTTTCAGCGCGTTCTTCTCAATCAGGAAGAGCAGATGCTCGATGTCGTCCTGCGCGTCCTGCGCATGCTCATGCGCGGCATTGTACGCCTGCTGCATCTTCGTGTGCGCCATTTCAAACTTGCGGAACTGCCCGACGCTTTCCTTGACCTGCGCCTGCTTCTCCGGGTTCGCATCCGTCATGTACTGTTCCAGTAGCTTCAACTTGCCGCTGAAATTCTGGCGGCAGGAGCGCTGACGAGCCTTGCCTTTGAGGAGCATGGCTTCCGTCAGTTGCTTGCCGATACGCATGATGGGGTTCAGGGATGACAGCGGGTCTTGGAAGATCATCGCGATTTTGTCGCCGCGCAGACGATAGAAGTCGTCTTCGCGAATCTTCAGCAAATCCTGACCGTCATAGAGGATTTCGCCGCCCTCGACGATGGCATTGCCTGCGAGGATGCCCAGAATCGCCTTGCTGGTGACAGACTTGCCGGAACCGGATTCACCGACGATCGCCAGCGTTTCGCCCTTGTGCAGGTCAAAGCTGATGTCACGGACAGCCTGCACCTTGCCGCCCGTGGTGCGGAAGGATACGCGCAGATTGCGCACTTGCAGCTTCTTTTCTTTCTGTTCCATGTTACTCAGCACCTCTCAAAGACGGGTTAAAGGCATCGCGCAGACCATTGCCGAACAGGTTGAAGGAAATTTCCAGCAGCGCGATAAACAGGGCAGGGAAGAGGATGATGTACGGGTCGGTGGACAGGTAATTCTTGCCGTTGGCGAGCATCGTGCCGACGCTGGTCATGGTCGAAGATTCGAGGTTGACGATGCCGAGGTACGTCAGGCTTGATTCGGAGAAGATGACACCCGGAATCACCAGCACGGAACCTGTGATAATCGTACCCAGCGAGTTCGGGAAGATGTGCTTGAACATCAAGCGATAGTCGCTTGCGCCCAGCGTGCGCGCAGCGAGGATGTACTCCTGTCCCTTGAAGCGGTAGAACTGCATACGCACGCGCTGCGCCATGCCAATCCAGCCCGTCAGGATGAAGGCGAATATCAGCGACCAGACCGGACCGACCGTCTTCGCCAAGTGCAGCTGGAACAGCGTCGTCACGACCATGAACGGCACGCCGCTCAGGACGTCGGCAATACGATCCATCGTCAGGTCAACCCAGCCGCCGTAGTAGCCCTGCATGGCGCCGTAGAACGTGCCGATGACGAGGTTGATGAGGGAGATGGAAATCGCCAGCAGGAAGGAGAACCGTGCGCCAGCCGCCAGACGGGTGAAGATGTCCTGACCCGTGGCATTCGTGCCGAAGACAAACGCCGGCTCAAAGCCGTAGCGATACTGGAAGTAATTGTACTTGTCCACGCGGACGACATACGACTTGCTCTCGGACGTACCGGTCACGCGGGCATACGCCAGCGGCTTTTCCGGGTCATTGTCCGCCGCGATGCGCAGCGAATGGTAGGACGTGTCCGACACGGTCGTCGTGCGATAGATGGGGTTCACCTCGCCGTTTTTGAGCTTCGGAACGCCCTTCTTCGACACCTCATACCAGATGTTGGCATTCGTCTGCTTTGCGTCGGTGATCGCAGGGAAAATCACCTGCACCTGATGCTCGTCCTGCCACGCCTGAATGTCTTCATACTGCGCGGGCGTCAGCGTCAGGTACATCATGCCCATGTTCTGATAAACATCAACCTTGACGTCATAATAGTTGACCTTGCTGTTGCTCTTGGGGTCAACATGGGCGTCGTTGATGATCTCCGCAATCGGCGTATGACCGGTTTCCTGCGCGGTCGCTTTCATCTTGATGTAGTCGGTTTCGTTGATCTTGCTGACCTTTGTGCCGCCCATTCCGAGCCATTCCAGCCCTTTGACCTTCGGCGGCAGCTTGATATACTGCAAATAGGTCGTGTCGCGCAGGGCGCGGCTGTAGTTCGTTTCGCACAGCCACGGCACCAGCAGCGCATACAGCAGCAGAATCACGATAATGCCCGCAGCGACGACGGAGCTTTTGTTGCGGCAGAAGCGGTTCAGCGCATCGCGGAATGAACCGATCGGCTTGCTTTCCAGCGCCTGATCGTGCAGCCGTCCTTCCATGGGGACGCGCTCGAAGGCAGAATCAGGCAAATCAGCGTAATTCATCTTCTCGTTCATCATTTCTTGCTCCCCATTCTGATTCTCGGATCAATGAAGCTGTAGCTGATATCGACCACGATGCCGGACACCAGACCAATCAGCGTATAGAACGCCGTCAGCAGCAGGAAGAAGTTATAGTCCGGCGGCGTGGAGTTAATCGAGGACACATACAGCGGACCGACGCCGGGAATGCCGAAAATCTGCTCGATGATCAGCGAACCGGACATGATGCCGATAAATTCGCCCAAAATCATGGGGAACACCGGCACCATCGCGTTGCGCAGGGCATGGCGAACCGTCGTCTGCGAGCGGCTCAGGCCCTTCGTGCGCGCCAGCAGCAGGAAGTCGCTCGTCAGCACCTCCGTCAGCTCTGCGCGGACATAGCGCGTCAGACCCGCAACCGTGCCAAAGCCCAGCGACAGCACCGCCGGCACAACCGACACGAACATGTCCCACGAAAAATAGTCGTAGCCGGACTTCATCTGGAAGGGGAACCATTGCAGCTTAAAGCACAATAGCCACTGCACCAAGAATGCATATACATAGCTTGGTACAGAAACGAAAATCATGACCGCCGTCGAAATGAAGTGGTCCTGCCACTTGTTCTTCTTGAGTGCGGCATAAATACCGAACAGCAGACCCAGCGGGACAGCGAAAATCATCGTATACACGTTGACCATGACCGTCGCGGGCATCTTGGACATGAACACTTCCCAGACGTCCTTGCCGGTATACAATGTCTCACTGACGCCCCAGTCGCCGCCAATCAGCGAGCGCTGGATGAAAATCCAATACTGCTCAATCAGGGGTTTGTTGTACCCCAGCGCCTCGCGGCGCATCTCAATCAGCTGCTGATCCTTGCCAAACTGCTCTGCCGGCTTGTCCGGCAGGAGCTTCACCAGCACAAAGCACATGGAGATGATAATCATAAACACCATCAACATGAGCAGGACACGCCGAATAACATACTTTACCATGCCGTAGCCCCTTTCCATTTTTTACGGCTGCATCCGTACTGACTTTTTCGTCAGCGATGTACCTTTTTCTTCCCCGGCGCAAGCGCACCCGCCACCGGGTGCAGCCGTAAGAAATGAAGATTTGCCTTTTTTGTCCGGGATTTTTGGATGCTGGATACAATCCTGCATCCCCTAATTGCGCGGAAAGCCTTGATTTTCCTGCATTTTCGTGCATCAGATTGCATACGTTTTTCCTAATGAGAAAAATCATCTGCATCCTGCCTTTCCTTGCATTCAAGTGTAAACGCAAATGAATCCAAGGCAAGAACGCGTCCCGAAGGATGCTTCCCCACCTTGGCGACATTGTTTTCCCTATGATGCAATTTCTCCGGTGGGTCAACCCGGCGGCAGAAGAGGCCAGCTCCTCTGCCGCCGGGGACGTTTTCACCGTTTTCCGGATGACCGTCACCCGGAGGATTTTTCACCCGACTACCTGCCGAATTACTTGTAGTTCAGCACGCCGCCGTGTTCCGCCACGAAGGCGTCCCATTCCGCGTCGGTGTAGTTGTAGGTGATGTGCTTGATGTCGTTGCCGTAGGACATCGGGAAGATTTCTTCCTCGGTGTAGAAGTTAACCTTCATGCCCCTCAGAATCATAGACGCATCGTTCGTGGTGGGGATGAAGTCGTAGTTCTGCAGCAGCACGTTTTCCAGCGCGGCCAGCACCAGCAGACGATCCGCAGCCACGGTTTCGTCATAGCTGTAGGGCAGAACCAGTTCAACCTCTTCACCGGCCTCGTTCTTCACCTTGCAGGGCGTGCCGTTGGTGATGTTGAACCAGGACACCGCGTCGGTGGTCATCTTGCCCATGGACAGGTCAACCGTCACCATGGTATTGGAGTAGTCAACCGCCGCGTCGTACTGATACGCCGGATCCAGATAAGCCTGCATCAGGTTGTAGGGGTCGAACGTGGAACCGTTCCAGCCAACAAGGAACAGCATGTCAACCTGGTTGTTGCGCAGCGCGTCGCCGAAGCCGTTGCCAACCGTGTCGTCACGGACGAAGGTCAGCTTGCCTTCCAGCTTGGTGCCCTTGACAGCCTCGGTGTAGTTGTTCACGAGGAACTCGTAGCCGCGGTTGTAGGTGGTGGAAGACGCAGTGGGCAGACCGATGATGATCTGAACCACGTCGTCGTCGTCCATCAGACCCTTTTCGATCGCGATGTCATACGCCTTGTTGAAGTAGTCGCGAGCCATTTCGAGGTTGTAGCCGGTGATGGCGTCGATGGCGTCGTCGTTGGTGGCATACATCTTGCCTTCGCCAACTTCGTCGGACAGACCCCAGAAATCGACCAGAACCTGCTTGGCAGCATCAGTAGAGCGATAGAAGACAGCGTTTTCAACGTCGCCGACGATGGTGTCGCCGAACAGACCGAACGCAGGAGCGGAGCCGGGCACGCAGGCGATGTTAAACGCCGCACGATCCAGGGAGAAGGACAGCGCCTGACGGAATTCCTTCACGGTCAGGATGGTCTTGTTGATGTTTTCGCCCGCCGTCTTCTGGTTCGCGGTCAGCGCTTCCAGATTCGGGTTCAGGGTCATCGCGAAGACGGACGCGCCCTCAACGGTGTAGCAGTATTCGGAGTTCTCGTACTCTTCCGCGTAGTCCTTGGACAGGCCGACGCCGTCGAGCTTGCCGGCGAGGAACATTTCCATCTTGGTGGAGTCCTCAGCGACATAGGTCAGAACGCGGCGAGTCGTCTGATAGAAGTTCTCGTTTTCCGGCAGCGCATAGCCGTACCAGTTCGGGTTCTTCTCATAGACGATTTCCTTGTCCTGCTGGAAGGAGACCATCTTGTAGGGACCATAAGAAATGGTGGTATCGGCGGAAGTACCGTAGCTGTTGGTGTAAACACCATTCTCATACTTTTCGCACTTCTCGTACAGATCCTTGTTGACCAGGGTCATGCTCAGGTTGTACTTGAGCTGGAAGCCCTGCAACGGCTTGTCCAGAATGAAGACGAAGCTGTAGTCGTCCAGCGCCTGCACGCCGACTTCGTCAAAGGACATTGCGTCGTTGACCTTGCCAACGAACAGGAACTCTTCCCATTCCTGATAGGCGTAGTCGCCCTCAGCGGCGGCGTAGGCTTCCGCGCTCTCGTAGTTGTGCAGCACAGCGGTGATCTGCTGGAGCGTCTTCACCACGTCCGCGTTGACCTTAACGTAGCCGTCGGCGCCCTCGCCGCTCTTCAGCGCGTTGTAGAGGTCTTCAGAGAAGTAGCCCGCGCCGCAGTAGTCGGTCAGGCTGTTGGAAGACCACATGTTGCTGTTGGTCAGGGACAGGGCAACATCGGCGCCATTGTAGGTGTAGAAGCCGTCCTCACCCACGGTGAAGTCGGAATCCGCCAGATACTGCGGGTCGTCGGCGTTCAGCAGGCTGCTGTACGCATACACGCCGGACTTGGCATACGCTTCCGCGTTGTGAATGACCGTAGAGCCAGCGTAGAAGGAGTCGGCGCGGTAGTTCTGCGCCTGCGGGTTCAGCTGCTTCATCATAGAGTAGAGCACGTCTGCGGTGGTGATGGGCGTGCCGTCTTCCCACTTCAGGTCGTTGCGCAGGGTGTACTTCCACGCACGGGCGGTCGTGCCCTCGGGGATGCCCCACTTGTCGCCAACATAGTCAGCGGTAACGTCCTCAGGATCGCCCACGACCATGCTGGGCTTCATGGCATAGGAGTCCATCGTGTCGTTATAGTCAAACTCAAAGAATGAATCCGTGATGTAGGCCAGCACAGCGGTGTTTTCCGTTTCAGTCTTGTACTGGTGCGGATTCCAGTTGGTGGGGAAGGTCGTCAAACTGCCGTTGTAGGTGTAAGACGGTTCTTCCGCGGTTTCAGCCATCGCGCCAACGCCGAAGAGCATGCACGCAGCCAAAACCAGAGAGAGAAACTTCTTCATGGTCAAACCCCTCCTTGAAATTTCGTATCCTATCAAATGATACGTTGTATCTATTATAGGGGAATTGCCGCTTCCTTGTCAAGTGTCTGCCGCTTGCAATTTTTGACCAATCTTCCTGCAAAATTCCCCACTTTCACAGCAATCCCTTGATTCGACGATGTGAAATCGTTTTCGCGCCAATATTGTTTTTTTTTTGTTTTTTTCGTTCTTTGCCTTGATTTCTCTGCCTTTGCGCCATACTTGACGTTTCCCGTTTTTTCACCTATACTATCCTGTGCAGTGAAAGGAGAATTCCTTTATTATGAATGTTGACTTGACCCATGGTTCGATTTTCCGCGGACTGCTCCGTTTTTCTCTGCCGCTGATGGCGGGCAATCTGCTCCAGCAGCTTTATAACCTTGTGGACACCTTCGTCGTCGGGCGATACTGCGGTGAAATCGCCCTTGCCGCCGTCGGCAGCGCGTTTTCCGTCATGATTCTGCTCACGAGCATCGTCACCGGGCTGTGCATGGGCAGCGGCGTGGTTGTCAGCCAGCTTTTCGGGCAGAAAGACGATGCCGGCGTGCGCAAAGCGGTCGGCAATGCGTTTGTGCTGATTGCGGGCGTATCAGCGCTGCTGACCATCCTTTCCTACGCGCTCCTGCCCGTCATGATGGCGCTCCTGCGCATTCCGCCTGAAGCGCAGGGCGTTCTCTCCCGCTACCTCTTGATTGTGTTCATCGGTATCATCCCGACGTTCCTGTATAACTTCGGGGCGTGTATGCTCCGCGCCGTTGGCAATTCAACCGCGCCGCTGGTTTTCCTGCTGATTTCGTCGCTGACGAACGTCGCGCTGGACTTTCTGTTCGTGGCGGTGCTGCCGTGGGGCGTGGCGGGCGCTGCCGTCGCGACGCTTATTTCGCAAGTACTGTCCGGTTTCCTGTGCTTGGGATATGTGCTCTTCCACGTTCCGGCGCTGACGCCCTCGCAGCACGACCTGCACCCCGACCGTGCGCTGTTCAGGCGCATCTTCTCCGTCTCTGCCATGACCAGCATTCAGCAGTCCATCATGAATTTCGGCATCCTGTGTGTGCAGAGTCTCGTGAACAGCTTCGGTCTGGCAGCGATGGCGGCATTCACCGCCGGCGTGAAGATTGACTCGCTGGCGTACAGCCCCGCGCAGGACTTCGGCAACGGCTTCGCGACCTTCGTCGCCCAGAATCAGGGGGCGAATCAGCCGCAGCGCCTCCGTCACGGCATCCGCACAGCGTTCCTGCTTTCCGGCGGCTTCTGCCTGATTGTTTCCACGCTCGTGGCGATTTTCGCCGAGCCGCTGCTGCTTGTGTTCCTCAAAAATGCATCGGCGGAGTCTCTTTCCATCGGCGTAACGTACCTGCGCACCGAGGGGCTGTGCTACATCGGCATCGGCTTCCTGTTCCTGCTTTATGCCATTTTCCGCGGTTTGGAGCAGGCGGGCATGAGCATCGTCCTGACGGTGCTTTCGCTTGGGCTGCGCGTTGTGCTGTCCTATGCCTTCGCGCCGCATTTCGGCATGATGGCGATTTGGCTGGCAATTCCGGCGGGCTGGCTGATTGCGGATATTGTCGGTTTCGTTGCCATGGGGCGGCGCGGACTAATGCGTTCCGCTTCCAATAGAACGGGCAAAAGCGCCTGCTGACATCGGGATGGATTCGCCGCTTTGTGACAAGTTTGTAACACCTGCGCGCGCCCCTTGACGAATCCGACTCGGCGTTGTATGATGGGAATACTCAATAACGAAAGGATTGTGCGGAACGGGTATGAAGAAGGAAACGAATCCTAAGGCGAAGCGGAATGGCCTGTGGTGCAATGTGCTGATTGTGGCAGCGCTGCTGCTGATTGTGGCGGTGCTGATGGTTGTGCTGCGGAGGAACGCACCCGCGAATGTAGACGCCAATGCGCCTTTGCTGCCCCTGACCGCAACAGATGCGCCGACAGAGCTTGCGATCAGCACACCGGAGGCAGCGGTGACCCCCGAAATCACCGCGGCACCGGAAGCGACTGCCGCGCCGGAAGTCACAGACGTCCCCGAAGCCACCGCCACCCCCGACCTGTCGCAGGTGAAAGCATTCCTCGTCGTCACCGTCGGTGACAAAACGTATCAGCCGATTCCGCTGACCGAAGAGGGCTATTATCGCTTCCGCCACGGCGACTGCATCAACATCGTCCATGTCACCCCGACAAGCATCGACATGCACGAGGCGAACTGCGACAATCAGGATTGCGTGGAGCAGGGTGAAGTGACGCTGGAAAACAAGGACACACGCATTTTGGGCAACAGGATTATCTGTCTGCCGAATCAGGTGACGCTCCAGCTGTACAGCCGCGACGAATTGATGGACTGGCTGACGACCGTGCAGGAGGACGCAGCAAATGAATAAGCAGCGAATCACCACAAAGCAGCTTGCGCTGTGCAGTGTGCTGCTGACGCTGATGCTGGTGCTGAGCTGGGTAGAGAGCCTGTTTCCACCGCTGATGGGCGTGCCGGGCATCAAGCTGGGTTTAAGCAACGGTGTGCTGATTTTCGCGGTCTACATGCTGTCCCTGCCGACGGCGTGGGTGCTGATGCTGCTGAAAGTGGTGCTGTCCTCGCTGTTTTTAGGCGGCGTGGCGGCGCTGCCGTACGCACTGGCAGGCGGTGTGCTGTCGCTGGCAAGCATGTGCCTTCTTTCGCGCATGAAGTGGATGCACCCGGTCACGGTCAGCATTGTCGGCGGCGTAATGCACAACGTCGGGCAAATCGTGATGGCGATGATTATCCTCCACACGTCGCAATTGGCGTACTACATGGCTGTCCTGATGCTCAGCGGCATTCTCTTCGGCGCGCTGACCGGCGTGAGCGCCACGCTGGTGATGAAGCACATGAAGCATATCAAGTGGGGGAAATAGCGAAGGGGGGCAAGGGGCGACCGCAGACTTCATCTGTTTTCATGCTTTCTTGTCGCCTCCGCAGAGGCGAAACCCTCTGCACAACAAAAATCAACTAACACAGGACACAAAAAGCAGGACTACCTCCACGCCGGAGACAGCCCTGCTTTTTGTTGTGCGAAAGAAGCCATCAGAAGAAAAGGAAACGCTTCTTCTGATACGGCTCGCTTGACATGCCCTTGAAATCATAGCCCGTCGCGGCAATCGCAGCTTTCACCTGCGCTTCGTCCAGCGGATCTTCGGAAATGACCACCGTTTCACCCTTGCCGTGGGAGGAAGTCACCTTCTTGACCGCCGGGAATGCCTTGCGGATTGCGTCATTGACATGGCTCTCGCACATGCCGCACATCATGCCATCAATTTTCAGCGTCGTTTTTATCATCAGCCCTCATCCTTTCGATGAATGCAATATACCCCATCAGGGTATCTGAATGATAGCACCAGCGCGGCGGATTGTCAAGCGGTTTCGTTCGATGTGACTAACTTTTTAAGGTGACACCGCACAAATGCGGTGGTGCCTTAGCGGATGCCCGACCAGAGCGCGTCATTTTCCGCTTGAAACGCTTCCCTCAGCGCATTTTCATCTTCAGTAGATACATCCTGCTCAAAAATCAGGATGCCGTCCATATCCGGATCATGCTCCCAAACCTGCAGGGTCAGCACATCATTGTAGTGCCGGACGGTATAACCATCCGCGTCGAACGTCCAGTCCTCCTTCTCTTCGCCAACCGCCCAGCGCAGCAGCACCGCCTCCGTCCCATCAAAACGGTACAGCGTTTCTCTGTGAATGCCGCCCGCCAAGCCGCCGTTCACAGAACTCCTTACAATCTTGCGTTCCGCATCAAGGTCGTAATTCGTGAACGTCAGCGGACAGAGAACATACTGTTCGCCATCAAAAATGAAAAACTGGTAGACAAAATTGCTCGCGCCGCGCTGTGTCAGTATCACCACATCGTTGATGCCGTCGAAGTTGACATCCGCATAGGAAAGGCACGGGTCTTTCTCGCCGGACACGAAGCAGAGTTCCTGCCCGTTGTCCGCAATCAGGCGGTGGATGTACTCGTTCTCCGTCGTCTGCCCGATAATTTCCGCGCGGACAGGGGCGATGGTCATCAGGAGAAGCAAGGCAAGCAGGCAGAAACGGGAAATACAGTTCTTCATAAAGAATACTCCTTTCGCATGGGTGTGCTAATGAAAGAACGAATACGGGGCGGCAATTCATCCGCAGAAAAAAAGGAAATTTCTTCATCGTCTGAAATGGAAATGCTTGCAAATTACTGATGTTTGCGTTATAATGAAAATGGTAATTTATGATTCATACTATTTCCAGATAAGAATGCGCCAAGATGCGCGGCGAATTTTTCATTCTGGCTAACGTGAATGGAACGCAGCGTAGCAGCGCTACGCTAAGTGGAATGAGCGGACGCCAGAAGGGAAAAGGCGCAAGCAGATGGCGCAGATGAATCTGGAAATAGTATCAAGGTTTCTTGCTGGGGAAGCGGGGAAAGGGGTGTTTGCCACGGCGCACGAAGGAGCAGCGCAATACTGCCGCAAAGTGGACAAGCGTGAAATTCCGGTCTGTCCGATTTTAGGGGTCAATATTGCAGTCATCAACATGAATTGGCTGCTGAAATATTTGGCGCAGAATATTCATCAATTGCAGGGAGATTACATCTGCGTATCGAATGTACATACAACCGTCGTCAGTTACGAGGATGCGGACTACCGTGCCGTGCAGAACGGCGGTTTGATGGCGATTCCGGATGGCAATCCGCTGGCGCAGGAGGCGCGGCGGCGCGGGTATCCGCAGATTCAGCGGACAACCGGGCCTGACCTGATGATGGAGGTCTTTCGGCAGTCGGCGGCACACGGCTGGCGGCATTATTTCTACGGCAGCACGCAGGAAGTGCAGGAGAAAATGATTGCGCGCCTGCAGCAGGAGTATCCGGGGCTGGTAATTGCGGGCACAGACGCGCCGCCCTTCCGCGAACTGACACCGGAGGAAGATGCGCTTGCCGTGGTGCGCATCAATCAGGCGCAGCCGGATTTTGTGTGGGTCGGGCTGGGAGCGCCGAAGCAGGAGCGCTGGATGGCGGCACACCAAGGGCGTGTGCATGGGCTGATGATTGGCGTCGGCGCGGGCTTTGATTTCTTTTCGGGCAACGTGAGGCGCGCCCCGTTATGGATGCAGAAGCACAGCCTGGAATGGCTCTATCGCCTGATGCAAGACCCGAAGCGGCTATTCCAGCGCTACTGGAGCACGAATCTGAAATTCATCTGGAACGCAGCCATCAGGAGAAAGTAAATGCAGCAAACGACAAAACAGCCCGCTGTACTGCTGGTACACGACTATTATCAGGTTCCCGGCGGCGAGGATGTCGTTGTGGCGAACGAGAAGCACCTGCTGGAAACGCACGGTCACGCTGCGGCGCTGTATGCGCGGCGGAACGAGGAAATTTCGCGCATGGGAGCGCTGGAGAAAATCCGCAGTGCGCTGGGGATGTTTTTCAGCATCCGTACATACCGCGAGGTTCGGCGGAGCATCCGCGAAAACCGGATTTCGCTGGTGCATGTGCACAACACGCTGCCGCTGATTGGCCCGGCAGTGTATTACGCGGCATTGCGCGAGGGCGTTCCCGTGGTGCAGACGGTGCACAACTTCCGCCTGCTCTGCCCGAACGCGCTTTTCTACCGCGACGGCCATATCTGCGAGGACTGCACGAAAAAGGGGCTACACTGCGCGGTGAAGCACCGCTGCTACCGCGGCAGCCGCCTGCAGACGGTGCTCTGCGTGCTCAGCACACGTTTGCACCGCGCCCTCAAAACGTACAGCCGCCTGCATTACATCACCCTGACGGACTTCAACCGGCAGAAGCTGCTGGCGCTTGAGCAGATTCCGCCGGAAAACGTGTCCGTAAAGCCGAACTTTGTGGAACCGCCGGAGACGATTGTGCCATACGCGGCGCGCGAAAATCAGGTGGTGTACATCGGTCGGCTGGATGCGCTCAAGGGCATTCGGCTGCTGCTGGAAGCGTGGGCGCGCTACGAGCGTTCAGGCGGGGGCATGAAGCTGATCATCTGCGGTACAGGGCCGGAGGAAGCATGGTGCCGCGAATATCTGACGCGGGAAAAGCTGAAGCAGGTGGAACTGCGCGGCTTTGTGCCAAATTCGGCGGCACGGGCGCTGATGGGGCAGTCCAAGGCGCTGATTCTGCCGACACAGTGGTACGAAGGCTTCCCAATGACAATTGTGGAAGCCTTCAGCGCCGCCACGCCGGTGATTTGCTCGGATTTAGGCAACGCAGGTTCCCTGATTTCGGACGGCGTGACGGGCTTCAAGTTTCCGGCGGACTCGGCGGAACAGCTGGCGCAGACGCTCAATCGGCTGCAGCACGCGGAATCCGTCAGCGAAGGCGCGCTGAAAACGTATCAGGAGAATTTCACGGCGGAAGCAAATTATCGTCGGCTGATGGCGATTTACAGCAAGGCGATGCAGAAAAGCGGCGAAAGGAACGAACCATCATGCGGCTGATTGTGGCAGATGTACGGAGCACCAGCACAGACGGCATTGCCGCTGGGCATTATTTCACCGTCGCGCAGAATTATCTTGACCTGTTCGGCGCGGAGATGGATGTGCGCATTGCGGGCGGGCCGGTGTACGGCGACCGCTTCGGGAATAAGCTGATTCGTCTGCCGCATGATTACATCGTGGGCAGTTCGGCGGTGCGCAACAAACGCGCCGTGTTCCAGAACGTGCGCGCGCTGCTTCGGGAAGCGCAGGATGACGTGATTGTCCTCCAGTGCAGCGCCGTCGCAACAGCGTATCTGGGGCTTGCACTGTTCAAGAAGAAAGAAACGCGGGTCTACGCCATCCAGTACAGCACCGACGGCGTCAATTCGCTGCTGAAGCGGGGGCTGTATGCGCTGTGCAGGCGGAAAATCAGCGGCGTTATCTGCCCCAATGCAGCCATTGGCGCGGCGTATGGGCGGCCGATGTGCGTCGTGTCCGATTACATCAGCACAGGAACGATGCAGCCGCCTGTGCCGTATGCGCAGAAGTGCTATGATTTCGGCATGGTCGGGCTGATTACGTCGGACAAAGGCGTTGTTGAATCGGCAAAACAGCTGCGGAACACGCCGTATCGGGTGCTGATTGCGGGTCGGGTGCAGGAAGCGCCGCTGGAAACGGAACTGCGGGCAGTCTGCGCGGGGGCGAAGAACATCGAGCTGCGGCTGGAATACCTGTCCGAAGCGGCGTATGACGAGGCGATTCGCCAATGCCGCTACTGCATCCTAAATTATTCGGAGAATTACTCCCTGCACAGCAGCGGCGTTGTATTCGATATTCTCTTCCGGGGCGTGCCGATTGTGGGCAGCCGCTGCGGGACGCTGCAAATGGTGGAAGCAAACGAATTGGGCAAAACGGTATCCCGCATGGCGGATTTTGCGCCGGAAAGGCTGCTGGATGAAGCCGTGCATGACCGCTATGTGCGCAACATTGCGCGCTACTGCCAATCGCAGGCGCAGGAGCGGGAAAAGCTGCGGGATTTTCTGACCCGGGGCGCAGCGGAATAACCATGCCGCACAGCGCAAAGTGAAAGGAGGGGCTGAAGCGTGAAGGTCATGTGGATGGGGAATATTATCCTCCCTGCCATTGCGGAAAAAGAATCGCTTCCCCCGGTGTATATCGTGGGCTGGCTGGTCGGGCTGTCGCGGCGGCTGACGCAGCTGCCGGATGTGGCGCTGACGTATGTGTTTGACGCGCCGAAAGCGCTGACGGGCGAAGTGGACGGCTACCGCTATTACGGGCTTGTCAACCCCACACGCCCTACGCAGCGCTGCGGCGAAGCCTACACCCGGCAGCTGGAGGATATCCTGCGCAAAGAGCAGCCGGATGTCATTCACCTCTGGGGCACGGAAAATCAGCACACGCTGGCCATGGTTGATGCGGCGGAACACATGGGGATGCGCGAGCGGATTGTAATTTCCATTCAGGGGCTTCTGTCCATATACGCGGAGCATTATCGCGCTTATCTGCCGGAACACGTCTGCCACGGGCACACGCTGAAGGATTGGGTGAAGGGCAATATCGTCCGGCAGGAAGCAATCTACCGCCGCGTCGGGCAGTATGAACAGGAAGCCCTGCGCAGGGTGCAGCACGTTATCGGGCGCACCGACTGGGATGCTGCCTGCATGGCGGAGCTTGCCCCGCAGGCGGCCTATCATTTCAACAACGAAACGCTGCGGGACGAGTTCTACACCGGCGAATGGTCGTTGGACAACTGCGAGCCGCACAGTATCTTCTGCAGTCAGGCGCATGTACCGCTCAAGGGGCTGCATCTGCTATTGCAGGCGCTGGCGATTGTCCGCAAGCGCTATCCCGATGTCAAGCTCTATGTGGGACGCAAGGACTATGGACGCATTCCGCCGCTTGCGCGCAATGCCTATGAACGGTACATCCACCGTCTGCTGCGCGAAAACGACCTCTACGACCATGTTGTTTTTACCGGAAGCCTGAATGCACAGCAAATGAAGGAGCGGTATCTAAAAAGTCAGGTGTTTGTGCTGCCGTCGAGCATTGAAAACTCCCCCAATTCGCTGGGCGAGGCGATGCTGCTTGGCGTACCGTGCATTGCGTCGGATGTCGGCGGCGTGCGCTGTCTGATGACGCACAGCGTGGAAGGGCTGATTTATCCGGCAGACGACCCGCATTTGCTGGCATATGATATCTGCGAGATGTTCGCGCATCCGGAAAAAGCGGCGCAGATGGCGCGCGCCGGGCGGGAACACGCTGGAAAAACGCATGATGCGCAGAAGGATCTGGAGATACTGCATCAGATTTATACGGAGATTGCACGATGAAAATCCGAATCACAAAGAACCATGTGGATGCACTCTGCGTGCTGATTGGCGTGCTGGGCATGGGCTCGCTGTATTTTCAGGTGTTGCGGATGCCGCTGATGGCAGCCATGCTGATTGCGTCGATTCTGCTGCTGACGCGGGCGCATCATCCGAAAATCAGCGCCCAGAACATACGCCTGACGCTGCTGCTGACGGCGGCGCTGCTGCTGACGAGCTTTGTCAACCCGCAGAACGGCATCCACATCAACGATATTGTCATTTGGCTGTGCAACATCGGCTATGTGCTGGTGCTGCAAAGCTGCATCGGGTATCAGACGTATATGCGGCTGTATACCAAAGTCATGCTGGCAGAGGCGGCCATCAGCCTGATTTCCTTCGTCATCGGCGATTTGCTGTCGCTGCCGCTGCCGCTGCTGCACTACGAAGTTTCCAGCGTCAACGGATTTTACTTGACGCCTTATTTCACCTTAGGCTGGCTGAACATCCCGGTTTTCCACCGCAATGCGGGTATGTTCAACGAGCCGGGCAGCCACCAGATTTTCCTGAACTTCGCGCTGCTGTTCCTGATGAGCGACGAAACGCGCATGGGCATGAGCAAGAAGAAATACTGCTGGGCAATTGCGCTGCTGATCGTTACCATCCTCAGCACGCTGTCCACAACAGGCTTTATTTGTCTGGGCGTTGTGCTGCTGACGGTGGCATTCCGCAAAAAGGGCGGGAAAATGGCGCGCAGCATCAAGATGGCGGCGTTCATTGGGCTGATTTTGCTGTTTGTCATCGAGTCTGTCACGGGCGTGGTGGAACGCAAGATTGTCGGACGAAATTCCGGCGGTTCGTTCTACACGCGGTGGAACGACACCTTCAGCGGCTTTGAAATCGGGCTGGAATCCCCCATTGCGGGACAGGGCGTTTTCTCGGAGCGAAAGGCGGAAATCCTGCTGAAACACAGGGTGCAGAATATTTCCAACGGCTTTGCCGCCTTCGTCATGGATACAGGGTTGATTCTCCCGGCAGTTTGGCTGTGGCTGACGTACCGCGGTATCCGCACCAAATTTGCCAAGGCGCGGCTGCTGTATGTGCTGGGCGTTTTCCTGCTGTATTTCCTGTGCATCAACACGGAGGGCGTTTTCCTGAACATACTGTTTCTGGGACTGCTGGGCAAGTGGCAGCCGGACGCGGAGGAAGCGCCTGATCTGCCGGCAAATGCGCGCAGGCAGAGGAAACGCAGGAGGCGCTGCACTGTGCCGCCGGAAAAACTGCGCCTGACGTTTAACACGCGGCCGGAGGACGCGGCGCAGGAGCAGACGGGCGAAACAGGCGGAGAGGAATCATGAACACAGCATCAAGGAGCGAAAACACGGCACGCAACATCGGTGTAGGCGCAGTGCGGCAGGTGGTCACGCTGCTGCTGGCTTTTGCCGTGCGAACGGTGTTTGTGCGCCGGCTGGGCGCGGATTATACGGGTGTCAACGGGCTGTACAGCAACATTCTGGCCATGCTGTCACTGGCGGAGCTGGGCGTGGGCAACGTGCTGGTGTACAGCTTGTACGCACCGCTGCACCGGGGCGACACGGGCGAAATCCAGCACCTGCTGGGCTATTATCGTCGCATTTACCGCCTGATTGCGCTGGCGGTAGCGCTGCTGGGCGCGGCGGTAATCCCCTTCCTGCCGCTCATCATCAGCAGCGAGCTGCCGATGGCGCAGCTGATCGTCTACTATGTGCTGTACCTGGCGAACTCCGTGGCTTCCTATCTGGTCATCTACAAAACGACGCTGATTCAGGCCGACCAGAAGGCATATTTGCAGAACATGGTTTCCGCCGCGGCGCTGGTGTTGCAGTATGCGGCGCAGATGGCGTGCCTGCTGATTTGGGGCAGCTATCTGGGCTATCTGCTGATTCAGATTGCCTGCACCCTCCTGCAGAACGCGGTGCTGAGCCATTTAGCGGACAAGATGTACCCCTTCCTGCGGGAAAAGCAGAAACGTGCGCCGATGCACCGCAAGCAGGAACTGAACGACAACATCCGCTCCATGTTTCTCTACAAGCTGGCGACAATACTTATCAACAACACGGACAACATCCTGATTTCCATCATGCTGGGCACAGTGTTCGTCGGTTACTACTCCAACTACGCGTCGCTGACGACGTATGTGACGACGTTCGTTTCCATCGTGATTACCGGCATTTCCGCCAGCTTGGGAAATCTGAATGCCGAGAAGAATTCGGAAAAGTCATACGCCATGTTCCGCAACCTGATTGTCCTCTTCGGGGCGATTACGGGCTTCTGCGTCGCCGCGTACGGCGCGATTGTGCAGGATTTCATCCCCATCTGGGTGGGCGAAGAATACCTGATGGACACAGGGACGGTAGCAGCGGTGCTGTTCACGTTCTACCTGAGTAGCATCGTCGCGCCCGTGTGGATGTACCGCGAAACGCTGGGGCTTTTTCGGCAAATGAAGTATGTTATGTTTATGACGGCGCTGGTCAACATCCTGCTGTCCATCCTGCTGGGGCACTTCTTCGGCGTGGCGGGCATCATCGGCGCAACAGGGCTGGCGCGGCTCTGCACCATCTTCTGGTATGAGCCGAAAGTGCTGTTCCATCGCACCTTCGGGCGCAGCGCTGCCGCGTATTTCAAGGCGCAGGGCGGCTTGCTGCTGCTCAACGGCGCGGTGATGGCGCTGTCGCTGCTGCTGTGCACGCAGATGGGGCATACGCTGATGTGGATTATCATCAAGGGCATCACCTGCGCGGCGGTGACGGCGCTCCTGTACACGCTGGCGCTGGGGCGGACGGCAGAATATCGCTGGATGCTTGAAAAAGGGCGGAGTTTCTTGCGCAAATGGAGGAAGAAGGCATGATCGATCAGGAAATGCAGCACTGCCGTAAAATTGTGCGTTTTGACCCTACCATCTCAACAGCGAATCAGGGAGATTTCATCATCCGCAACGCCTGCGAGCATGTGCTGCACGACTGCTTTCCTGTGCAGCTGTCCGTCGCCGTGCCGGTTCGGGACAGGCTGTCGAAAGTGTCGATGAAGCACGTCGGCAGTGCGGATTACGCATTTGTCTGCGGGACGAATCTGCTTTCCTCGGACATGCGCCGCCAAAGGATGTGGAATATCCGCCTGCGGGACGCGGTGATGATGCGCTGCGGCGATTTGCACAAGCGGGAGCTGCTGAATTTCCGCCTGATTCGTGAGAAATTTCAGCACACGCATATCATTTTGCTGGGCGCGGGGTGGTATCAATATCAGGACGAGCCGACAGGATACACGAAGCGGATTCTAAAAACGCTGCTGGATGGGCAGTACCTGCACGCGGTGCGCGACGAATACACGCGCCAGCGCCTGCTGAAGCTGGGCATCACGAACGTGCTGAATACGGCGTGCCCGACAATGTGGGGGCTGACAGACGACAAATGCGCGCAGATTCCGACGCACAAGGCGGAGCGCGTCGTGACAACGCTGACGGACTACCGCAGCAGCCCGGAGCAGGATGCGCAGATGCTGACCATGCTGCAAAAGCACTACCGCGAGGTGTATGTGTGGCTGCAAGCAGTTGAGGACTACGCCTGCCTGCGCCAAATGGATGCGCGCGTGACGCAGAATTTGCACCTGATTCAGCCGAATCTGCGAGATTACACAGCGCTTTTGGCATCAGGCGGGATTGACTACGTTGGCACGCGGCTGCACGGCGGCATCCACGCAATGAACATGGGCTGCCGAAGCCTGATTCTGGCGGTAGACAACCGCGCAAGTGAAATCGCGAAGGACACGAATCTGCCCGTCCTGCCCCGCGGCAGGAATTTGGATGTGCTGGAGGAGCGCATCTGTTCCGCATGGGAGACGCAAATTGATTTGCCGACCACGGCAATTCGGCAATGGAAAAATCAGTTCCGCGAGACAGATGCAGAGAAAGTGCCTTGATTTTCGTATAAAATGCGGCTTTCTGCGCGGTAAGTATTGACAGCCGACTTGTAATTTGTTACAATATAGCTGGAATTGGGAAAGAGATTGCTATATCCACCGGGAGCACTGCGGCTCGCCGCGAAAAGAAAGATGGAAAACAGCAATCGCTTGCCATTGGCACAACCATACGTCGTGCCGGAAGATTGCACAGAACAAGGAGTGAGGACGATGAAGGACAAAAAGTGGATGCGAAAGGCATTGTCTTTCCTGCTGGCTGTATTCATGGTGACGGGCAGTATGGGAACAGTGCTGACGGCGGCTGCAGAAGAGCCGGAAACTCCGCCGGCGGAAACGGTTGATGTCGCGCCGACGGAAGCACCGGAAGCGACGGATGTTCCCGAAGCAACGGAAATCCCCGAAGCGACGGATGTTCCTGAAGCAACGGAAGCGCCCGAAGCGACGGATGTTCCCGAAGCAACGGAAATCCCCGAAGCGACGGATGTTCCCGAGGTAACGGAAGCGCCCGAAATCGTGGACGAAGCAGCCGTAGATTACAGCCGCTCCGTGCTGGATAACGAGTTCTTTGACTCCGGCTTTGCCGCGACGTTCAGCAGCGCACAGCTGTACCTGAATCCGACGGGCGATGAGCTGGTTGGCCGGGTAACCGGCGTGGTGTATGTAACGCATCGTCCGCAGAAGGGTCAGCTGAATGAACGGATTTCCGTCTGCGTGTATGACAAGACGGCTGGCGTTGCATATGGCTATCTGGCGGCGGATGCAGTGCATCCTGTGCCGGAAGAGGGCATTGAGAATCAGCGTCACACCGGTGTTTTCGCGAGCGGTGTGGAAATGCCCAGTGCCCTGCTGGTGCTTGCGGCTGCGACGGAAGAACCCGTGCCGACCCCTGCACCCACGCCCGTGCCGACGGAAGAGCCTGTAGTTGAGCCGACCGAGGAACCTGCAGTCGTGCCGACCGAAGAACCTGTTGTCGTGCCGACCGAAGAGCCCGTTGTCGTGCCGACCGAAGAACCCGCTGTCGTGCCGACCGAAGAACCCGTTGTCGTGCCGACCGAGGAACCCGTTGTTGAGCCGACGGAAGAGCCCGCTGTCGTGCCGACGGAAGAGCCCGCTGTCGTGCCGACCGAAGAACCTGTTGTCGTGCCGACCGAGGAACCCGCTGTTGAGCCGACCGAAGAACCCGCTGTTGAGCCGACCGAAGAGCCCGCTGTCGTGCCGACCGAGGAACCCGCTGTTGAGCCGACCGAAGAGCCCGCGTCGACCCCTGCGCCTACGGACGTGCCGGATGACCTCGAAAACATCGACCGCGCGGATGTGATTATTCCGGGCAAACCGACGTTCGAAATGGACAAGGCGACGGCGGAGCTGGGCGAGAATATCACCTTCACCATCCACACGAAGAACGCCACCAAGATTTTGATGTACATTGACGGCAGCGTCAACCGCTACATCTACGACGTGCCCACCGACACGTCGACGCTTACCATGTCCTTCTCCTCGATGGGGAGCAAGGGGGGCAAGCGCACCATCGCGTTCCAAGCCTACAACGGCAATACGCCCGGCGAACAGTCCGCTGAACAAACGATTACGCTGACGAAGCCGTCTGTCAAGCCGCAGGTAACGGTAAAGAATATCGACAAGACGACCGTGGGTCTGGGCGAGAACATCACCTTCACCCTGAGCGTCAAGAACGCCACGAAGGTGCTGATGTACATCGACGGCAGCGTCAACCGTCGCTTCGAGGACATCACCCCCGATATGACGGAATACACCTTCACCATGTCCTTCTCGTCGCTGGGAAGCAATGGGGGCAAGCGCGCCATTGCGTTCCAAGCCTATAACGGCACGACGGCGGGTGAAAAGACCTCCGAACGTGTTGTGACTGTCGCAAACGAAAGCCCGAACAAGCCGACCGTGACCAGCTGGAGTTTGAACAAATCCACGGTTGATTTGAACGAAACCATCACCTTCACCATCAACACCAAGAACGCAACGAAGATGCGTGTCTACATTGATGGCAAGCTGAACCGCTACATCTACGACGTGAAGGACGGCGCGACGACATTCCAGATGTCCTTCTCGACGCTCGGTTCAAACGGCGGCGTGCGCACGGTGGCGTTCCAGCCCTACAACGGCAACACACCCGGCGCCATGTCCGACACCAAGACGATTACCATCAGTGTGGCGAACAAGCCGCGGGTTGAGCTGCTGAAAATCAGCAATCCGAACGCGACGCTGGGCGAAAATATCACCTTCACCCTGCGCATCAAGAACGCCACGAAGGTGCTGATGTACATCGACGGCAGTGTCAACCGCCGCTTCGAGAACATCACCCCTGATATGACGGAATACACCTTCACCATGGCGTTCTCTTCGCTGGGGAACAACGGGGGCAAGCGTACCATTGCGTTCCAAGCCTACAACGGCGCAGTCGGCGGCGACAAGACCACCGCAACCACCATTTCCCTGGCGAGCGGTTCGTCTGCTGCCCCCGTGATTGCGAATGTCAAGATTGACAAGACGACCGCGGTGCTGGGCGAGCAGATTAAATTCACTGTTTATCTGGACAACGCGACGAAGCTGCTGATGTATGTCGATGGGCAGGTGAACCGCCGCTTTGAGGACGTAACGACCAGCATGTCGAAGTACGAGTTCACGATGTCGTTCTCGTCGCTGGGGAATAATGGCGGCGTCCGTACGATTCAGTTCCAGCCCTACAACGGCACGACGGCGGGCGAAAAGTTTAAGGCGTACACGATTACACTGACGACGACCGTGGTCAACAAGCCGGAAGTCGTCAACTTCACCATGAATCCCAGCCGCGTGAAGCTGAATGTGCCGGTGACGTTCACGGTCAACACCAAGAACGCGACGAAGGTCGTCCTGTATGTGGACGGCAAGGCAAATACCAGCTACCCGACGACTGGCGATGTGACGGTTATCGAGCGCGCCTTCGCTTCGCTGGGCAGCGGCAACGGTGTCCGCACGATTCAGTTCAAGCCCTACTACGGAACGACCGCTGGCGAACTTTCCCCGGCGCAGTCCCTGACGCTGTATGTGACCGACGATCCGCTGACTGTGACCATTCCTGCCGCGAAGCAGGGCGAGGACCTGACGGTGACGTGGACGGCTGCTGGCGGCGCAACGAAGTATCAGCTGCTGCTGACCACGTCCGACGGCACGGCTGCGCTGCTGGGCGAAACGGCGGCGCTGAACTACACGGTGCCGGGTCTGAAGCTGCTGCAGCCGGGCGACTACAACATCACGATTAAGGCGCTGTCCGGCAATACGGAGCTCGAATCTGTCAACAAGGCATTCACCGTGACAGGCGACTTCGTGTTCGCGGTTCGTGACGACTCGACGGGCATTGTGGTCGTCAAGTACAACGGCACGGCATCGACGCTGACCGTTCCGAACACGGTGGCGGGTCTGCCGGTGGTGGAAATCGGCGCGCAGGCGTTTGAGGGCAACACGAAGCTCAAGAGCGTAACCCTGCCCGCGACGATTGAAATCATTGGCCGCCGCGCGTTCGCGGAATGCAAGAACCTGCTGGAAGTCAAGTAAAAATTCATAGGAATTACGAAAGCCGGGGATTGCTGGCAAGGCAGTCCCCGGCTGTTTTGCTGCGAAAAAAACATACTTGCGATTGACGTTTCCCTGCCTATCTGCTATCATAAGATAAGCGCCCGCTATGTGCCGCACACAAAAGGAGGTATGCCCAATGGAGCAGCTTGAAGTTCTGACCGAAGTGCAGGATTTGCGGAAGGTTTGGCCGCATGAAGCACTGGATTTTACGCCGTGGCTGGCGAAGGATGAGAACATCGCGATTCTGGGCAATGAAATCGGCATGGAAATTGCAGTCGACGGAACAGAATCTGCTGTGGGCGATTTCAGCGTGGATATTATCGCGACCGATATTGCAACAGGGCAGAAGGTTATCATCGAAAACCAGCTGGAAGATACCAACCACGACCATCTGGGCAAGCTCATCACTTACGCCGCCGGAAAAGATGCGCAGACGATTATCTGGGTGGTAAAGCACGCACGCGAGGAACACCGCGCGGCGATTGAGTGGCTGAATAACCACACGGATGATGACATCGGCTTCTTCCTGTGCGAAATCCACCTGTATAAAGTCGGCGGCTCCAATCCTGCGGTGAAGTTCAGCGTGATTGAGAAGCCGAATGACTGGATTAAGAGCGTCAAGAAAAATCAGCAGCAGACAGAAAGCCAGCAGTTCCGCTTGGATTACTGGACAGCCTTCAATGAATATGCGTATGCAAACGCGCAGTTCGCAAGGCAATTTGGCAAGCGAAAAGCATCAAACAAAATGTGGATGAACCTGAGCATTGGCTCATCTGTTTATGATATTTGCTTACGCGCGGTTAAAACAGAAAATCTGCTTGTTGTTGAACTGTATATTCGCGGCGACAAGGACCTTTATCATCAGTTATTTGAAAAACAGAATGCCATTGAGCAGGAATTGGGCGTTGCGCTTGACTGGCGGGAACTGCCGGAAAAGAAAGCAAGCCGCATTATGCTGACACGACAGGTCGATTTTGACAATCGCAGCGCGTGGAATGCACAGTTTGACTGGATGATGGAGATGTCACTGAAATTCAAGAAAGTATTCAAGAAGTACCTATAATATGAAAATGCCCCCGGAAGCCATGCCTCCGGGGGCATTTTTCAATTTTCCTGCGTTATCTGCTTGCCCTTTTCTCCTGCTCCATTTTCCACAATTCTTCCACAGAAAACTCCGCATGGCAGTTCGGGCAGGAAAAATACGGATTGCGGAAGTCAACTGTGCCAATCATCTTGCCGTCTTCCGTGGAAAAATCGTAGTTCTTTGCTTCTTCGGAACGGGAGTTCACCAAATGATGCGCCGTTTCCACTGTGAGTGCTGCCTTGCAATGCGGGCAGAAATGCTTCTTCATGAACACAAAGATAGGATGCGTGACGGTGTACTTGATATTTTTCATCAGGACAGTCTCCTGTTACTATATATTTGCCCCTTGATTTATGGCAGCCAGCCATAGGCATGGGACATCTCGTTGCCTAAACTGTTAGAATAGAGAGGTAATGGTCTGACCTTCGTCTCCAAGGGCTTTTACGTCCGCGAGAAAGTCAGTCAGCCATCCTCCTATTCGCAGTGTTCGATTTGTGCAGGTAGAGCCATTGCGTTCGTGTCATCAAACAGATAGAACCGGCAACAGGAAAGATGGTCTTTGTCCATTACAAGTTCAGTACAGGAGTGATTCTATGAACGCAGTGGGTATTGATGTTTCCAGCAGGAAAAGCACAGTTGCGGTGCTTCGTCCTCTGGGGGAAGTTGTTTGTTTGCCTTTTGATGTTTCTCACGATGCAGATGGGCTTGCTTCGCTGGCCGAGAAGTTGAAGGCTCTTGACGGTGAAACCCGTGTCGTGATGGAACATACGGGGCGTTACTATGAAGCGGTTGCAAAAGCGCTGCATGAAGCAGGGTTTTTTGTCTGCGCTGTTAATCCGCTTCTCATCAAGGAGTACGGCGCTAATTCTCTACGCCGCGTAAAAACTGATAAGGCTGATGCCGTAAAAATTGCTCGTTACGCGCTTG
>OLQD01000860.1_pt1 | contig 27659 bp, 18 predicted proteins | sample 1672841 | NCBI WGS metagenome assembly OLQD01 (sample SAMEA3136729, study PRJEB25190) | human gut metagenome | biome: human gut; feature: human-associated habitat; material: faeces | place: Austria | collected 2013 | reverse complement strand
CCGGTCGGACGCAGACTGTAAGGAGAAACACTATGTCAAGAACCGAAGAGGTTGACGAACTTCTCGTTGCCCAGCTTTTTGAGGACACTCTGCAGGAAGCCCTCCTGATAGGTCAGGTCTGCCTCCAGCTTCTTCAGCTCTTCTTCCACATCAATCATGCCAAGCAACGGAATAAAGTATTCCGTAGTTCCCACGAGGAAGGAAGCGGCATTGTCCGGTTTCTCGTTGGGGACGCTGATTCCGGTCAGGTTGCCCAGCTTGATGAGCGCAGCCTTGAATTGGTCCACGAGGTTGTCTTCACCCATGACGAGCAGACCGAGCTGCTGCTTGGGGGAGATGTTCTTTTGCGCACGGACGTTGCGTACATTCGTCACCACCTCTTTCATGTGTTCCATACCGTTGATGATGGCTTGGGCTTCTGCCCGGTCGGTCTGTTCGTGGCGGTTGATTTGTGCCGTCATGATGCTTTCTCTCGGTTTGCGTTCAGCCAGGTGTTGCCACAGCTCCTCGGTGATGAACGGCATGAAGGGGTGGAGCAACGTCAGCAACTCCTCGAAGAAGGCGAGGGTCTGCTCGTAGGTCCGGCGGTCAATGGGTTCCCCGTAGGCAGGCTTCACCAGCTCCAGGTACCAGCTGGAGAATTCGTCCCAGAACAGCTTGTAGACAGCCATCAGTGCTTCGCTCAGGCGGTATTTGCCGAAGAGGTCATCCACCTCGGCACCCGTCTTTGCCAGCAGACTGTCAAACCAGCGGGTAGCAATGACGGCAGATTCAGGCTGTTCCTTGTCGGCTACCTGCCAGCCTTTCACGAGGCGGAAGGCATTCCATATCTTGTTGTTGAAGTTGCGTCCCTGTTCGCAGAGCGAGTCGTCGAAGAGGATATCATTGCCCGCAGGAGCCGAGAGCATCATACCCATACGTACACCGTCGGCACCATAACGTTCGATGAGTTCCAACGGGTCGGGCGAGTTGCCGAGCGACTTGGACATCTTGCGTCCCAGCTTGTCGCGCACGATACCGGTGAAGTAGACATTCTTGAACGGCATCTTGCCTTCGTACTCATAGCCCGCCATAATCATGCGTGCCACCCAGAAGAAGATGATGTCCGGTCCCGTCACCAGATCCGAGGTGGGGTAGTAGTAGTTGATTTCCTCATTGCCCGGATGGTTGATGCCATCGAACAGCGAGATGGGCCACAGCCAGGAGGAGAACCAGGTGTCGAGGCAGTCTTCATCCTGACGGAGGTCGGCAAGGGTCAGTCCGGCATTGCCGGTCTTCTCCTTGGCGAGGGCAAGTGCCTCTTCGGCAGTCTCAGCCACGACGAAGCCTCCCTGGGGCAGGAAATAGGCAGGGATGCGGTGTCCCCACCACAGCTGGCGGCTGATGCACCAGTCCTTGATGTTCTCCATCCAGTATTTATAGGTATTCTTGTATTTGGCAGGATAGAACTTGATGTCGTCGTTCATCACCGCTTCGAGAGCCGGCTTGGCGAGATGTTCCATCTTCAGGAACCACTGCATGGAGAGCTTCGGTTCGATGGGCACACCTGTGCGTTCAGAGCAGCCTACCTTGTTGGTGTAGGCCTCCACCTTCTCCAGCAGGCCGGCATTGGCGAGGTCCTTTTCAATCTGCTTGCGTACGTCGAAGCGGTCCATGCCGACGTAGAGACCCGCAGCCTCGCTCAGCGTACCATTGTCATTGAAGATGTCGATGCTGGGCAGGTTGTGTTTCTCGCCGAGCATGTAGTCGTTCACATCGTGCGCCGGAGTCACCTTCAGACAGCCCGTACCGAACTCGATGTCCACGTATTCATCCTCAATCACCGGGATGACACGTCCCACGAGGGGTACAATCACCTTCTTGCCCTTCAGCCAGGCATTCTTCGGGTCGTTCGGGTTGATACACATGGCGGTGTCGCCCATGATGGTCTCGGGGCGGGTGGTGGCAACGATGGCATAGCGTCCTTCTGCGTCCCCGTCCACTTTGTAGCGGAGGTAGTACAGCTTGCTGTGCTCTTCCTTGTAGACCACCTCTTCATCGCTCAGGGCCGTGAGGGCTTTCGGGTCCCAGTTGACCATGCGGACGCCTCGGTAGATAAGTCCCTTGTTGTAGAGGTCGACAAAGACCTTGATGACACTCCGGCTGCGCTCTTCATCCATGGTGAAGGCGGTGCGGTCCCAGTCGCAGGATGCACCCAGCTTGCGGAGCTGTTTCAGGATGATGCCTCCGTGCTCCTCGGTCCATGCCCAGGCATGTTTGAGGAACTCTTCGCGGGTGAGGTCCGTCTTCTTGATACCCTCCTGGGCAAGTTTGTTTACCACCTTGGCTTCGGTAGCGATGGAGGCGTGGTCCGTTCCCGGTACCCAGCAGGCATTCTTGCCCATCATGCGGGCACGGCGAACCAGAATATCTTGAATGGTATTGTTAAGCATGTGTCCCATGTGGAGCACGCCGGTGACGTTGGGCGGCGGGATGACGACGGTGTAAGGCTCACGACCGTCAGGTTTCGAACTGAAAAGCTTGTTGTCCAGCCAATACTGGTACCATTTCTCTTCCACGTCAGCGGGATTGTACTTACTTGCTAATTCCATTGTTGTTATGCGTATTGTTTATGATCGTGTATTCATTGAACAGGTTGCAAAAGTACTAAAAATGGGGTGTATCGTTTTCATCGGCAGGTAGAAAAAATCACGAATGGGCTAAAAAAGGCTCTGTAAATACATACTTTTTGAAAAAAAATATCCATTTCCGGCAATTGCCGATATTGGATGCCTTTTTATTTGCTCCTGACTGTTCTTTACCTATATATTTGCCCCATTACAAACTTTAAACCATATAATATCATGAAATTATTTCAACTAATTGGCTGCGTGCTGTTAAGCATGGCTAGTGTGGCATTTGCATCGTGCGACGATGATGAGAACATGGTTCTTCAACCTACGCAAGCTGAAATTATGATTAAGTACCTTGAGGAACATAGGATTCAGCGGGTGGAGGTTGTTTGTGAATCCATGGGATTTGAATCTACTCCCAATAATGAGTCGACTTCGTATCGGATAGAGAATCCGTTTATTGTGATTACGTATCGTCCGGATTTCAGCTGCAAGTTTAACCTTAATAATTTGATAGGTTATAAGGATCTTGGTGATTATGTTATCCTATATTTTAATTAAAATCCTAGTATCATGAGTGAACCGTCCGACCGGGGCAGAATTACCGGACACTCAAAAAGAGGAGGCTGACCCTTGCCATCAGGCAAAGAGCCAGCCTCCCATAGTTACGAAACGATGTAAGATGTTTTTTTAGAACTTGTAGCCGATAGTGATGTGGGCAGCCATGTTGTGGATTTTGGAATCCTTATCAAATTCCACGTCAGCAACTTCCATGCTAGGCTGGTCGTTGTCCTTACCAGAGGGAGCAATGTTGGCTAAACCGAAGTTGGCGTCGATGCCTGCAATGAACTTGCCAAATTCGAAGGCAACGCCTACGCCCAGACCGCAGTCGAAGCGTTTGAAAGCGTCTTTACCGAAGATGTTTGTTTTCATCTTTTCTTCACCTGCTTCAAACTTGTATTTCCCGTTTAACCCGTAGGCGAGGTAAGGACCGGCATTGAGTACCACGTTGGTTGAAGGCAGTGAGATGCGATAGGCAGCCATGATGGGCAATTCCAGGTAGTTGGCATTTATGGTCTGCTTTAATGTGAATAGCGTTCCTTCTATATTCTCACCGATGCTGCTGGTCGTTCCTTTACGGACGAAGAAGAGGGTCGGTTGGAGTGCCCAGTTGCCTCCCAAGCCGATTTCAGCACCGACGCCGACTTTGTAGGAGAAGAGGGGGTCACCGTCTGCATCGCCGTTCAGGTTGGCAACACCGGCACCGGCTTTCACGTTAAAACCTACACTTTGTGCATAGCTTGCTGTCATTCCCAGAATGGCAAACAAGGCAAGAAAGAAAATCTTTTTCATTGTTACTTGTTATTTTGGGGTTAGTAGTATGGTGGAGCCAACGGGATGTCGATTGGCTCCTTTTTATTGATTCGCTTTTAAAACTTGTAGCCGAAGGAGATGTGTGCCGCCAGGTTGCGGACTGCGATGTCATCCTCGTCGTAATCGAAATCCTTAGTTCTAGCCAGGTTGACCAGTCCGATGTTGACATTGATGCCGGCAATGAAACGTCCGAATTCAAGGTCCATACCCAGTCCCAGGCCGGAATCGAAACGTTTGAGTCCGCCGGTGCCGAAGACACTCTGGCTTTCAGTTATTTTTCGTACAGGTTCATCCGAGTCCTCCCTGCCGGTGACGGTTGACTTGACCTTGCCTCCTACTCCGTAGGCAAGATAGGGACCGGCGTACAGCACGACATCCATCCGTTCGAGGGGGATGCGGTAAGCAGCCATGACGGGCAGTTCCAGGTAACAGGCATTGAGCGTCAGGTCACCTTTCATACCTATGTCATCGGAACGGACCTCGGCGCTGTTGCTCATTCCTTTGCGGACGAAGAAGAGGTCCGGATGCAGTTCCCAGTGTCCTCCCAGACCGATATTCATACCCACACCGACTTTGTAAGAGAAGAGGGGGTCGCCGTTGGCATCTCCGGTGAGATTGGCAAAGCCCACACCGGCTTTCGCGTGAAAACTGATGTCCTGGGAAAAGCTTGCAACCACTCCCATGAGGACAAATAAAGTGAAGGCCAGGATCTTTTTCATTGTTTAAAGGTTTTGGTTTGTCAGTCCGCAAAGCTAGGAATTATTTAATAGACTGCAACACTCCTTGACGGTGCCTTCCTGGCCCTTTCGGTTTTCTGTTATCCTTTTTTGAATCAGTGGTGTAAAAACTTATGTAAAAAAAACTGGTGGGGGGGGGTAAAATGGATATATCGCTAAAGTCCCGCTTGTGGGCTGATGTGAAAGTAATAGTTTTTCGCTGTATGGCGTTCGTTTCCTTTGGTAGTAAAATGAAGTATTAAAAAAACGTAAAAGGGGAAAGGAATATTCCCTTTATCCTCCAAAACGACTTTTCCCCTTCCGGATGGAACCGGTAAAGCGGTAATATCATTACCTTTGCAAGGATTCAGTTAAACCCTCGTCAACAAAAACAACAACGATGCATACACGACAAGAACAATTGGAAGCATTCGGACGCTTCCTGGACATACTCGACGAACTGCGTGTGAAGTGTCCGTGGGACAAGAAACAGACCAACGAAAGTCTGCGTCCCAATACCATTGAAGAAGTCTATGAACTCTGTGATGCCCTGATGAAGGACGACCCCAAGAACATCTGCAAGGAGCTGGGCGATGTCCTGCTGCACGTGGCATTCTATGCGAAGATAGGCTCTGAAAAGGGACAGTTTGACATCAAGGATGTTTGCGACCGTCTGAGTGACAAGCTGGTCTTCCGCCATCCCCACGTGTTCGGAGAGGTGAAGGCGGACACTGCCGAACAGGTGTCGGAGAACTGGGAACAAATCAAGCTGAAGGAGAAGGACGGCAACAAGAGTGTCCTCAGCGGAGTACCCGACGCGCTGCCTTCGCTCATCAAGGCTTACCGCATCCAGGACAAGGCACGCAACGTCGGCTTTGACTGGGAAGAGCGCGAACAGGTGTGGGGCAAGGTGAAGGAGGAAATCAGCGAGTTTGAAGCCGAAGTGGCTGACATGGACAAGGAGAAGGCGGAAGCGGAGTTCGGCGACGTCCTCTTCAGCCTCATTAATGCCGCGCGGCTGTACAAGATCAATCCGGACAACGCCCTGGAACGTACGAACCAGAAGTTCATCCGCCGTTTCAACTACCTGGAGGAACATACCCTGAAGGCTGGACGGAAGCTCACCGACATGACCCTTGCCGAGATGGATGCCATCTGGGAGGAGGCGAAAAAGAACGAAAAGTGAGGGCAGGAGAGGGGAGGGACAGCCGTTTCCTTCCCTTCTGTGCTTGCAAACTCAAGGTAGCAAACATTTGTCAGAAAGGTTGCAGGGGGCATCAAACTGAAGGAATTTTCAAGAAAAGAACGGAATATTTGCAACTTTTGTGGTCCTTCCTTTCACATTCTTTGCTACTTTTGTGCCGACGATAAACAAACGAGAATCAATCATTCATCAATTTTAATAACAATTACACTATGGTAAGTTATAAAGAATTGGGCCTTGTGAACACAAGAGACATGTTTGCACGCGCCATCAAAGGTGGTTATGCAATCCCTGCTTTCAACTTCAACAACATGGAGCAGATGCAGGCCATCATCCAAGCTTCAGTAGAAACCAAGTCACCGGTCATCCTGCAAGTGTCAAAAGGTGCACGTAACTACGCCAACCAGACCTTGCTCCGCTACATGGCTGAAGGTGCCGTTCAATATGCCAAGGAACTGGGATGTGAACATCCTGAAATCGTGCTCCACCTCGACCACGGAGATTCGTTCGAACTCTGCAAGAGCTGCGTGGACCTGGGCTTCTCTTCCGTCATGATCGACGGCTCACACCTGCCGTATGACGAGAATGTGGAACTGACCCGTCGCGTGGTAGAATATGCGCACAAGTATGATGTCACCGTAGAAGGTGAGCTGGGCGTGCTTGCCGGTGTGGAAGACGAGGTGGTTGCCGAACATCACACTTACACCCGTCCTGAAGAAGTGGTTGACTTCACCACGAAGACCGGTTGCGACAGCTTGGCTATCTCCATCGGTACCTCACACGGTGCATACAAGTTCAAACCCGAGCAGTGCCACGTTGACCCCGCTACCGGACGTCTCGTTCCTCCTCCCTTGGCATTCGACGTACTCGACGGTGTCATGAAGGAGTTGCCGGGCTTCCCCATCGTGCTCCACGGTTCTTCTTCCGTTCCCCAGGAATATGTTGACATGATCAACCAGTTCGGTGGCAAGCTCGAAGCAGCCATCGGTATCCCCGAAGACGAGCTCCGCAAGGCAGCCAAGTCTGCAGTTTGCAAGATCAACATCGACTCCGACAGCCGTCTGGCGATGACTGCTGCCATCCGCAAGGTATTGGCTGAGAAACCTGCCGAGTTTGACCCGCGCAAGTACCTCGGTCCGGCTCGTGACGAGATGAAGAAGCTCTACATGCACAAGATTGTGAATGTGCTGGGCTCTAACGACAAATTGGCGAAGTAACAACTCCCAAGCCTCTCCCGATTCCTCCCTTGTGGAGGAATGTGTATAGATAAGGGCGCGAATCAGGCAGAACCGTGAACGGTCTGCGTGGTTCGCGCTTTCGTTTTCTACCAAGTTTATTCCTGCTTGTATGATATTTGGATATAATGTGTCATAAATTCGTTCGGTCATTTGTGACGGAATCCCACAATGACGTCCGATATAAATAATGTAGGGGCGACCCGACCGGTCGCCCCTACATTCGATTACATTCCATCAACTTGTTTATCCGTTTGGGCTTCAGCTATCAACCCCCCTGTTTCGTCATTGTGCTCAACTGTTGAGGCAGGTAATGGGAACCACGAAAACCCCGTCGGGGCGGCGATAGGCGTATGGGCCGACTGCTGTCAGGACCATCAGGAAGGAAGGTTGAGGCATGCGGGTGTGGTCGATTGTCGCAGCCAGCTGTTTCAGGGAGTCTGCCGCCTCTTCTATGGCTTTCTCTCCTCCCAATTTGATTTCAATCAAGGCATACGTCCCGTTGCGGCGGTGCAGGACCGTGTCACATTCCAGTCCGGAACTGTCGCGGTAATGATACAGACGTCCGTCCAGCACGTCTGCAAAAATACGGAGGTCACGGACGGCAAGGTCTTCAAAGAACAATCCGAAAGATTCCAGGTCATTCATCAGGTCTTTGGGACCCAGGCCTAAGGCTGCCGTGCCGATGCTCGGGTCCACAAAGTGGCGGGTGTCACTCGTACCGATTGCCGCCTTGCTGCGTATATTCGGATTCCATGCCTCCAGGTCCTCAATGACGAACAGCCGTTTGAGTGCCTTGATGTAATCCGCCACCGTGTCTTCATCCAACGTCTGCGAATCATTGGACAACATGTCCGCTTTGATGGTTGCATAAGAGACCTGTTGGGAAATGTGCCGGGCATACGAACGCAGGAGCAGGCGTGACCGGTCTGCATTCCGTTTGACACCATCGACGCGTTGGATGTCCCTTTCCACGACCGAATCGAAATAATCCAGTGCTTGGTCCAAGGCAATCTCACCCTCCAGCAAGGTGGCTTGCGGCCATCCCCCACGGCAGGTATAGTAGGCAATATCCTCCAGTCCCTTCTGATTGACTTGTGGCTTTAGAGGCTCACCTTCGAACAGTTTTGTCAGACTGACGCTGCCTGTCGACTCCCCCGATTCAAGCAGGCTCATGGGGCGCATCTTGATGCGTGCAAATCTGCCAGTCCCGCTGTGGATGGTACTTTCAGCATCTGGAAGGACCGATGAACCGGTCAGGATGAATTGCGAAAAGTCTCCCCGTCGGTCTACTTCGCTCCGTATGGTATCCCATAGCGGTGGAATGGTTTGCCATTCGTCTATCAAGCGTGGTGTATCCCCTTCCAGCAAGGTGATAGGGCTGAGGTCCATCATTTGCAGACTTTGCCGCAGTACGTTGCTGTCTCCGAGATTGAGCATACTCTTGGCCTGCTGTTTGGCTGTTGTGGTTTTGCCGCACCATTTGGGGCCTTCAATCAGAACAGCACCCTTACCTGCCATTTTCCGTGTCAACAATCTATCTGCAATTCTAGGTTTATAGGCTACCATGTTTCATTGTTCTTAGTTATAGGCAAAGATATATCTTATAATTTTAATATCCAATGTTTTATTTATAAATTCGGTCATTTATGGTGATTTCGTTCGGTCATTTGTGACGATTCCGTTCGGTTGTTTGTGATGGTTTTGTTCGGTCATTTGTGGAGGAATCCTGCCATAGCGTCCAATAATAAATAATGTAGGGGCGACCGGTCTGGTCGCCCGGTCCAATCACACCCGTCCAAATCCATCCCAATCACGCCTGTTCCCAATTCGCCTGTTCCACCATTCCCATCCATCAAGAACAACCGCCCTTCGGCATGTGTATCAGGCGATCCGACCGATTGCCCCTACATTTCGGGGATGATTGGACATCACGCCACCGGAAATTATCATTTGTCAATCAAAACGCCGCTTTCCCTTTACAAATGCACGGGAAATGCCGTTTCATTCTAACGCGTATTTGATGAAATTCGGAACAAATAGCGTGCAATTACAAAGAAAAGTTAATGAAAATGCCGGAAAAGGACTCCTATTTTAGAAAACTATACATTTCATTTTCGAAATACTTACATTTTGAGGCTCAAACAATATTGTTTCACATGCGAAACACAAGTGTTTGACGAGTCAAACAATATAGTTTCACTTCCCAAACAATATTGTTTCATCCGTGGAAGTCAAATGTTCGGAGAATGAAAGGCAAAAACTCCGGGTTTCGTTCGCTGGAAGATGAGGCGTGTCAATAAATCGGAAGGTTTCATCATGTGTGCTGTGTGGGAATCCTGCTGTCGCATGGGAAGGATGTTGCTCTTAGGTTGTGTCGGGATGATAACGCTTGGAGCGAATTTGTGTCAATGTGTATTTTGCAAATCGCCTGAGAAGGGCCTCGGAATCCACCCAATCGTATTTTGGTGCGAGGAAGGGCACTGTGGAGTCCTTCGTTTGACATTTTGTCAAAACACCTCTTCGGCGGTCAATGGACAGCCGCCTCTCTTGACAATCGGCGATGGATAATGGACAATAACCCCCAGGCGTGGGGCGGAATCCTCCCTTCCTCATGGATGTCCGGCGGCGGGAACAGCTTGGGAATGTCTGTAGGAAGCCGTCCGTGTGCTGGAAGGAGGCAAAATCATGCGTTTGGATGCATTTGTACATGGATGTATTTTATAATTCGCTAATAAACAGTGAAATGATGTTTTCAGATGTACATTGATGTTCGTCGACTGTACGCGCTATTCTCTCTAATTTTGCAACGAAAACAAATTCCGTGCTCGTGCGTCCCTAAATATACGCAACAGGGACGGGATTTAAAAGTGATACATAAGATAACTAGCATTTATAAAACAACAATGCACCGTATGATAAAGAGATCTTCAACACTTCTCATCTATCGCGTACTCGCGTGTATGATACTGTTGCTGTGTATGACCCCCGCCATCCGTGCACAGAAAGTGGCTGTAAAGACCAACTTGCTCTATGATGCGACGACGACTCCCAACATCGGGGCGGAGTTGCAGACGGGGAGGCACACTTCGTTGCAGGTAATCTATGGACTCAACCCCTGGAAATCGACCGATAGCGAACGGTTGATGCGCCACTGGGTAGTCAATCCCGAATTCCGTTACTGGTTCTGCCGTCCCATGATGGGACACTTCGTCGGTGTCGACGCACTGGGCGGAGAATACCGTGTGCAGGGCATCCACCTCCCCTTCGGCATGTTCCCTTCGCTGAAGGACAACCGCTACGTGGGCTGGTATGCCGGAGGCGGCATCGCCTATGGCTATGCGTTTCCACTGAGCAAGCACTGGAACGTGGAGGCTGCCATCGGCGTGGGCTATGTCTATACGCAGTACAAGAAGTATGAGTGTGAACGTTGTGGCGCACTCCTCGGACGCGACCACAAGAATTATGTAGGCCCGACGAAGGCCGCTATCAACCTGGTGTATGTTTTCTAACCCCATACCCTGAACCATTATGAAAACGAAGAATGTTTTTCTCACTTTCATCCTTGCGATGGTATGCCTGCCCCTTGCGGCAGGCACACCTCGTGTGGATATACGCAAGCTCACCGCACGCTCCAACTCCGGAAAGCTGGTCGTGTCGATGGAGTTTGTGCTGGACGAACTGGATTTGAAGGCTGACCAGCTCATGGCTTTCCAGCCGGTCATCACCTCTGCCGACGGAAGCCGGGAGATGCCCCTGACGCCTTTCCTCGTCACGGGACGCCGCGCCCACATCTACCACGAACGGGCAGGAAGTGATGCCTATCCCGATGCGGTCGAGATGCGTCGACGGAACGGCACGGCACAGACGTATGCCTACACCGATGTGGCTGTCTACCAGCCTTGGATGAAAGGTGCCACGCTCGCCGTGATGCAGGACCTCTGTGCCTGCGGCGACAAGCTGGAGCAGGCGACTGCCCAGACCGTCCGCATCGACTACGACCCGTTCGACGAGGTGCAGTATGCGTTTGTGACGCCGAAGGTGGAACAGCCGAAGGTGCGCGAAGAACGGGGCAGTGCCTTCCTTGACTTCCGTGTGAACCGGACGGAGATTGACCCGCAATACCGCAAGAACCCGGAGGAACTTGCCAAAATCATCCGTACGATTGACTTGGTGAAGAATGATACGAACGTGCTGATTTCGAACATTGATATTCATGGGTTCGCTTCGCCTGAGGGTAGCTATGCCAACAACGTACGTCTGGCAAAGGAACGTTCGAATGCGTTGAAGGACTACGTGCGTGTGTTGCACCGGCTGCCTGACAACCTGTTCCGGGTGGAGTTCACGGCTGAAGACTGGGACGGGCTGCGCCGTTGGGTGGAGGCTTCCGACCTTCCGATGCGCGGTGATTTGCTGGCACGGATTGATGCGAAGGGTGAGCCTGACGCGAAGGAGGCAGGAATCCGCCAACGTTATCCCGAGGTCTACCGTCGTCTGTTGTCGGAGGTCTATCCGGGACTGCGCCATGCTGACTACCGGGTGGAATACGTTGTGAAACCATTCACTGTGGAAGAGGCCCGGAGGGTGTTCCGTACGAAGCCCAAACAGCTTTCATTGAACGAGCTTTTCCTGTTGGGCAACAGCTATGAGCAGGGTTCGGATGCCTACAACGAGGTGTTTGAGACGGCTGTGCGGATGTTCCCCACTGACGAGACTGCCAACCTGAATGCTGCGAACATCGCCTTGTCGCGAAGGGATGTCGCGTCTGCCGAGAAGTTCCTTGCGAAGGCGGGCAACAGTCCGGCGGCTGTGCATGCCCGCGGTCTGCTGGCAATCCTGAAAGGGGATTACGACACTGCCCGTCAGTTGCTTGGGCAGGCTGCTGCAAGCGGAATGGCGGAGGCACAACATAACTTGGATTTACTAAAGAGTATATACTAATCAAACTAAAAACAACGACTAATTTTATGAAGGTATTGAACAACTTCAAATGGATGGCGGCTGCAATGCTGGTGGCAATGACAGCTGCATGTAGCGATAGCGATATTGCTACGCAGGACCCTGTCCCTACTCCGGGATTCAATGAGAAGGGGGAAGGATTTATGGCTGTCAGCATCAGCCTGCCTTCGATTGACGGTACACGTGCTGCTAGCACCGAACCTGAATATGTGGATGGCGAACTCTATGAATATGAGGTGAAGAATGCCACCTTGCTCCTTTTCAACGGTGCGGACGAGGCTAGTGCCAAGCTGCACTCGGCTTACGACATCTCGGGCACTTTCCCCGCAGCCAATGTGAACAACCAGATCACGACACAGCGCAGCATCGTGCAGCTGGCTAACAAGAACGGTCTGACCGGTAACATCTATGCCTATGTAATCCTGAACAACCAAGGTCTGTTCACACTGGAAGCTCAGGCAAACAACGGCTCCGGTACGGTATACGATTCCAAGGCTGCCGACTTGAAGGTGGCTGTCGACGGTATCACGGACGGAAGCGGTTCGGCTGTTGCCAACGGTACTTCGTTGACCGGAAAGACCTTTGCCGACTTTGAAAAGCTGATGTTGACGGCTCAGAGCTCTGCCAAGTTGCTGACCGGTAACACCGGTGCCACTGCTGACTACAAGAACGGTTTCATGATGACCAACGCTCCCGTGGCTTCCGCTACGGCAGGTTCGTCATTTGGCGGTAAAATCTATCGTCTGGCAGTGGTTGACCCTGCGTTGATTTTCCCGACTCAGGAACAGGCTCAGAGCAGCAAGCCCGCTGCAACCATCTATGTGGAAAGACTGGTGGCCAAGGTACAGGTGAACGACAAGGTTACCGATGCGACTGTAACCAACAACAAGACACTTACGGTGAAGATCGACGGCTTCATGGTGGACCAGACTGCCAAGTCGATGTATCTCTCACACAACGTAGGTGAGGGCACTGCTGCCGCAACGGCTTTCCCGACCAACATCTTCAACTGGGCTGCCTATGAGTCGAACTCTAATAATTTAGAGGCATTGACGGCGAACCCCTATCGTTTCATCGAGAAGACTGCCATCAACAACGGTCAGACTTTCAATGGAACAGGCGAAGATCCCGTTTACCGCATCCACTGGGCCATCGACCCGACCTATGCAAAGAGTACGAACGACGGTGAGCACTCTACCCTTTTCAACACAGTAGATGCTGCTCAGACCATAGATACCTACTTGAATGCTTTTGCTGATAAGAACTATGTACAGGCACAGCCGGGCAAGGTTGTTTATGCACTGGAGAATACCTTCGGCGTAGACCGTATGAAGGACAACCAGACCACCCGTGTCATCATCAAGGCTCACTATCAGAAGGGTGGTGAAGATGTGAAGGACTTCTATACCGACAGTCAGACCGATGCTATCTTTACTGAAGCTGATTTCATGAAGCAGGTGAAGTCGGTGGTATTCAAGACTCCCGCGGTACAGAATTGGTTCAAGGCAAACCTTGCTGAAGGTTCTGCTGCAGCAGAGGGTGACAAGAACCTCGAAGTCACCTTGAACTACAACGGCACTTCTGACAAGGCTGCCGGTATCGTAACCGTGGCTTCCGTAACTCCGAAAGAGGATGGTGCGACATTCAAGGCGGATAAGGCTGACTTCCCCGCCGTAGCGGAAATCAACAAGCAAATCCTGAATGTCTTCAAGTACTATCTCGGTGGCTATGCTTACTATACCGTCATGATCAAGCACTTCGGCGACGCACAGACCCCGTGGAACAACGGTGAGACCTTCACTCCGAACGCTACCCGCATCTCTTATCCGTATCAGAATGCAGGCGGTAAAGCCAATGGCGCTTTTGATACCACAGCCGAGCAGAACTACCTGGGTCGTTACGGTATGCTGCGTAACACCTGGTACAATGTGGATGTGACAGGTGTTTCCGCCATCGGTCAGCCGACTATCCCGACTGTAACCCCGGGTACTTCCGGTGACGGTAAGGATGATGACTCTGTAGAGATGTACATTCATACCCGCATCCGCATCTTGCCGTGGGCAAAACGTTCACAGTCTGAGGTTCTGCATTAATAGACTCATTCTTTTTCAAAGAGCATAACAACAATTGTTCCTCTGGATGGGGGAGTGCCCCGGCATTCCCCCTCCATCAGGGACTTTTACTAAGAACAGGCGGCAGGAAATCATCGATTCAGACGAAAGAAAGGCGAACGGGAACAGTCGGACTTGCACACTTGCTTTTGTTCTCTGAGTGCCTCCGAAGCATACGGCTGCGGAAACACCTGGAGAAAAACCAAGACAACGATGACCGTGTCCTGACTCTTTTCCTCCGCTGATATATGAACCTAAAGAATCGCCTAACTTAGAAAAGTGTGACAATGAAACAACGAATAGACAAGACAAGCATACGCCTGCATTCGTACGGATGGTCCGCGCTCTTTCTGTTCTGTCTGGGCTTGCTGCCTCTCCTGACAGCCTGCTCGCTGATGGATGAAGACCGGGACGACTGTCCCATGGGGCTGTATGTCACTTTCGTCTACGACTACAACACCGAGCAAGCCGACCTGCGCAAGGACCAGGTGGGCGGCATCACTTGCTATGTGATCGACGAAGACGGAACCATTGTGGCTTCCCGGTCGGTAGAGAATACCCCCGGCAGTGCTCCACTCTCGCAGTATGGATACCAGATGACCTTCCCCGAACTGGCTCCCGGCAATTACCGGCTGGTGGCTGTCGGTGGTCAGCAGGGATATGAAACCCTTTTGGGACAACCCGGTGCCAAGTTCCGCCGTATCCCGGAGTTAGGAGTCGGAGACAACATCAACGACCTGCGCATCCGGCTGGACCGTCAGTCTGCTGACACGAGCATCGTTTATCGCAGTTTTTCGAAGCGCGGAGCTGTTCGCGACACGTTGGAGCGTAGGCTTCAGGCTCGCGTGGTGTCGCATCAGCGTCAGGGGCTGGATACCTTGTGGCATACGCTGGTGACCGACACGGTGTGGAATGCGGCGCATACGGACTACCAGGTGCGTGCCGGGGAAGAGAGCTTGTCCGCTCTCCCGGTATGGACGGTGCGTTTCCAGAAGCCTACCTATGCCGTAGTGCCGTTGATTCGTGACACGAAGGAAATCCACGTTTCAGTGAAAGAGTTCCTGAATACGGCGAATGAACCTTCGCCCGACTATGACGTGTTCATTACGGCTGACAACGGTGAGTTGGGTCCGATGAACAGCCTCGTGCCCGGTGACCGCTTGCTCTACCTGCCGTTTGCTCAGCGTAAGAGTGAATACCTGAACGGCGAAGATGCAGAGGGCAATGTCTCGACCTTCCCCCGTACGGCAGAGAGCCATTTTGACTTCACGACTTCACGTCTGGTGCTCAATGAGGATGCGGCCAAGGACGCACAGCTCTTCATCGTGAACCGCAAGACACATCGGCTGGTTTATCGGGAGAATCTGAGCAACCTTCTGGTGAGCAACCGCACTGCTCCGGAAATCATGAGATACACCCCGCAAGGCTTCCTGGACCGCCGTCACAACTACGACTTGCAGTTCTTCCTGCTGGATGGAGAATGGCAGTACGTGCAAATCAGTGTCGGTATCCTGAAGTGGACGGTGCGTACCCAATTGGAAGAACTTAATTCCTGACCTTCCCCATGCCCCGCCTCCTTCTCCCGTTCCTCCTCGCCGTGCTCCCGGCAGCGCTCTCCGCACAGACCGTGCGGTTGAAGAACAACCTGCTGTGGGATGCCACGCTGACACCCAATGTGGCGGTCGAGATGGAGCTGGGATGGCACACCACGGTGCAGGTGGCATACGGGTTCAGCCCGTTCAGCCTGGGAGAGGGGAAGAAGTTGCGAAACTGGTGCCTCGCACCCGAAGTGCGCTACTACCTCCGTCCGTGGTTCAAGGGACATTTCTTCGGCGTCGCACTCAATGCCGGGCAGGCCAACCTGGGAGGGGTCAAGCTGCCCTTCCGCATCTGGAAGAGCCTTGCCGACCGACGCTATGAGGCGAAGTTCGCCGGTGGCGGACTGACCTACGGCTATGTATGGTCCCTTGGTGACCACTGGGGCATGGAGGCTTCGGTAGGACTCGGCTATGAATACGTGGACTACCGGGAGTATGCCTGCCCCACGTGCGGCGAACAGACCCGCGACAAGACGAAACACTACATCGGGCCGCAGAAGGTGGCACTTAGTGTGGTGTATGAGTTTTAGGATGACGATGGATGGACGACGCTCCATCCCCCAACAACAACCTGACAACGCAGATGAAACTGAAAACAATACATACGATAGAGATGGCGCTCCTCTGCCTGGGGATGCTGACCGCCTGCTCCGACGAGACGTTGCGCGACGAGCCGCGTCCTGTCGGCATCGAGCAGGTGTTCAACGCCGACGGCGAAGCCTACATGTTGCTCCGTCTGCAAGTACCGACGGAGGGGCGTACCCGTGCTGCCACTCCGCAGGACGGGTCCGAGGCTGAATATGCCGTCAATCTCTCCCATTCCTACCTGATACTCTTCTCCGGGGCGGACGAGAACAGTGCCGTGGCACGTTCCGTCTACCGGCTCGACCGCTCGTTCACGAAGGAGAGCGACCCGAACATCACATCGGGGTCTTCGTTCGTGACGCCCATCGTACGCAACAACATCGGGGACACGGACAAGCTCTATGCCTTCGTCCTCCTCAACGCTCCCGAGCAGCTGTTCCACTTCACGGCGGGCGCCGGTGCGGCAGGCAACACGCTGCGCTTCGGTCCGGACACCTACATCGTGGGCAACACCGATGCAGGGGGGAGCGGCAACATCAGCTTCCCCGACTTCTTCCGGCTCAAGGCCGGCTTTGACTCGTCGGTGAACACGTTGCCCCGGCTCACGCCCGGCGGAAATGGAGAGACGCCCCATCCCTTTGCCGACTTCTACGGCGTGAACTACCTGCTGATGACCAACGCCGTCCTCTCCACCGTGAAGGGAGGAAACCTGAAGTCTGTTCCGTCCGTGTCGAACTCCTCGACACAGGTCCTCGCGCCCATCGCCCTCGACCGTCTCTACGGCAAGGCGTCGGATGCGGCGAGTGGAGAGCCTGCCGCGACCATCTACGTGGAGCGTGCCGTGGCGAAGGTGAACGTGAGCAAGACGGGAAGCACTGCCATCGGCAAGGACGACGGCAATGCCGCCTTTACCTATGATATTACCGGATGGACCCTGCTCAATGCCGCCCGCACGGCATACCTGACGAAGCACATCGACAACGGTTCACCGCAGGGGACCTTCGCTACCTATGCCCGTTATGCCTCTTCCGGCGCAGCGGACAATTACCGTTTTCTGGGTGCTTCTCCGTTGGGGACGGGGACGCCGCTCTACCTCATCAACTGGGCAGTGTCTCCCCATTACAAAGCTGACTACAATGCCGCGAACTACCTCAATACGACCGTTCCCGACCGTGCTGCATGGCACAACTCGCTTGCGGATGCCGACTACCCGATGGAGAACACCACCGACGTGGACCGCATGCGTCAGCGCACCACGACCGCCGTCGAACTGGAGGTGACCCTCGGCTCGTCGAAGAACGGGCAGGAGATACGGGACTACGGCGTGCTGACCTCCAGCGAACTGCCCGACGAGGTCTTCACCGTGCAGGGGCTGAACAACCTGGTGACGAAGAAACTGCTTGCCGACCAGAACCTGAAGCTGCTCGCCGACCTCTTTGCGAAGGACGCGACCTACCAATATCCCGCGGGCTACTCCGTGACTCAGGCACAGCTGACGGCGTGGCGCACCAACTGGCTGACGCTCTTCCGCAGCCTGCTCAGCCAGCCGACGGCACAGCAGTTCCATGCAGCCAACACCGACCGCTTCCGGACCTCGTTTATGGCGGAGGACCGGACCGTGCACTTTGCCGACCTCTACGGCATGAACGGCACGACGCCGTTGCTGGCTCCCAAAGTCAACCCGGCAGGGACGGCGACGGGCGACTTCGGTGCAGCCTTCGCTGCGGCGGCTTCCCACTTCAAGAGCGATGCCGAGCTGACCTCCGTCACCGGACTGGAAGGACTCGTCCGCGTGAAGGGAACGCCCGTGACTTGGACCAATAACCCGGACGGAACGGCGGACACCCATACCGAGGTAGCACAGGTGCTGCACGACTTCCTGGCTTCCGCACTCTCCTGGCTGGCGGACAACTACACCTCGCGCTTCGGCTTCTACCGGGGCGGAAAGATGTACTACGTCGTGCCTCTCCGCCACTTCGACGACAGTGAGACACCGTGGCATGCCGGCGAGACTCCGATACCTTCGCAGGTGGTCTACCCCAAGACCAACGACGAAGCATCCGGAGCGACCGTCGCCACACAGGGACAGAACTACCTGGGACGCTACGGCGTGGTGCGCAACAACTGGTATGAATTGCGCATCACCGGCGTGGACAAGCCCGGCACACCGGAGCCGCAACCCTTTGATGCCGACCGCGAGGACGACTCGATGGTGAGCTACCTGCGCTTCTACATCGAAATCCTGCCGTGGCGCGTCAAGAGCGACCAGAATATTGACTTTACACACATAGATGCCAACTAAACTGCCATTGACCATGAACAGACTGAATATACAGACAGACTGCCTCGCAGGGGTGCTTAGCCGACGGATGTTGCCGCTGTGCCTTCTGCTCTTTGCCGTGCTGCTGGGTGCCTGCTCCGACATGAAGGACGACATCGGTCCGTTGCCTGAGCCACAACCCGTAGCGGTGGGGCAGACCTACTTTCGCTTTCACATCTCGCTGGCTGAGCCGGGTGCTCCCACTACCCGTGCAGAGGAGACGGGAGAATCCGTCGGTTCGGACCACGAGAACGCCATCCGCTCGTTCTACGTCTTCATCTTCGACGGGAACTACGGCTATGTGACAGACATCAACCTCACAGGAAAGGTGGAGAACAACACGGAGTATCTTTATTCTACCGATAACCTTGTCCTGAAGTCCGGCACACACTACATGGTGGCGTTTGCCAACCTGCCGGAAGCGTTGTATGATAAGGTGAAGAATCTGGCAAGTGACCCCGAGCACTTCCTTTATATCCCTGTGAACGTCGGTTCCGGACCGTCGGTTATGGGGATGTCGCGTTTCTACGACGTTATCAACTATTTTGCCCGCGACTCCTACGGACGGCAGTCGTTGCTGGAGGAAGCTCCCGACGGATGCATCCAGATGCAGGGCATCGGAAAGAACAACAGTGGCTCCTCCTCGTTCGACCTCAGCGAAGTCCATTCCAAGGACAACCCGCTCGACGTCCGCTTCGAGCTGACGCGCAGCGTGGCGAAGGTACACCTGCTCTACACCGACACGGAGACGAGTGGGGGAGTGGACTTCCTCAAGACGTACAAGAAGGCGGACGAGACCGGAGTGACCAACATCAATGGCGGCATCGGCTTCATCCGTGCCGACTCGGTCTACTACACCGTCAACAGCCTGAACCGCAAGATTTACCTCATCCCCAAGGAGGCGGAGCCGAGCAAGTATTCCAAGCTGTGGTACGAGGACCCCAACATGGACCTCACGTCGGTGATGCAGAAGGTCGACGCCAAGACCTACCGCTACGACCAGAGCGAGCTCGATGCCGAGTTCGTCTATACACCGCCGCAGGACTACAGCAAGCTGACCAATGCGCAGTTCTACCAGCATTTCGAACGGGCGGAGAAGCTCGATGATGCCAAGCTCAAACGTACGAACAGCCGTCAGGGTGGCGGCTACGTGAAGGGTGTCTATGCCCTGCCCAACGGCTATGCCAAGCCAACGCCTGACCAGACTGACGGCAACAACCTGCTGGCGAACAACCGCGTCAACCCCGTCCGCTCCATCACCCACCTGCAGGTGGCTGCCCGCCTCATGCCCCGCGAACTCTATGTGGACCGCGCGACGTGGACGTCCGTGACAGACCACCAGAATACCAACCTGACTGACGAGGAGCGTGACTTTGTGGAAGAGCTTTTCCGCCTGTCTACCACGAAGGATGGCTACTTCTATGAGGATGTCTTCATGTCCGACCGCGGGGTGCGTTTGGCAGCAGGCAGTGCCAAGGCAAACTTCGAGCTGGACTGCGTACACATCGACTTCGGGCAACGCTTTCAGGTAGCGGGAGAGACCACCGTGGTGCCGAACACCACCGATACCGAGGTAGACCTGTATCAGAAAATCGAGCGCTTCCTTGCCCTCTGCCTCAAGGTGCAGGGTGCCTACCGCAACCCCGGAACGGAGTGGCAGGCGAACTTCTTCACGCCCGGCACCTACTGGACCGTTCCCCTGCCGTACACCGACCCGGTGACGGGAAAGCAGGAGACGAAATACTACTTCATCACCGAACGCATGGCACGTACCCCCGGCACACTCACCGGGGTGCGCAACAAGATTGTCCCCCACGTGGGCGGCTGGTGCTACTTCTTCTCCTACATTGAGGACTACAACGTGAAGAACTCTGAGGACATCACCCACTACTCAGACCCGAACATGGGTTATGTCAACTCCCAGCTGCTGCGCAACACCTACTACCTGCCGCAGCTGCACCGCATCACCGTCCCCGGCAACGGCGACGACGGAGGTACGTACATCGAAGTGAACACCTTCAGCATCCCCTGGGTGGACGCTGGTGAAGGTAAAACCTTTTTAGACTGACGAGACATGAAGATAAACTCCCACTTGACAACCCGGCGCTTCCGTCCGCTGCTCCCCCTTCTGGCAGGAGCGATGGGGCTGCTCGCCTCGTGCGTCGTCTCGGAGGAAGACCGGATGATGCGAAAGGATGCGCCGACGAACGAAATCCAGATGAACTTCGTGGTGAGCCGCGCCGGACTGCAACAGATTGACGGCGTACGCATGACCCCGAACATCCTGCTCATGACACAGCAGCAGGCTACCGACTTCGACAATCCGCCTGCGGACTACCTGAGCACGGACGACGCCTACACCCACCTCGTGGAGGTGCTGGGCAAAATCAACGACTACTACAAGATGACCTACAACACCGGCGTGGAGTATGCCTCCAACGGAGAAACGTACTTTGCGCGAGGCTATGCGCCGGCAGTGGTGCTTGCACCCCGGGAGACAGACCGTGGTGCGTTCGACTACCGCGAACTGACGTTGAGCAGCGAGGCGGTGTCGGGAGGCAAGCTGCCTTTGGGACGGATGGACTTCCTCTCTCTCGATGCCGACCCTGCTTACTGGGGAAACAAGGAGGACAAGTTCGGACAGGAAAGGAACCGCCTCTACTTCCGCCACCTGACGGCGCAGGTGCTCTTCGTGGCACAGCGCGACCAGTCGATGGTCGACATGCAGTATGTGCGCGACGTTGTGCTGAGCAACATCCGGGTGTGCTACTACGGCGGGACTGATACTGCTCCGACTGCCACGGATGCCGGCTGGATGCCCTTCAGTGTTCCGCAGAAGCTCAACTGGCTGCCGGACCAGGCAACGGCACAGGACCAAACCTCCATCCACGGCTACAAGGTGACGGAGATGCAGGACCTCCCCGATGACTTCTCCATCCGCACGACGGGACACACCCAGCTCACCGTGGGGCGCGACGTGGCAGTGGACTCCCTCTTCGTCAACGTGCGCACCAGTCGCACTGCGGACACAGACATCGTGAACGAGCCTGCCAGGAAAGGAGTCTTCCTGAAGATGGACGTCAGCGCCCTGCTCTCGCACCTCGACAATTTCCCCATGGATACGCAGCGTACGAACGAAGAGAACGGACTGACCCACACCATGCAGTGGAAGGATGTCATCGTCCCCGTGCATGAGGTGGGCACGACCAATCCCGTGAAGGCCATCGAGACCGGCAAGCGGTACAAGATAACCCTCGTCTTCGGACGCCACAACCTCTACCTCGATGCCGTGCTCATGGAATGGAAGGACGGCGGAGTGCATGACTACGTCTTCCGTCCGGGAGCCAATGAAGTAGACTCATAATAAATATAGAATTGTCAATTGAATCGAATTGTCAATTGTCCATTGTCAATTGTCAATTGAATAGTCCATTGTATGAACAGATATACCAGATTACCACTCTTAGCACTCGGTCTGCTGCTGGCAGCCGGCTGCTCCGACCTCTTCCATGAGGAGGGGTTGGACGGCATGCGTCCCGATGACCGGGTGGGCGACCTCGTCGCCACACGTGCCGTGGAGGAAGGGACTGACACCATGCATTTCCCCACCGGCTCGCTCTACCGCCTCTTTGCCTTCACACAGACGTATGACGAGGCGGCACCGGATACCTATGAACCTGCCACGATGCTCCGCTTTGACCAGCTTGCCTCGGAACAGGAGACGGGAGAGGCGAACCACAAATACATCAAGGTGGCAAACGTCAACACCGACTTCAGCTTCAACCCGTCCAATGACCGGGAGAAGGCGGACGACCCTTCCGCCAAACGCACCATCGACTTCTACGGCTTCACCTACGACGGGGAGAACCACTATCCAGCCAAGGACACGAAGGAGAACTTCGTGCCCCTGAAGCGGACGGCAGGTGCCTCGGCGGACGGCGACGACCCTGACACCTGGTACTATGAGACGCCGGACCTGAGTGTGCAGGATGACGGCTTCCCGAAAGACAGCCTGCGCGACCTCATGTGGGGACGTCTGCTCAACCAGAACGTCAAGACCGCCCTGCCTCACTGCCACATCCCCTTCCAGCACGTCTTCTCGCAGCTCACCTTCGAGGTGATGCAGCAGGAGAATCCGGATGAGAAAGGGAAGGGACTGTATGACATCAGCATTGCCGACATCACCCTGACGAACATCTACCGTCAGGGACAGGTCAACCTCCAGACGGGCAGGCTCACCGTGACGGGTGCTCCCTGCACGACCCGGATACACCCCGACGTGCCGGAGCTGCTGACGGAACCCATCCCCGTGACCTCGTCGCGCTTCTCCACCTCGCTGGTCTTCCCCACACACGGGGATTCCTACGACCTGGCAAACGGTGTCACTGCTCCCGGCGACAACAAGACCTATGCCCTCCAGGCGCAGGTGAAGCTGAGAGGTGACAAATTTGTGCTCAACCGCTTTGCGATGAAGGCATACGGAAACATCGACAAGGTGGTGCCCGTTCCCAATAACGAGGATACCGCCACCCTCGTGCTGCCGCCTTTTGAGTTGCCGCGCACTGTGCAGAGCGCGGATGAACCGGGCGAGACCAAGCTCTATCTCCGCGCAGGCTACAGCTACACCGTGCGCATCTCCTTCCTCGAATACGGCGTGTTCATCGTGACGCAAATCCCGCAGAAGGTGCGTTGGATTCACGGCGAAGGCGAGGAGAACGGCGTGGGCGACGGCTCGGACGGTGTGTTCGACTACCAGCTGCTTGCCACAGGCAACCCTATCTACTTCGGTGGATCGATATGGATGGACCGCAACCTCGGTGCAGAAGAGTGGGACGCCTCTGACCCGGAGACAGACCCCGACCGCCTGCAAGGCTACTACTACCAACCGGGACGGAATGTTCCTTACTGGCCGTTCCACACGGCTGACTATAAGTCTTCAACTCCCTTGCCCACCGTGCAGGAGCGATGGAAGGTACCGTTGGTAAATACGCTTGGTGACAGTTACAATTCTGGTCAGATGAAGTTCTTCCCTGTTCTGCCAGACTATATGGTCCGGACAGCACGTGAAAAATGGTTTTTGCTCAATGAAGGTTCTTGGGGACAATGGTGGCAATCGACGGAAGTGACAAACTACCAGTCTGCCGCGAACGAGGTGGTAGAGAAGGAGGAATACGACCGTTGGATGAAGGAGAAACCGGGCAGCAAGACCTATATGCGTGCCGCCAAGTATCCCCGGAAACGTTGGGAGGATGGTCCCTCGCAGCAGCCCGTACCGCCCGGATGGCGGGTGCCCACGATGGACGATTACCTGCAAATCTATCCTTCCTGCTCGGCTGCCGGGAACTATGCCTTCATGAATGGTCCGACAAATACAAATAATTTGCAGTGGTCGGATGGAATGAATCAGCTGAGCAACGAGTCGGTCTTGCGAGTCTGTATACCGTTTTATCGTCCGGGTATGCCGAAGCCTTCAGCGAGCAAGAAGGATAAACAGGGAAATCCTTATTTGCCGTGTTACAATCTGTGGGAGCAGTTGCATGAGAAGTATGGTGAGAGTGGCAACTATCCCTCAGCGCGTACATGGAATGCACCGGATGTGGAGTATGCCAACGGCTTTTGTCCTGCCTATGACCCGGCACCGGGACAGGTTTCTGTTTATCTCATCGTGCGGAAGCAGGATGCCATCGGTTCCTGCATCGAGCCGGAGGAAATCCGGCAAAAGATTGCTACGAATAAGGCAAGCAACATCGATGTGACGACCATCCAAAAATGGGGAACGGTGTATGCCATCAAGGCGTTGCACACCCCCGAAGCGTATGCCATGCGTTGGAGGCTGGAAGTAAGCCCGAAGGTGCAGACGGTGACGAAGGATACGAAGGGTAAAGATATAGGCAGGAAGTCGCCGGTATTCTATCTGCGTATCGACCGCTATAAACTTTCTGATCCGGTGAATGCGGATTTGACCTCGTTGACCTACGAGCACCTCGTGGACTGGAGCAATCCCTCGGCAACCATGTTTCTGCCTGTCACAGGGATGGCAAACCTGAAGTCTAATGATTCCGGATTGTATTATTACGGCATCGAGTCGGTTTACCTGACCAGCACGATGACTGATGCAGGCTATTTCTGTGTATGGTTCAAGGCTCCGTGGGGCTCCTCCGGAAAGACGAATGTCCGTATAGGAATGTCACCACTCAAGCCCTTTGATGGTTCTGCAACATACATCAACAACTTCACCGGCGAGCTCCGCCTTATCAAGCGGTAAGTAAGTGCCACTTTGACCTCATCTATCCGCCACCTGGATGCCGTCTATGTGGCGGATAGATGGCGGCTAACCCAATAAACCCGAAAACAACGAATAAACGCAATGACTTACATGAAACATACATTGACAGTCTGCCTTGGCAGTCTGGTGCTGGCACTCCTGGGTGCCTGCTCCTCCGACAACGAGGTGCCGCAACCCGGCAAGGAGGAAGGACACCGTGTGGACATTGTTCTCTCGGGCAGCCCTGCTGCAGGACGCACCGTCGGCACCGGCACACGTGCCCTGGTCGTGACGGGAAATCAGGTCCATTCCGAACTGGAGAACCCGCGCAGCGTGCAACAGATACTCAACCCTTACCTCGACGACATGGCTATCGGCAGCACCGTCCGTCTGCTGGTCTGGCCTGCCGTAAAGAACAAGACGGACAGCTTATGGGAACGCAAGCCGAATACCGCTCCGCTGAACTGCACCTTCGTGGTGCGCGGTGATGCTGACACCCACTTCTACTACCTCCGTCCCTGCTCGGTCAAGGCGGACGGGAGCTTTGACAAGGAGGTGGGTACGCCCCTCATCCTGCGGGATGGCGACTGGATTATCTATGCCGCGTCGCCTGCCCTTCCGCTGGACGACAATGCGGGGCTGAAGCTCACCAACGGGCAGGAGTACATGAGCAGCGACTGGCGCTACGTGGAGACCTATCCCACCTATTTCCACCTGGAACCGACGGATGAGGACGTGGTGCAGATGACCCTGAACCCCGTCATCCATCAGAATGCGCGGCTCGTCCTCTCGCTCTATTCCGAGAACGAGTTCATCAGTTCGGTCGACCTGCTCAACGCCGGTATTCAGGTCAACGGACTCCAGCTTCCGACGTACTACAACGATGAATACAGCATGAACTACACCGACACCCTGCAGACCACCTGGGGCAAGAAGAACGAGAGCCTTATCCTGCTGAACAAGTACATCACCCCCGTCAGAATCCGTCATCAGGCACAGGATGGCAGCGACAGCATCTTCACCTACCGCGCCTTCAACGTCATGGCGGACATCCTGCCGACGGATGCCACCTCGCACCCCCTGAACATCCTCTTCAGCGGCGTGGTGAACGGCGTCCCCGCAAACTTCTCCTACAACCTCAACGAGAAGGTCTTCCGCCCCGGCTACTACTACCACTACCTGGGCAAGATTGACATCAAGGAGGGTGTCGTCGTTGTCGACTGGGGCTCCAACAGCTGGGAGGCGGATGTGGACCTGAATTATGATGAATCACAATACGAGGATAATTGACAATGGACAATTGACAATGGACAATTTTTTTGGATATGAAGAATTTATTTATACTGCTGTTCGCCCTGTTGGCGTTCACGGCTTGCGATGATTCCGGACGGGACGATGTTCTGCCGAAGAAGGAAGGCGACGGACTGGTGGAAGTGCCCGTCCACATCGGGTTGCGTCCGATGGTCAATGCCGTCACCACCCGGGCAGAGAATCCGCTGGACCCGGCTACGGAGAACTACATGAACTCCCTGCGCTTCTTTGAGTTCGACCAGGAAGGGTTCCACAACCGCGACGAGGACTACCACGAAATCCTGCTCTCGCAGGGGCATACCTCGTACCCGAACATCACCATCCAGTTTCATGAGCTTTCGCGGACCATCGTCTGTGTGGCAAACGTCACGCCGCGCAACGTGGAGGACCTCTACAACACCTATTCCGGTGAAGGAACCGAACAGGAGGAGGGGCACATCACGCTCGCCGACTTCAAGAAGTGGATGATTGACGTGGAATATCAGCAGTACGATGCCGAGACCGCCTATGAGAAGGCCTTCTACTCCAGCGTCTACGAGGGACTGCCCGTCTCCATGCCGATGTCCGCCGTCTTCGAGGGCGTCCCCAGTGACTTCCAGAACAGGGGCATCACCTTCTACATGGGCCGTCTGCTGACGTTGCTCAACTTCACCCTGTCCTTCAAGAGCGAGCTGAACAAGCCCTTCGGTACGGAGTTCTACAACGTCGCGTCGCAGATTCACCTCTTCCCCGGCGAACGGGTGGAGGTCGACCGCAACTGGCCGCCCCGTTTCCAGATTGTCGACATCCTGCCTCGCGAAGGCAATGCCTATTGGGGTCCTCGGGAGAGCTATAAGCCCGGAGAGTCCGTGCAACGGTATCTCTACATTCCTGCCACGGCAGCCACCGACTGGAAGACAGCCGTCTATGCCGACCTGTTCTACGGCAAGGCATGCGAGCAACGTTTCGGCAATCCATTGGCGACCCCGCCCGTGCAGGCTGTTCCTCGCGACCAGTATGTCATCCCCAATGCCCGTGTCTTCCTGACTGCCAATCTCCTGAGCACTCCGGGTATCGACAATCCGTACCAGCTCGATGCGAACACCATCTACCGCATCCGTCTGAACCTGACGCTGACGGACAAACCTTCGGAGCTGAAAGACCGCGACGTGCCCCCCATCATCTTAGAAGACGGAACGACGACCCGTGCCGCCCTCCCCACACGTACCCTCGCGCTGGGAGAACCTGACGCCGTAACCCCCGACGGTACGTTGGTGTATGATGTGGGAATTTCTTCAACGGATCATCGTTCCAATTGATAATTGACAATTGTCCCCTGCGGCATGTGTATCGGGCGACCCGACCGGTCGCCCCTACATTTTCATGCTGC
>OLQD01000856.1_pt1 | contig 27771 bp, 17 predicted proteins | sample 1672841 | NCBI WGS metagenome assembly OLQD01 (sample SAMEA3136729, study PRJEB25190) | human gut metagenome | biome: human gut; feature: human-associated habitat; material: faeces | place: Austria | collected 2013 | reverse complement strand
AATTGACATGCCAAAGTATTTCTGCTTTATTCCGTCTACCTTCTTCTTGGCAGCATCGCGCATGCTTTTCACGCGCTCCTTTTTCTTCTCGTCTCCGTCAAATTTCCTGATGACAGCAATTCTGCCAAAGGATATTTTGTTTAAGAACTCCTGCATGCCGACATAGCCTGTCACATCCGTCATTCCATCAAACAATGCTATATCCTCTGAAAGTGTAAGCGCATACTTTTCAAGCCCGGGTGTAGCTGATGCCAGGTCTTTCGCCATTGTAAGCTCCTGAACAGCCTCCTCCAAAAGCACCCTGCTGTAATCCACTATCTCCTTAATGATTTCTGAGTCCTCAAGCTGTTTAGCTGACTTTATATCATAGAGCCTCAGGAGACTGTTCATCCACTTTCTCGGCCATGATGAGCTGCCCGCCTTATAGTAGATATCCTCCACCATCTGCCTGACGGCAGAGTCATTTCTCCCCTTGCTGTAGGTATCTATAAGGTTGATAAATGCCTCGTTGTCTTCTCTTGCATAATTGTCCTCAAATACCTGTGCCAAAGCATCCTTTAGCATAAGCTTAAGCTCTGCCTGGTCACCGATTCTGAAATCAGGATCCAGATTAAGCTGTGCGAAATTATTCTGCACCACAAACAGACAAAACGAATCGATTGTAGTGATGAGCGCATTGTGAACCAGTGTCGACTGCCTCTGCAGGTTCTCATCATCCGGCTTTTGCTCCTTCAAGCTGTCTATCGCACGGCTGACACGCTCCCTCATCTCAGCAGCTGCAGCCTTGGTAAACGTCACCACAAGCATCCTGTCAATATCCACCGGCGGATTATCCACACATATTCTGTTTACTATACGCTCAACGAGTACAGCTGTCTTTCCTGAGCCCGCTGCCGCCGATACAAGTATATCCCTGTCTCTTAAATCTATAACCTTTTTCTGTTCACTGGTCCATTTAACATCCATATTATATCTCCCGATTATGGCTTTATATTATTATCTCCATAGCATGCTTTATGCTCTGCCGCTGCAATCTGTGTACGCATTTTATCAAGTACATCTTCCTTATTGTCACCGTTAAAGCTTCTTTCGCTAAAGCCCGGTATCCTTGAATCATACCTGCATATGGCCTGAAAAGCACAATATGCGCAGCTGTCTATTTTCTTGTTCTTGATAGGATTGACGGCAACATTTCCATCGTATATTTCTCTTCCTATCTCGCGAAGCTTCTCTCGCGCAAACCTTGTTATCACATCAAACTCTTCGGCGTTTGCCACCTTTGAGCCTGCAGCCGGTGTCTGATCCTTTTTTAAGGTGACAGGGATTACGTCAGAGCTTTTCTCAAAGTCCCTGTCCATGCCTCTGTATGCCTTTTCGTCCGAGTTGATAAGCCCGTCAGGCTTGAGCTTCTTTAATATCATCTGATTGATTTCTTCCTCAGACAGCTCAGTGCCCGGTGTCACATCCTTTAAATCAATTACAGGATCGTCGATGTGATAGTACAGCATACCGCCCGGCTCCACACTTACCTGCTTTAGTGCCTCTTTCTTTTGTTCCATGACAGCGTCCATGTACACTGCAAGCTGAAGCTGCGTGCCATAGTACAGCTTCACCAGGTCAAAAACTGTATTTCCCGACTTGTAATCCAGTACCTTCACAAAAAGCCGGCCCTCATCCGTATATGTGTCAGTCCTGTCTACGCGTCCCTTTATATCAACCGTCACATCATTTGCCATATCAAGGCTCTCGTAAAAGGAAAACTCAAACCTCTCAGGCACAAAGCTGCCTCTTCGTATCTGGGTTGTGAGTGCCCATACTGTCTGCTTAAAGACAGCCTTCATATGTGATATCGAATGTTGGCTTTCCGCTGTATCAAATATGCCAAAGCCTGCATACTCATCAATCACCTCATTTATTGCTTCCATCGTAAGCTCATCCCTTTTTGCATCTGTCACGCTAAACCAGTCAGTGCTCTCCCTATCAAGCTTCTTACTGTATCTTTCCAGTGCTTCATGGTATATATTACCCATATCAAGGGATGTAAAGCCGCTCTCCTCACGCTCTGTAAGCCTCAATCCATAATTTAAAAAATGCGCATATGCACACCTGGCAAACTGCTCAAAGCGCGTGATACTGCCCTCCATGTGTCTGCCGTATATGCTTCTTGCCACATTTCGGCTGATCGGATCCTTTGAATAATGCTCAAACCTTGCATTGATGAGCCGCTCCACGGAATTTTTTTGAGTAAATTCTTTATCGTCTACTTCATTACCGTCCCCTGCATCACTGACTGCTGCGTCATAGAGCATCACCGCTGCTGCAATCTCGCACCATCTGTCATCCACCTCATTTGACAGCAGATAATCCAGAGCACTCTGCCTGCTTGATATATCCAAAAGCTGTTCTACATCCTCTGTCTCAGTCACGACAAGCTCCGGAAACATCCCCTTTAATATACCTATGAGGTACGATGGCTGGGCAGCCTTTTTTTCACTGTCAAGCCTCGTATAGCTGATATAAAGCTCCCTGGATGGCTTTGTCATATTCAGATACAGATAAAACCTCTGTATAAATGCCTGCTCCCTTGCCCCAGGCGCAAGCTCTATATCCAGCTCCTTAAGTGCCTCTCTCTCATACTGGGATATAATGCCTCCTCTTCCTGCCGCCTTTGGAACAATCCCATCGTTTACGCCTGCAAAAAACATGACCTTTATGTTGGTAAGACGAGTTCTCTCAATATCTCCGATGGTCACAGTGTCGTATCCCGGCGGTATGACTGCTACATCTGCCGCATCCAGTCCTGCATCCAGTATCTGTGTAAATTCCTCTGTATCCATGCATTCATCGCCAAGCACCGCTACATATTTTTCAAAGAGCTGCATGACTATTTTGTATATCTGTCCGTATTCCTTTGATGCGGTCTGGTCCCCTGCATCAAGCAGTGCCTGCTCCTTTTTTGCAAGCTTATCAGGTATATCAAGCAAAACTATCAGCTTATATATAGCGAGCACATAGTCCTTTACCGTTGACTTTTTATCGGAAAACACCTGATATACCGGCTTTAGCAGCTCCATTATATACTCCCTGCTTTGGTTTAAAAGTTCAAGGTCATAGCCTGCCTTATGCTTTGGCAGCCTGACCCACTTTTTGTCCCATGCGCTTTTACCTCTTACTCCACAGGCGAGCACGTAGTTTTCAAGTACATCTATTTCACTGTCCAATAGCTCACTAAAGCCGCACCGCAAAAATCTGAACACCGCATCTGCCGAGAAATTTTGTGCCGCAATATCGGGTATTGACCTGATAAACTCAATAAACGGATGGAAAAGTATCTCCTGTGTGGCATCGATAAAGTAAGGAATATTGTATTTGTCAAATATTTCACGCACATAACCTGCATATATATTCACATCTCCTGTGACTATAGCAATATCGCGGTAACGCAGGTTTTCGTTCCTTACAAGCTCATTAATTCTTCTGGCTATCTTTGTCAGCTCCTGCTTCGGGTCACGCAGACAGTCTATATGAATGTGTTTTGGTGCTTTTTTAAAGGAGCATCTTCGTTTTCTGAAAAGCTGCTGTTCCATAAAGCTTAGCTCTTCGTTTTCTGCAAGCCGGTAGTTTTTATCAAGGATAATAGGTTCCTCGACTTCTATGCCATAAAACGCTGCCATTTCGGTGAGTGATTTCACTGTCCTTTTTGGCATGTCAAAAAGCTCCTGCATGCCTCTGCTCTTAAAGATATCCTCACGACAGTCTATTGTGAGCGTTACATATATTTTCTTTGAAATGACAAAGAGCTTTTTGATGAGCTGGTTCTGTATAGGTGTAAATCCGGTAAATTCATCAAATGCAATGACTGAATTTCTAAGAATGGCAGACTCCTCCGCCACATTGCTAAGCACATTAAGTATTTCCTCTGCAGTGATATATTTGTCCTGCATAAACTTCTCAAATGCTTCGTAGAGCACGAGCACATCCTTGAGCTTATCTGAAAGTGTATCAGATAGCCTGCCTGAGGCAATATATCTTCCGAGCTCCTCAGGTGATATATTGTACTGCACAAGCTCCGAAAGCAGTGACTTTACCTCGCTTATATATCCGATGCGGTTTAAGTTTCTGCCTATTACGCCAAGCTTATCCGCCTCCTGTGCCGCAAGCTTTCTGAGTACAAGATTCTTACCTGTCTCCTCAAGCACCGTGAGATTTGTGATTCCAAGCTCATCAAACACTCTGTAGGCTAAGCGCTTAAAGCTTAGCACATCTATATTCATGATAACTTTATTCTCCGACAAATCTACAAGCTGTCTCTGCGTCTGCATTGTAAACTGCTCAGGCACTATTACAAGATAATTGTCCCTTGGGTTTTCCTTTGCCTCTTTCACTATCCTGTTAAAGAGATATTCTGTTTTTCCGTTTCCTGAATTACCTGTGATAAACTGTAATGACATAAAAAGACTCCATGATTAACTACTGTATAAAATGTATACTGTAATTATATCATGAAGTCCCCTATTATTGAATTACTTATTGTGTTTCAATTCAGCTTAATAACCGCTATACCTTGTGATTAGTGATGGAAAAGTCTGATTCCTGTAAAACTCATCACCATACCGTACTTATTACATGTATCAATAACATGGTCATCTCTCACAGATCCACCCGGCTGGGCTACATACTTCACACCACTCTTGTGAGCACGCTCAATGTTGTCACCAAATGGGAAGAATGCATCAGAGCCAAGTGCTACATCTGTATTCTTGTCAAGCCATGCTCTCTTCTCCTCTGCTGTAAATACGTCCGGCTTTACCTTGAAGAACTTCTGCCACTCGCCCTCTGCAAGCACATCCATATAATCCTCACCGATATAAAGATCAATAGTGTTGTCGCGGTCTGCACGTCTGATACCATCCACAAACTGAAGTCCAAGCACCTGTGGAGACTGACGAAGCCACCAGTTGTCTGCCTTTGAGCCTGCAAGTCTGGTACAGTGGATACGAGACTGCTGGCCTGCTCCGATACCGATTGCCTGGCCGCCCTTTACATAGCATACAGAGTTAGACTGTGTATACTTTAATGTAATCATAGATATTGCCAGATCGATCTTAGCCTGCTCTGTGAGCTCCTTGTTCTCTGTCACAATATTTGAGAAGAAATCATCATCAATATGAAGCTCGTTTCTGCCCTGCTCGAATGTGATGCCAAATACATCCTTTCTCTCGATAGGTGCCGGCTCATATGACGGGTCAATCTCGATAACACAGTAATTGCCTTTCTTCTTAGCTTTTAAAATCTCAAGAGCCTCGTCTGTGTAGCCCGGAGCGATAACACCGTCTGATACCTCTCTCTTGATTACAAGTGCAGTGCTCTTGTCACATACATCTGAAAGTGAAATAAAATCACCAAATGATGACATTCTGTCAGCTCCTCTTGCTCTGATGTATGCATTTGCAAGTGGTGTAAACTCGATATCCATATCATCAACCCAGTAAATCTTTTTCTCCACATCTGAAAGTGGCTGTCCTACTGCTGCACCTGCAGGTGAAACATGCTTGAAGGATGTTGCTGCCGGAAGACCTGTTGCCTTCTTAAGCTCTCTTACAAGCTGCCATCCGTTAAAGGCATCAAGGAAGTTGATATATCCGGCTCTGCCGTTAAGCACTTTTATAGGAAGCTCTCCCTCCTTCATAAAAATTCTGGCTGGTTTCTGATTTGGATTACATCCGTATTTTAATTCGTATTCCTGCATTTTTCTGTTCTCCTGTTTTTATCTGCTTATCTTGTATATTTGACCGTTTATAAAATATTTTCCGTTATTTGTTTTTGTTCACGATTCTGCTCTCATACTCGCCTGTTGCGATATCAATATATCTGACAAAAAGTGATACCTTATTGTCCTCGTTAAGGTTCTCCCATACCATATCGGTAAACTCATCGATATCTCCGTCGATATCTACCCATGTAGGCTCACCCTCAAAGCTTGGCAGTGGATTGCCATCGCCCATATATGTATGGATAAAATGTCCCTCTCCCGCAACCGGTGCTGAGTATGCAAATGTATATCTGTTGCATGCATCAGGATTGCCGTTGTTGCTCTTTAAGATTGACATAGCATAGTTGAACTCACCATTGTCAATATGCATGATTCCTGAAATTCTAGGTGTATAGTTAGGAGCGTCAGGCTCAAACTCTCTTGTCCTTAAGGCCTGCTCAAATGTCTGCTGCTTGTCCATCAGCTCATAGATAGTATCTGTCTGGTCACCGTTTGTGACAATTGTCTTGTTGCCGAGCACTCTTACAGGTGCGTAAATGATAAGACTTGGATCCTCAAGCTTTGAAGGGTCAAATGCCTGTGTTCTGATGCCCTCGCCATCCTCTACAAATACTCTGTTGCGGCTGTTTTCGCTTCTGCCCATGATAAAATATGCTGTTACAGCCTTCTTACCATCCTTTGTGCGGCCGATTACGATACCTCTGCCAGGGTATGTTGTGCTTGATAATTCCTTTGCTAATGATACTCTTTCCATGTCATCCTCCATATTTTCTGATAATGTGGTCTGCATCCCCAAATTACTCGGGCCTGCCGGAATAAAAAAGACCGTCTGAACACACATAATAATATAAAGCTCTGCAGGAAACTTATATAAATGTGCGCCCAGACGGTCGGCAATCAACTGTTATACTCCATGTGGTTATCCACTTCCGTCAGTCATATAACTGTCTTTATTTAATCATGTATTTTTGTCATTGTCAAGTACCACTTTAAAATAAGCATGTACTTATAAGTTATTCTTATAAGTACATGCTTGTAAACAATGCCATTATTTACTAATTTTTAAAGCTGTGAATAGGTGCCGGGATTCTTCCTCCACGGTTTACAAATGCATCACAAGAGAATCTGTTTACCGGCATAACCGGTGCACTTCCAAGGAGTCCTCCGATTTCTACCACATCACCTACATCCTTTCCGATTGCTGGAAGCAGTCTGCAGGCTGTTGTCTTTTGATTTATCATACCGATAGCCATCTCATCTGCGATAATTCCTGAAATTGTGGTGGCCTTTGTATCGCCCGGGATTGCAATCATGTCAAGTCCCACTGAGCACACACAGGTCATAGCCTCAAGTTTTTCGAGAGTGAGTGCACCATCATTTACGGCATCTATCATTCCCTGATCCTCTGATACAGGAATAAAGGCACCTGAGAGGCCGCCGACATATGAGGATGCCATGATACCGCCCTTTTTCACCTGATCGTTTAAGAGTGCAAGTGCTGCTGTTGTTCCCGGAGCTCCGGCTCTCTCTAAGCCTATCTCACAGAGAATATCAGCTACAGAGTCTCCGATAGCCGGTGTAGGTGCAAGTGAAAGGTCTATGATTCCAAATGGCACTCCAAGCTTCTTTGAAGCCTCTTTTGCCACAAGCTGTCCTACTCGTGTAACCTTGAAGGCTGTCTTCTTGATTGTCTCACAGAGCACCTCAAAATTCTCGCCTCTTACCTTTTCAAGAGCAGTCTTTACTACTCCCGGTCCGCTGACACCTACATTGATGATGGCATCTGCCTCTGTCACACCATGGAAAGCTCCTGCCATAAACGGATTGTCATCAGGAGCGTTGCAGAATACTACAAACTTGGCACAGCCTGATACAGGAAGGTGCTTTGTCACCTCTGCTGTCTCCTTTATCATCTCGCCAATCAGCTTTACTGCATCCATGTTGATTCCGGTTTTTGTAGAGCCAACATTTACAGAGCTGCATACCAGGTCTGTCTCAAGCATTGCCTCAGGGATAGATTTGATTAAAAGCTCATCCGCCTTCGTCATGCCCTTTGACACAAGTGCTGAGTATCCACCGATGAAGTTGACACCTACCTCTTTGGCAGCTCTGTCAAGTGTCTTTGCTATGGTAACAAAATCCTCTGAGCTCTTGCAGGCCGCACCGCCGACAAGGGCGATAGGTGTAACTGAAATACGTTTGTTTACGATAGGGATACAGTAGTTGTTCTCTATCTCTTTTCCTGTTGATACAAGATTCTTTGCAAGTGTTGTAATCTTGTTGTAGATATTCTCATTTACCTTTGCAAGGTCTGAGTCTATACAGTCGAGCAGGCTGATACCGAGTGTGATTGTACGCACGTCAAGATTTTCCTTCTCCACCATGTCATTGGTCTCAATTACTTCACCAATATTTATCATTTTGCTGTTCTCCTTTAACTGTGTATGACATTTTTATGCTAAACTAGATTCGATGCATCATCTCAAAGATTTCTTCCTTCTGACACTTTATTGTTACACCAATTTCTTCTCCAAGTGCATCAAGCTGGTCAGAAATCTCTGCAAATGAAGCTGTAGCATTTGCCATATCAACAATCATCATCATGTTGAAATAACCTGAAACGATAGTCTGTGAAATATCAAGCACGTTTACACTGCCCTCTGACAGATATGTACATACCTTTGCGATGATTCCTACTGTGTCTTTTCCGACAACTGTGATGATTACTTTGTTCTTTGTGTTATCCATAACAACTTATTCTCCTGTTCTCTTATTCTACGGCTATGCGGTCTGATGCCCTGTCTCTCTTAGCCACATACATAGGGAAATCACTTGCCTTATATGGATTGTCTCCCATTGTGACCTCAAGCCTGACGGCTTCATACGCCAGCTTTTCGTAGTTGTTTTCTTTACTAAGGTGTCCCAGTATTACTGAGCCAAATTTATCATGAAGAAGCTCGCATAACAACTGCCCGCTTCTCTCATTCGACAAATGTCCGCTGTCACCCATGATTCTGCGCTTGAGCGGATACGGATATGCCCCTGTCTGGAGCATATTTATATCATGATTGGCTTCAAGCAGCAGCCCATCCAGGTTCTGAAGCTTTGAAACCAGTGCGTCATCATACGTGCCAAGGTCTGTCACGACCGCCATCGCATGATTTTCGTTTTTAAATCTGTACGCAACAGGATCAGCCGCATCGTGTGATATGTGAAGCGGCTCAAACCCTATATCGCCTATTGTAAAATCGACGCCTGCCTCAACAGGATGAAACAGCTCATCATCTATATTTCCAACGGATTTGGTACATTTTATGGCCCCGATCGTGGCCTTTGTTGCATAAATCGGAATATGATAGCGTCTTGCCATGACACCAAGCCCTGCGATATGGTCTATATGCTCATGTGTCACGAGAATCCCCTGCATATCTGTGGCCGTCATATCAAATTCATTCAGTCCGTTTTCTATTTTCTTACCGCTGATGCCCGCGTCTATGAGCACATGACAATCATCCGTACCCACGCATATACAGTTTCCACTGCTGCCGCTGGCAATGCTGCATAATTCTAACATGTTAATTCTCTTTCCAGTATAATTCTATTTTGTCTCCCTCATGAAGCTCCTCGGAAAACTGGGCATCTCTGCCATTTATTACAGTGGCTATTGCCCTGCCCTTTCCTGCCTGTAAATCAAATGAGATATGGGTAAATATATCGACAAATATATATGTATCCTTGCCGGACAGCTCTACAGGCTCACCGTTTACAATTACTGTAACTGTATTTTCTGACGAGTCTTCTTCGTGTATTTCTTCCTGTATATCATTTTCCGGCAATTCGTTTTCCGGCACAGCAGATGCTTCAGCTTCTTTAGCAAACTCATCATGCAGCTCATCGAGCACCTGATTCATCATCTGCTCTGATGTTCTGGTCACTGTGTTGTCTGACTCTGTGCTGTTTGCATCCTGCTCAGCTAAGACCGAAGCATCATCTGAATCAGACTCTTGTGTGTCATTATAATTGTTATTGTCGATTCTTGCAACACCATATTCATCTGTTTTCCACTCAACAGAGAAATTTTCATATACAAGAGTGTCGAGATCAGCCTCTTCATTGTTTACAAATATCATCTGTTCTGTGTCAATAACGAGATCCATAAACTGCGCAATCTGACGCACTGTATAGTAATTTCTTGTCTCAATCACATCGTTTTCCCTGATGCTGTAATCCTCCGGCTCAAGCCTTCCGTTTACCTGGACAAACCTTGGACATGATACCTTTCTGCCATTTATGACAAATGTAATGACGGAATGATTGTACTCATCAAGCTGCGATATCTTATACACTGCTGCCTCTCCTGCTGTGGACGGCTCGATGACTATCTCACTGTTTGGCTCAAGCGGTGTGTTGATGCTTGCAGGCTTTCCGTTCATGGTCACCACTGCGCCCTCGCCGGCCTCGCCTCTTACAAGCCTTGCCACACCGTTTACCGTAAAGTTTATCGGGGTGCCGCGCTTTGGAAACAGCTCATCGTTTGGAAATCCCGCCTGAAGCGCCGCATCGACTATTGTAAGCCTGTTATTGTCATAGAGCTTTATTCTCTCACCGTTGAATCTGACCATGATAAAATTATTTCTCTGGTCATAATAATTCAGACATATACCAATTGGAGTGACAAGAAGCGGATCCTTCTTAATATCCTCCTGCTCAAAGGTCACATCGCCAAGCACTTCCTCACCTCTTAGAGCGACTCTTTCCTCCGGCAGGTCAAGGTCTTCCGCAAGCTTTTCCGTGAAGCCGTGTATCTTGCCTCCGCCTCCGACTACAAAGCAGGCACTCACTGTTTTGTCACCGTTTAGCTCTCTGATTTTAGCCGATACCTCTTGTGCAATACTATCAACAACAGGTGCTGCCACATCCCAGACATCCTGTGCAGGAATTGTGTGCTCGATGCTCATGATATCCTTGTATGTAACCGTATCACTTGTCGTAGACTGAAGCTTGATGCTCTCCGCCATATTGAAATCCACGAGGAAATGCTGCACAATAACTTCTGTCATCTCATCTCCTGCATGCGGTATCATGCCATAGGCTATGATACTTCCGTCTCTTGTGATTGAGATATCACTCGTTCCGGCTCCCACATCGACAAGTGCGATATTAAGCATACGATAGTTCTCCGGAATTGCCACATTGATAGCGGCGATAGGCTCCAATGTCATATTGGCAACACTAAGCCCTGCCTGTCCCACTGCCGCATAAAGTCCGTCAACCACATCCTCCGGCAGAAATGTAACTATGATATCCTCGCCTATTTTGTTTGCCTTATGACCCTCAAGGCTGATAAACACATCATCATTCAAAAAGAATTTGACTGTAGAATATCCCACACAGTAAAACTTATAGCTTGTATCGTTAACCTCCTTGAGTGTCTCCTGTGCTTTTTCTATGCCAAGCAGGTTAAGCGTATGGACATCCTCGCCGGTCACCACAGACTCCTGCGCATACTCATACTCCACATGCGTCGTGACAGTCTTTAATACTCGTCCTGCGGCTGCTATACACACCTCTTCAAGTGGCTGTCCTGTCTGTTTTTCAAGCTCGTCCTTTACTTCTTTAATGGTTTTTGCCACCCTGCCTATATCATGTATCTGACCGTCAAGCATCGCTCTGGTCTCATGCTCCCTGACATACTGTGCTGTAACCACAAATTCCTTGTCATCAGTCTGATAGCCGACAGTTCCTACAACATTTCTTGTACCAATATCCAAACCGAATACATTATTCATTCCCACTACTCCTTGTATTTGCTAAGCGCTTTATTTATTGAAGCTATCGTGTTTTCGATATCTCCATCATTATCGATAACCTCCTTGCAGTGCCTTCTGTACTCAGCTTCTTTAAGCTGGCTTGCAAAGATACTGTCAATCTTCTCATCTGAATAGCCTCTTGATGACTTAAGTCTTTTTCTTCTGACTTCTTCACTTGCATAAATATACCACAGCTCGTCGCAGATTTCACCATATCCCTCCTCTATAAGGAGTGCTGCTTCAAGCACAAGCATGAAAAGACCTTCTTTTTTTGCCTCTTTAACTGCATTAAGCACATATTCCTTTACTGCAGGATGCACTACTTCATTTAGAAGCTCTCTTTTTTTATCATCCGAAAAAATCACTCCGGCAAGTGCCGGTCTGTCAAAATGCCCGTCCTCAAGCCATATCGGTTCGCCCGCAAACAATTCCTTTAATCTGTTGTAGCAGTCGCTTCCCGGCTCCATCAGCTCATGTGCTATCTCATCGGAAAGCATGACCTTTACGCCATCAAGTTCCTTAAGATAGCTAAGCACTGCCGATTTTCCGGCACCTACGCCACCTGTTATTCCTATAAAAATCATACTATTTCCTTTTCTGTCATCAATGCGCATCATACCAGTCATAGCCACACTCGGTGCCCACCTCCATGGATACCTTCATGTCCACCGCGCCACGCATCTCTTTTTCCAGAAGCTTAATCACTTTATCCTTCTCAGCTTCCTTTGTCTCAATTAAAAGCTCATCATGCACCTGAAGGATAAGCCTTGACTTTAAGCCCTCGTCAAGAAGCCTGTCATGCACACGTATCATGGCAATCTTTATGATATCGGCTGCTGTACCCTGAATAGGTGAGTTCATAGCAACTCTCTCTCCAAACTGTCTTTGCATGAAATTGCTCGAGTTCAGCTCGGGAATCGGTCTGATACGTCCAAACATGGTCTTTGTATAGCCATTTTTCTTGGCATCCAAAACCGTCTGATCCAAAAACTCCTTAATCTTTGGATATTTGACAAAATAGCTGTCTATATAGCCCTGTGCCTCTTTCCTTGAAATCCCCAGGTCGTTAGACAGACCAAACGCGCTGATACCATATACGATACCAAAATTTACCGCCTTGGCATTTCGTCTTTGAAGGTCTGTGACCTCATCAAACGGTGTGTCAAACACAAGGGATGCTGTACTTCTGTGGATATCCTGACCATTCTTAAAGGCCTCTATCATCCTTTCATCACCTGAAAGTGCCGCAAGCACCCGAAGCTCGATCTGCGAGTAGTCTGAGTCAACAAACAAATCTCCATCCTCAGGCAGAAATACCTTTCTGATAAGCTTGCCCAGCTCAATCCTTATCGGGATATTCTGCAGATTAGGCTCTGTGCTTGAAAGACGGCCTGTCGCAGTGATTGTCTGATTTAAGGTAGTATGGATTTTGCCATCGGATGCAATATATCCCGAAAGTCCGTCAGCATATGTGCTCTTTAGCTTTGTAAGCTGTCTGTATTCCAGAATATCCGCGACAATCGGATACTCCGGTGCCAGCTTTTCAAGCACATCTGCCGCAGTCGAATAACCGGTCTTTGTCTTCTTTTCATTTGGCAGTCCAAGCTTTTCAAAGAGAATGACTCCAAGCTGCTTTGGCGAATTTATATTAAACTCTTCACCTGCTGCCTCATATATTTTCTTTTCAAGCTCAGTTATCGAAACAGCAAGCTTGTCTCCATACTCCTTAAGCTTTATTCCATCAGCCCTTATACCCTCATTTTCCATATCATACAGCACAAAAACGAGCGGGAGCTCGATATCTCTGTAAAGAGTGAGCATATCCATTTCCTTTAGCTTCTGCAAAAGAACCGGCTTTGATTTCCAGGCAGTATACACCTCGTAGCAGGCACAGTCCACTGCCTTTTTCTCATCCTCCTTCATCATCCGGGTGAAATCAAGCTTTCCCAGATAATCCTTTTTAGATGAGAGCATAAGCCCTAGATAGTCCTTTGCAACCGCATCATAGGGATACTCCCCGACAAGTGGATTGATAAGGTATGCAGCCACCATCATGTCAAAATATCTGCCTCTGTCATCTGCCTTTATCTCTTTGCTCTTAAATCTGTGCAGATTGGTCTTTAAATCCGGTGATATCCATGACTTTACTTCCAGGGTATTTAATTTTTCATCCAGGAAGCTGCTTGAAATCTCATCACCTGTACAGATAAAATAAATGTCCTCCTCTGAAAAACAAATCGAAACAGCAAGATAATCGTTAGAAACCGGCTCCGAAAACAGACTTAGCTGTCCATCACTTTCGCAGTTTCCAAAAGACTCTCCCGGTACTACCGCAAAAGCGACCTCCCTGCCCTTTGCCTTCTCAAACACACTCTCTGCAGTCTTTAAGTCCCTTACTACCACAAAATGCTCCTCGGCATTGTTTTTAGGAGCCTCCACGTTAAACCGTGACAGCATGTTTTTGAATTCGTATCTTTTGCACAGTAAAAAGGCTTCCTCAGTGTAGAGTGACTCTACTCCGCCACTAAGCTTTGCATCAGAAAATTCATAGTCAACCGGCGCATCAAGTATGATTGTCGCAAGCTCCTTGCTCATAAGCGCCTGCTCCCAGTACTCCACTATATTCTTTGAAGCCCTTGGCGGCTTTACATTCTCAGCGTCCTCATGTACTGCCTCTATACAGTGATATTTTGCTATAAGTGCGCCTGCTGTCTTTTCGCCGATACCGGGCACACCTGGGATATTATCAGACGTATCTCCCTGCAGAGCCTTTACATCGATAAACTCCTTTGGAGTGACGCCGTACTTTTCGATAACATCTGCTGTATTGTAGTTTTCTATCTCGGTTCCTGTTTTCTTTGTCTTTGGAATCCTTACCATGACATGGTCAGTCGCAAGCTGCAAGAGGTCTCTGTCTCCGGAAATGATGGCGACATCCATACCGGCCTTTTCTGCCCTGACAGATAAGGTTCCAAGTATATCGTCAGCCTCATAGCCTTCCTTTTCCACGATTTTAATGCCCATAGCGGTAAGCATTTCCTTTATCATAGGCACCTGCTGCCTAAGTTCCTCGTCCATAGGCTTTCTCGTGCCCTTGTACGCATCAAACATCCTGTGGCGAAACGTCGGTGCATGCACATCAAATGCCACCGTCAGATAGTCAGGCTTTTCCTCGTCAAGAATCTTGAACATGATATTTAAAAAACCATAGACTGCATTTGTGTGAAGTCCCTCTGAATTGGTCAGATCAGGCAGCCCGTGATATGCCCTGTTTAAAATACTGTGTCCGTCTATAAGTACAAGCTTTTCACTCATTTTGATACTTTCCTTACTGTCAATTATAATATTGTTGTAATCGCTGCCGGTCACACTGCAGTGCAGGCAGTAACGTTAAATAGCTCTTGTATATTTCTTAAGCCACTGAGCCTCCTCATCATTCAAAAAAGGTGAAACAAGCTCATAAACTCTAGCATGGTAAGCGTTCAGGTATCCCTTTTCCCTGTCTGTCATCTGATTTGGATCAATCGCATCGAGATCTATCGGTACATAGGTCAGATTCTCAAAATACATGAACTGGCCATACTCATTTTTCTCACCCTTTCGGCAGATAAGTTCATTCTCTGTACGAATACCGAATTTGCCCTCTAAATAGATGCCCGGCTCATCTGTAGTGACCATGCCCTCTTCTATCACACGCTCTGCAGTTCTGCCCGGGTACTGCTTCCAGTGAAAGCTGTTTGGTCCCTCATGAACATTGAGCACATAGCCCACACCGTGTCCGGTACCGTGATTGTAGTCCATGCCAATCTCCCATAAAGGCTCTCTTGCCAGAATATCAAAATTAAGGCCCGAGCAGCCCTCCTTAAACTTTGCATTTGCCAGGTTCATATTTGAGCGGCACACTCTCGTAAACATATCCTTCATCTCGTCAGTCACAGGGCCTAGTACAAAGGTCCTCGTGATATCTGTGGTTCCCTCCAGATAATGTCCGCCTGAATCAACCAAAAGAAGACTCTCAGGCTTAAGCTGCCTGTCAGACTCCTCCGTTGCAGAGTAATGCACAATAGCACCATGATCAGCATATCCGCATATTGTGGCAAAGCTCAAATCAAGAAAGCCCTCCTGCTCAGCTCTAAGCGATGCAAGATAATCTGAAGCCGAAATCTCTGTCATAGGTATCTTACCTATATTTGTCTTAAGCCAGTACATGAACTTGCACATCGCAACTGCATCCTTTAAATGCGCCTTGCGCAGATTTTCAAGCTGTACTTCATTCTTTACGGCCTTCATGACAACTGTAGGATCCTCCGCATCAATCACCTTAACACCATCCGGCAGGCTGTCGCAGATGCGGTAATTTACAATCGATGTATTTAAAAGCACTGTCTCTTTTTCATCAATATGCTTCACATATTCATAAAAATCATCGTAAGGTCTTGTCTGTATACCATTCTTATCGAGGTATGCCTTAAGAGTCTCTGTCACAACCTCTTCCTGCAAAAACCATATGCAGCTGTCCTGTGACAGTGCCAGATATGAAAGCACTACAGGCACATAGCTTATGTCGCCTCCCCTGACATTTAAAAGCCAGGCGATATCATAAAGTGATGACATCAGATGAATGGTTGCACCCTTTTGTGCCATCTGCTCTCTGACTCTTTTAAGCTTTGAGCTTATATCCTCACCGGTATATTTATTGTCAAAAATCATGACAGGTGCCTTTGACATAGGTGGTCTGTCAGTCCATATAAGGTCAATCAGATCCTCATTTACGTACATGCTGCCGTGCTTTTCTTTTGCGATTTCTGAAAGTCTTTTGCCCCATGCGGCATTTACCACTCTGCCGTCAAAGCCTATTACACCGCCATCCGAAAGAGTATCCTTTATATACTCATCAACTGTCGGTACGCCCTCCTCGCCAATCTTAAAGAGCTTTACAGTGGTATCCTTAAGCTGCGCAGCCGCCTGCACAAAATACCTGCCGTCTGTCCATAGTCCGGCCTCATCCATAGTGATGACTGCGGTTCCTGCTGAGCCTGTGAAACCGGTAATATATTTGCGTGCCTTAAAATGCTCTCCTACATACTCTGACTCATGAAAATCAGCAGTAGGTACAACATACAGCGAAATGCCCCTCTTTGCCATCTCGCTTCTCAATGCTTTTAATCTATCCTGTATCATTTTATTATGCCTCTTTAAATTCAAAAAATTTTGTATCTAATTCCGGATACATTCTCTTTAATGAGATTGGTTTGCCGGATTTGTTCAAAAAGCAATGGCTGCTTTTTGCAGTGGTGCGAAGCTCGCCTGTCTCCTTGTCCTTCATGACATACTCAAGCTCCATCTTGATTCCGTTATACTTAAGCAGCTTTGTGTAGATAACGACCGTATCATCGAAATGTACCATACTGTGATACTCTACCGATATCGACAGCACCGGACTTATGATTTCCATATCCTCCATCTGCCTGTAGTTGAGTCCTATCTGATCCATCAAATCAAGTCTTGCTTCTTCCATCCACTTGACATAGTTTGAATGGTGGATTATACCCATCTGATCTGTTTCATAATACTTTGCGTGGTGCTCGTAAGGACGGATTCTAAGTTCACCTTGTGAGCCGGCAATCTGTAACTCATTGTTTGCCATAAAAACTTCCTCCATTCATATTTTGGTCTTATTTCTATTATGCCACATTGGACAGCTAAATTCAACGACTTGACCGCAAAATATAAGCCGGCTGCTACCTGCGTATCATGCTGTAGCAGTCTCTGCATATATTGCGCGAATTTCCAATCGGAAGTATTCTTCCGCAATACCGGCATCTGATAATATACTCATCCTTGCTCTTTGATAGAAGCTGCATAATCTTTGCCTGTGTTTTGTCGCGCTCGTTTTCAAGCCAGTCCTCCTCCACAATTTTGCCCATGCGGACTGAAAACTGATAGTACAAATCAAGCTTTTTGTAATAGGATTCGTATTTCATGAGTCCCTGATACTTTGAATGCTTATCAGGCTTGTCGAGAGAGATATCAGATGTATACGACATGCAGTAGCGCAGCCATTGTCTGACAAGCTCCCTGTCCTTTATATCTATAGGACATGTAATCATCTTATAAAGCAGATATTTGTCATCAAAATCTGCGATAAAGTATCGCTCCTTATACGCATATCCATACAAAAACAATATCTCATCGACATTGATTTTCCTAAACGGTGCTGATGGCTTTGCCTCATGCCAGAGCTTAATTATCGCATCAAGCGGCGCATCCATTGTAAGGAGTACCTGCGGGAAGCCAAGACTTACTATATCAATATCCTGCTCCGGTATATTTAGCGTATTCTTCAGATAATTCAGATTCTTTTGTCCCAAAGCTGTCACATAGCCTGTATCATACAGACCAAATCTGCCTGCACGGCCCGCTATCTGTTTTATCTCAGAGATGACAAGCGGACGTCTTGATACTCCATCAAACTTTTCCACCTCCAGAAATACAATTCTTCTGACCGGCAGATTGAGTCCCATTCCTATCGCATCTGTTGACACGACAACCTGTGTCTTTTTCTCATTAAAAAGCATCATCTGCCTGCGCCTTATTTCCGGTGGCAGACTTCCGTATATGACACTTGGCTTTATGCCGTTTTCCTCCAGACGCCCTGCTATATTGAGTACCGACTTCTTTGAAAATACGATAAAGGCATCGCCCTCTCTCACATCCTGCGGAAATGAAAAAGGCTTATCCTCCAGCTTTAGAGCTGTCTTTCTCTCATACTCCCTTATCTCATACTCGTCGTGGCACAGATTAATCAGATGAATGACTACATCCTTTGCCACCGGACTCATGCATATATGAATCTCTCCTGCAAGTGTACCAAGAATTGCCCTGGTCCATGAATGTCCCCTATCATCATCTGCAACCATCTGTGCCTCATCAATCACTGCGATATCATATTCCTTGTCACAGTCAAGCATCTCCACCGTCGATGCTGTAATTCTGCTGTCTGATACCTCAAGACACTCCTGGCCTGTAAGCATGGTGCATGGTATGCCTGCATCATTCATCTTCTCATATACCTCAAGTGCCAGAAGGCGAAGCGGCCCCAGATAAACTCCGTTTTGCGCCAGCTTAAGCCTCTCAAGCGCCTGATATGTCTTACCGCTGTTAGTCGGGCCTATATGGAGTATGAAACGCCTTTTCATGCTCTGTGCTTTTGGAAACTCAAGCTCCGGCCGTGCCGGAACCAGCGTGACAATCTCTCTTCTAAACTCCTTGCTGCGGTACTCATTGTAAAGCGCCTTCATGCTCCTTGTACATATCGCACCTATATACTCCTTGCGCAAAAGCTTTAGAAAATCCTCTGTGAGATACTCTGCCTCATTCTCATCAAACTGCTCCATATCCACCCTAACGAGCTGCGGAAGGATTTCTCTATTTAAAATCTGCCTTGCATTCTTATTGTTGGAATAGTAGGTGATCAATGCAAGCCTTTTTATTTCCTGATGCAGCTTGTCGAGTGCTATTGTCTCGTTTTTTGAAAATCGCGCATATTTAATTGATTTTGCTTTGTTATTTAGCCTGTGAATATAGTGTGCCAGCTTTACAGGCTTACCTGTACTTCTCTTCGCATTCTCCCTGTACTGGTCAACATAAAACTGTACCAGTACCTCTTCAAACGATTTTTCCATATATGTGTGTTATCCTCTTTATTTATATACACCGTTAAGAGTCACCTCAAACGTAACATCCTTTCCGGCAAGTTCTGTATTTACCTTATAATCATCCGGGAATTTAAGGTTTAAATCAAAGGTTTCTCCCACCTTGTGACCTACCACTCCGTCCTCAAAGCCATCTATATAGCTGCCTGAGCCAAGCACCAGGTCTGTGCCCTGTCCATCAGTGCTTCCACCCTCGAATTTTTCACCGTCCATATATCCGGTGTAGTCAATATTTACCTTATCTCCATTTTCTGCAACCGTGTCAACCTCTGTATTAAGTGTTGCTGCCTCTGTCTGTGAATCACTGCTTTGTGTCTCGGATGCCTGAGATTCCGTGGTCTGTGATGCAGCTTGCGTACCATCAGTGCCCTTTGACGATGAACTGCCCGATGTCGCAACTGCCCAGATTAGCACTATGACTACCACAACGACTGCCACTACCGGCACCCAGAATTTCAGCAGATTCACAACCTTTGCCTTCTTTTCTGCCTTCTCTCTCTCGATTCTTCTTTTTTCCTGTGCGATTTTTTTGTTTTGTTTGTTCATTTTGTTAATCTCCTGTTTTATTTTTATTATTGAATTATACTATTACAATTTGAACATTCTGTGTTTCGCATAAATGAACAGTATGCGTTGTCTGTCAGTGCATTCGCTATCTGTCACTGTTCGCTTTAAACTTTAAACGGCTGCGTCTCTTAACTATTTGACGCAACAATAAAAGCAGTAGAAAGACACCCACACAGCCTGCGCTTATAGCTGCACCTGCCTTAAGCCCCGGTGTCTCATAATAAAGCTCTATCTCATGCTCTCCCTCATCCAGATGAATGCTCACAAAGGTATCTGAAAAATCCTCATACTCTGCATCCTTCCCATCCACCTTCATAGTCCATCCCTTTTCACTCGGAATAGAAAGCACAAGCTGTCCTGCCTGCTTCACATCAATGTGTCCGCTTATGTGTGTATCTGAAAAATCATCCACCGAGAGTGTCTGCTCATTGAGTGTATTGTAAGCACTCTCAACTGCAGCAATGGAAAGCTCGTATACGTTAAATCGTACAGCATCGGCATCAGTGTTTGTGACGGAAACTGTCTCCCCCGCCTTCACGTATCCCAGGTCAAACAGATACCTGTGAGTGGTCTTCGAATATGTGGTCTCATACTCTCCGTGGCTGAATGTCAGACTGTCAGTGCTACACGAATCGTATGCCGCATAATAATATCCGTCATGGTCAAAGGTGAGAGTCGTAGTTCCCGGATTTTCATCCTGAGTGCACTCTGTCAGGGTCAGCGTATCATCTGCTGCACCTAGAAGCCTGCCAAGGGAATTAATCGAATATATTTTCGATGAAGATGATGGTTTCCACGCATCAATCACTCCCTCATCCATCATAAATCCAAGCGGAAGTGTGTAGTTATTCCGATACAGATAGTGATTTCCGCATTTTCCAACAAGTGTAGTCAGCTCATTCTGTGGCTGTATTGATTTTGTAACCATATATCTGACCGAAAGCATGGCTGACGTGACAGGTGTGGCACCGTTATAACAGTAGAAATTCTTGCCTCCCTCCATATAAAGAGCCTGATAAAAATGGCTCACATTTATATTCATCAGGGAAGAAAACTGTGTTCCAGAAGCATAGCCGTATCGTGTGCCATCATTTTTAGTAAGTCGGCCTGTATCCTCAACCCTGTAAAATGGTACATCGTTGTCAGCTGCATCCTCTTTTGCCAGCTCCAGTGCCTTTTGCATATCGTCCACATTGGCATTGTAGCTGCTTCTGCCGGTACATCCAAGTCCTGTCACAGCCATATTGACAGCCAGCTCCACAATCGCAATACCGCATGTTATGACCATCAAAAGATCCCTGTTTTTCCTTGCTGCAAGCTTTAAGAGTACTGTCATAATGCCGTACAGCGCAACAAACAATATGCTTATGATAACTGCATAATACTCTGTCACATCCTCATCGGCAAACATCGTGCTTACTGCCATAAGCGCCGATGCAAATACAACTGCCACGCCAATATGCCACAGTCTTATGCCACGCCACTTTCTTACTGTAGCATAGCCTATGGTCAATACAAGAAATGCATACAGATACGACTGTCTGCCAGGCAGCGAATCCGGAAAATGCAGTCCGTGCCATATAAAGTCAAGCTGTTTATTGGCAAAGCTTGCCATGAAAAACAACACAAATAATACGGGAGCTATTTTTTTCTTCCAATTAATCCTTTTATTGAGCACAAACAGTATCAAAAGCATCACACTAAAGGCTCCGGCATACAGATTCGGCCAGTTCTCTGCCCCCTCATAGACGCTTGCTGTCGTGCACATCCTGCCGACCTCCGATAAGAGATTAAAATACCACTCTATCTGCTTTGGGAACTCGATGCCCGACGAACCGCTGTAGCTTAAAATGATAAGCTCCGGGATGATTAGCACCATCGCAGTGCCTCCAGCCAAAAGCGAGTAAACGGCAAATCTCACAATTGCAGCCATTTTACCGCCCTTTTGCGTAAAGAAAAGCCATGCAAACCAAAATACCAAAAAGATGCAAAGCATGATGCTCAGATAATAGTTTGACAATATACAAAGTGCCAGTGATACATAGTAAAGCACCGGCTTTTTGTCCCGCACAAGCTTCTCAAGTCCTACTATCGCAAGCGGTGCAACCGCCACAACATCCATCCACATGACATCCCAGCTATACGCAGCTACAAAGCCGGAAAGCGCATACGCCGTAGAGAAAACAAATGCCGGCACAAATGTATTATTGTGATATCTGTTATCCTTTCCAAGAAGCACAAAGTGCTCCTTCAGAAAATAAAAAAATGTTGCTCCGCTAAGCGAAATCTTAAAAATGATAAGCAGCTCAATAAACTCAATAATATGGCTCTTTGGAAAAAGCACCACAAGCCAGTTTAACGGACTCGCCAGATAATAGGCAAATACCGATACAAAATCACTGCCCAGCCCGATATTCCATGTATACATGAGGCTCGCACCATTTCTTAGCTTTTCCCACAGCTCATTAAAGAAAGGCAGATACTGGTGATACAAATCCATATGCAAAAGGCAGTAATCGCCAAATGGATATACACCATTTCCTATACAGATGATTATACATATGAAAAACGGAATTAAAAACGCTGTCAAAAGTGGATGCTTTTTAACAAAATTCATCACTTATCCTCCCAGTCAAACAGTCTGTAATATTGCAAAAGCTTATAATCGTTTAGCATATCCGAATCGGCCTGCTTATTTTTGCTGCCGGTTGCCTTGTCTGATTTATTTGATGCTTTATCTAATGTCTTATCTGCAGTTTTATCCGTGCGTACCGCTGATATAATTGGATACTCCTCCTGCAGCTTTAGCAGAAAACTCTGATAGTCATTTGTCGGCACACCAGCCGCTTTAAGTACGTTTGCAGCCAGATAATTAACGCTCGTGTCTTTTCCTGTGGCCTCATCAATATCATAATTTGCCCAGATAACATACGGCACCTGATATCGCAGCTTAAGCTCTTCATTTGATAAATTATTATAGTCCATGCCGTTTGCTGCAAGAACAGAGCTTGCCACAGTATCATTTGGCTGATGATCACCGAAAAATACCACTATAGTTTTCTCATCCACATTTGAGAAATATTCAATGAGGTTCTTTAAATCCTCGTCTGTCATCTTAATCAAAGAAAGATACTGGTCAAGTGCAGAATTATTGAGCTTATCCGCTGTCACCGTATTGTCAAAGCCGTAGTAGGTATCCGTGTATCCACCATGGTTTTGCATAGTGACATTGAATATAAATGCCGGCTGACCATCCGGTTTGTTCTCATAGGTCTCAATAATCCTGTCAAAGGATGTCTCATCACTTATATATTTGCGCACAAACCTCTGATTAGAATAATCCTGCATAAACGAAAGATTGTCAAATCCCAAAAGAGGATAGACCGTATCCCGGTTCCATCCACTGCCATAGTACGGATGCTGTGCATACGTTGCGTAGCCTATGCTTTTTAAATAGCTTGCAAGGGAAGGTGTCTTGCTCTTTATATACTGCTGATAAGGAATACTTCCTACCGGAAGAAAAGCCATCGTATTGCCTGTCAGAAACTCAAACTCAGTATCGGCGGTATTTCCACCACATACAGACGTATTCAGATATCCTGTTATAGTGTTCTCATTGCCCTTTTCAAGACTGTGCACAAACGGCATATAGTCTGTATTTGTATCAAAATCACCCAGCACTGACAGGTCTGAAAATGCCTCATCCATCACAACTATAATATTCGGATAATCACTTTTATCTGTAATTGCAGTATTATTAGCTGCATCTGAATTATCATTTGTACTGGCATAGCTGTCAAGCAGCTCCTTAGCCTTCTGTCTGCTATACCCATCAGGCTTATCAACCGCCACAAACTTAAGATCCATCGCAAAGGTCACTGCCATTCCATTCACCTTTGTCATATATGCCGGTGTAAAGAGAAACGGATACAGATAATTGTCCGTCTGGAAATCCTCATCCTGCAGGGCATTCACAAACAGACACAGCGCAAGTATTCCAAGCACAGTCGGAATTAGTCTGAACCTGAATTTCCACTTAATTCTGAAATCAACAAAATGCATCAGCATAATAAGAGCTATAAATATAACTGTAACAACAACTACTCCTGCAGTCGGTGCGAAATCATAATTGGATGCAACACTTGTCGCCGTACCAATTGAAAAAATATCCCACGGAACAAAAGGAGTCGAGCGGAAAAGCATAACATAATGATTAATCAGTCCAAAAACCATGGCCAGAATAAAAACTGTACGAAGTGCCCATTTCGCCCTGCCCGTAACAAAATAAAGAATCCAGGCAATCAGCTCAAACAAAATAATATTAAAAAAACCTGCCATAAATCTGACTTCTTCAAAAGGATTATGTTCGTAGAACTCCATAAGATAAAAAGCCGCAATCGGAAAAATCGAGAATAATACAACATTGAATATAATTTCATATTTTTTATAAATCTTTTTTATCATCATAATGCTCCTGTTTACTATCTGGTATTACAGCCTATATGGCAGATTTTTGGGTACCTTTTTGGGCAGATTTTTCTTAAAAGTACCCTAATTTCTTTAATTTTTTGAAAGATTGTAAGTAAAGAAAAACCCCGCAAACCCTTGATTTTACTGAAAATCTTGGATTTACGGGGTTTTGCAAATAGTGCCGGCAGTGGGACTTGAACCCACACGGGCTTGCGCCCAACAGATTTTGAGTCTGCATCGTCTGCCATTCCGACATGCCGGCATCTTACGAACAGTCAATATTTTATCACAATTATTGACTTCATGCAACTAAAATTTGTAATTTCAATATAAATTTCAATGCGATTGTGACTGTTCACGCCTAACATTGTGACCAGCAACGATTACAGCTATTATAACAATATATTATTAGGGCGAAAATACTAGACTATTATGCTACTTTTTTTCTAATTATATATCCAATAAGAATAATGACAGCACTTGTTATGACACTTCCATAAAATGTCATGCCCCTGCACAAAAGCTCCATATTCGCTGCATTTCTACCAACAAGCTGTTTAAACCCATCAATCATAATATAATCAGCCACGCCCATAGCACCGGGTATAGGCACACAATTGGAGCCCATCGCCACAAAACACTGTATCACACTCACATCAACTGCCTTATTTACGCCTTCGCCGACTGCCATAAAAATCATAAACGATACCAAAAGCTGTGAAACTCTCTGCATTATATTCCAAAAGAAAATCTCGATGAGAAGCCCGGTCTGCCCTGTGATACTGTTTGAACACTCCTGATATTCTTTCATAGTATTTTTAAGCTTTATTCGAAGCCTGCCACCATGCCGTATTATATGTATTTTTTCAAAAAGCCGGATAAGACTATCACAAATTGAGTATAGTATGCTTCCCTTCCTTAGCAGCATATAAAATACAAGAGCCAGAAAAATCAGCACTACAATCCCCAAACATATAAATATCCGCGAAATACCTGAGAAATTTTTCAGCAATGGATACTTAAAAATCATACATAGTACGCCAATTGTTAAAAGTGAAAGTGTATACATAACAAGATTAATCAGCAGGGCCACTGTAGCAGCATAGCCCGGTATGCCATCCCTTATCATGAAATACGCACTGGCTGGCTGTCCTCCCGATGCCGATGGTGTAATAGCCGAAAAATACACATCAGCTCCACCATACACAGTACCATCAATCGCACTGGTTTTATACCCAAAGTGTCTTGCCATGCGTACCAGAGCAAAGCCTTCAAACCAAATAAACCCAAACGTACAAACAAAACTCATAAAAAGCCAGCCTTTATTTGCATTTATGATAAAACTCATAAGAATCTCAAACGAAAAATGCTTGCTCTGTGAGACAACAGTCCATATGCTTAAGATAGCTATAAAAACAGAAGCTATCGCCCAAAATATCTTTTTTCTGTCCATTAAATCTAATCCCCTTAAAAAAAACTGGTAAAGTGAATTATGTAAATACACCATACCAGTTTATTGTAGAGAATATATATAACTTTATCAAGTAAAATATTATTAATATCTTTTTAATGTTTGTTAAATTATTTACTGTTACAACCAACAAATAAGTCTAAATACAAATTAACTTCTATGATTCCTCTTCCTCATCATTGTCAGTGTTCATCATATACACACCCCTGCTTGCATCTCCATCAGGATTCTTTCCAAACTCATAATCATTTCCCGGCAGAATAGCATTTAAGAAAATCCCTGCGATAGCTGCAATTGCCAAAGCTGTCAGTGTAATTGATGTTCCTGCTACAGTAAATGTCAGTCCATTTCCAAAGCCAAGACCACATACAAAAATAACACCTGCAATAATCAGATTTCTTGATTTAGTCAGATCTACCTTGTTTTCAACAACATTTCTAACTCCTATTGCTGAAATCATTCCATAAAGCATAAATGAAACTCCACCAATAATCGCTGATGGCATAGTAGATATTACTGCCGAAAACTTTGGAATAAATGAAAGTGCAATAGCAAAAACAGCTGCAATACGGATAACTCTCGGATCATATACCTTAGACAGCTCAAGCACTCCTGTATTCTCACCATATGTTGTATTAGCCGGTCCTCCGATGGCTCCTGCGAATGCAGTTGCAATTCCATCACCTATAAGTGTCCTATGAAGACCCGGATCAGCAATAAAGTTCTGCTCTACTGTAGCAGAAATAGCAGACATGTCGCCAATGTGCTCCATCATAGTCGCAACAGCGATAGGCGCCATAACAAGAATGGACGTAATATCAAACTTCATGAACTGAAATTTAGGTATTCCGACCAACGCAGATGATGCAATTGATGTAAAATCAAGAATTGCTGAACCATCAGGATTAGTAAATCCGGCAGCATTCATAATAAGAGCCACAACATAGGAAATAATTACTCCCATTAGAATAGGAATGATCTTAAATAAGCCCTTTCCCCATATATTGAAAATAATTATAACTCCAAGTGCAATAATTGCAAGAACCCAGTTTGTTGAAGCATTATTGATAGCTGAGCCGGCAAGAGAAAGACCGATGCATATGATAATAGGTCCTGTCACTACAGGTGGAAGAAAACGCATTACACGCTTAATTCCAACAAGCTTAATGATAAGTGCAAGTACGAAATAAAGCATACCTGCAACAAATATTCCACCACAAGCATACGCAGCCTTATCATTGACAGCCATATCTGCATACATACCACTGTCAAGATTTGCAACCGTATAAAAGCCTCCTAAAAAAGCAAATGACGAACCCAAAAAAGCCGGTACCTTAAACTTTGTACACAGATGAAATATAAGCGTGCCAAAGCCTGCGCAAAATAGGGTAACCGATACAGAAAGACCTCTGGTAAGCGGCTCCCCACAAGCCTTCTGAAAATATCCTGATACAAGAATAGGCACAAGAATTGTTGCACCGAACATAGCAAACATATGCTGCAAACCAAGAATAAGCATCTTGGCCGTTCCAAGCTGTCTCGCATCACGAATTGGCTCCTGTTTCTTTTGTTCCATAACAACCTCCTTAATAAATTAATGTTTTCGATAAGTAACCGAAAACATTATAGCAGTTTTTAATTATTATTTCATTATTATTTCATTATTTTTTTACTATTTTTTACAAAAAAAAAGACATCTCATTAGATGTCTTAAATAATTCATATTTAATAGGTTTGTACCTTCAAAACTTCATACAAATTCGATTTTTTTCAATCTACACCGAAAAACTCATCTCGATTCCGCTTCGCTTCATCTCGATGGATTTGCTTCGCAAATCTGCGTCCAATTAAATCCAGATTTATGCAGACACGTCTGCAAAATCCATATTTCATTGTACTTGTTTTTCTCAGTTATTAACCAGATTAAGCCCTCGACCTATTAGTAACAGTCAGCTCCACATGTTG
>OLQD01000854.1_pt1 | contig 27839 bp, 20 predicted proteins | sample 1672841 | NCBI WGS metagenome assembly OLQD01 (sample SAMEA3136729, study PRJEB25190) | human gut metagenome | biome: human gut; feature: human-associated habitat; material: faeces | place: Austria | collected 2013 | reverse complement strand
GGCCGAAAGGATGTCGGCCTGCCACGCTTTCGTCAGGACTTCTGCGATCTCCGATTGGCGCTTCGATTCGGAGGCCGCCTCTGATTGGCGCGTCTTTTGCTGACCGTATTCCTTAATGACTGCCGTCCGGTCCTGAGTCGTGGCTTTTGCGGATTTATTTGCGGTCGGCATGTCCGGCGGCATTTTTATAATTCTTATATTTGCCGGCCGTCGGAACTGCTAACCGTTCAAAAGGACCTTGTGATATGGCATTGAAATTATTGACAACCAATAATACACAAGCATATGGATATTGCAAAAAGGTTTCCGGAAAATCCCATTCTCAGACCGTCCGACCTTCGTCCCGGCATTGACGGGATGGAGATAGTCTGTCTGCTCAATCCCGGTGTCTTCCGCCTCGGCGGCCGTACGGGACTGCTGCTCAGGGTGGCCGAAAGGCCGCGGCAGGAGGAGGGGCGCATCAGTTTCCCCATATACAACGACCGGGACGAGATAGAGGTGTTGTCTTTCGACAAGGATGACAGCCGGCTCGACGCCTCCGACCCGCGGGTCATCAAATACAACGGACAGAACTATCTGACGACGCTCTCTTACCTGCGTCCCGTCTTCAGCGACGACGGGGTGCATTTTTACGAGGATGCCGATTACCGGCCGATTTACGGCAAGGGGCCCCTCGAATCATTCGGCATAGAGGATTGTCGCGTCGCTACCATGGATGACGGTTATTTCCTGACCTTTACGGAGGTTTCGCCCGTTGCTGTAGGGGTGGGGCTGATAGCTACCCGCGATTTCAAAATCCTCGACCGCAAGGGCATGATATTCCCTCCGCATAACAAGGACTGCGCCCTTTTCGAATCGACGGTCGGCGGGAAATATTATGCCTTCCACCGTCCGAGCAGTCCGGAGCTCGGCGGCAACTACATCTGGCTTGCCGAGTCGCCCGACCGCCTGCACTGGGGGAATCACCGGTGCATTGCCGTAACGCGCGAAGGTCGGTGGGATTCCGCCCGCGTGGGGGCCGGAGCCGCCCCCGTCCGTACCGAGAAGGGGTGGCTCGAGATATACCATGGAGCCGACGGCAACAACCGTTACTGCCTCGGGGCGCTGCTTCTCGACCTCGAGAATCCTGCGAAAGTGCTTGCACGGAGCGACGAGCCCATCATGGAACCTACGGCACCCTACGAAAAGACGGGCTTCTTCGGAAACGTCGTCTTCACCAACGGACAGTATGTGGAAGGGGATACGATACACATGTATTACGGGGCGAGCGACGAAGTCATCTGCGGGGCCACCCTCTCCATCCGTGAATTTCTGGCCACGCTGAACGTGTAGCCGGAGTCGTACCGGTGATTCCGTATGCCTTATGAGTTACGGACCGGTCTGTTCCGGAGCGTGAAAACCGCCAATGTCGAAAATCTTATAGAAATATCATGGCAAAATTCCTCAACGAATTCCAGTATTTCCGCCGGCAGCCCCACAACATGAAGGTGCTGCTCATCACGAACCTCTGTTTCGCATTCGTACTCCCCGTCATAGAGATATTCGTCGGGGCGTACATCATGCGCAATACGAACAATCCCTCCTTCGTGGCCGTGTATCAGCTCGCGCAGTACACGGGCATCGTGCTGTCGTCGCTTATCAACGGTTTTCTACTGAAACGGATAAATGTCCGGACGCTCTATATGTTCGGTATTCTCGTGAGCGGTATCTCGCTGTTGGTGATGATGACCGTCCAGGCCGTAGGATTGTGGGAACTTGTTCTTTCGGGCCTGCTGCTCGGCGTTTCGGTCGGTTTCTTCTGGACGAACCGTTATCTGCTCGCGCTCAACTCAACGACGGACGACAACCGTAACTACTTCTACGGCCTCGAATCGTTCTTCTTCTCGGTATGCTCCATTCTCGTTCCGCTCGCTGTGGGCGGTTTCCTCGCCAAAGCCTCCGGAACGGGTTTCTTCGGAAGTACGATGGACATCAACAAGGCGTATCAGATAGTCACTTTCGTGACGCTCGGCATCTGCATCCTTGCCTGCATTGCCCTCTCGCGCGGGAAATTCACCAATCCGGCACAGAAGAAATTCCTTTATTTTAAATTCAACCGGTTGTGGAAGAAGATGATTGGCCTGGCCGCACTGAAAGGGCTCATTCAGGGTTTCCTGGTCACCGCTCCTGCCATCCTTATCCTGCGGCTTGTGGGCAGTGAGGGCGAACTCGGTCTCATACAGGGTATCGGCGGACTGATAACGGCCGTCATCGTCTATGTGCTGGGCCGCGTCACCAAACCCAAGGACCGTATCGTGGTATTCGCCGTGGGTATCGTCATCTTCTTTATCGGAACGCTCGTCAATGCGGCGCTCTTTTCGGCCGTGGGCGTAATTGTGTTCGTGCTGTGCAAAATCTTCTTCCAGCCGCTGCACGACCTCGCCTACAATCCGATACAGCTCCGGACGATAGACGTGGTGTCGCATCAGGAGCACCGCAACGAATACGCCTACATCATGAACCATGAGCTGGGTCTCTATGCGGGCCGGGCGATAGGGTTGGTGCTTTTCATCGTGTTGGCGACTTACGTGTCGGAGGATTTCGCACTGAAATTCGCACTGGTCATCGTCGGTGCCGTGGAGTTGCTCTCCATTCCCCTTGCCAAAAACATCACCAAGAATACGGACAAAGCCCCGAAGTATGCCGCACCCGACGTACAGGGCTCTTAAAACAGACGAAAGCTTATGAAAACCGGATGGATTTTTACGGCGGCTGCAGTCGCTGCGGCGGCGCTTGCGGGATGCCGCGAAAAAGGAGGTAGGGAACCGGGGCCTGCTCCCGGCGACGGGGTGGCTCAGGTGGCCATACCGCGGATAGAGAAGATGGACAACATGCCGGTGCCGTACAAGATAATCGACTGGAAGCGGAAAGCGCTCGAGTTCGACAATTACGCGTTCGATTTCGACTCCTCCATGCCGGCCGGGCCGATTATCTGGCTCGACGATGCACAGCGTAACGTGCCGCAGCAGACCTTCGGGCAGTACACTGCCATACACGATGTACGTCAGGGTCCCGAGGCGAACGGCGGAGAGTTCCACGAAAGCCTCACTTCGCTGGCGGCCATACTCGGAGGCGGACTGAACGGAATAGACAAGACCAACCAGAACGGGTACAACTTCGTGAAGATGGTGCAGAACTATTTCAACAGCGACAACGGGTGGAACATCGTCATGAACAACACCAATCCTGATGTGGCAAACCTCGGCGGGGGATACGGGCGCGACTGGTGGTACGACGTCCTGCCCAACTGTCTCTATTACGCCGTGTCGGATGTCTTTCCGGGCGTTCCCGGCGCGGAGGAGATACAGCGGACGGTGGCGGAGCAGTTTTACCGTGCGGGCGAGGTGCTGGGGGAGAACTACGACTACTCCTACTTCGATTACGGGACGATGACGCCGCACGTCAATCACATTCCCCTACAGCAGGACGCTGCGGGCGGCCACGGGTATGTGCTCTATTCCGCATACCGGAAATTCGGGGACGAGCGCTATCTGGAGGGGGCGAAACAGGCCATCCGGGCGCTGGACAACCAGAAAGAGAGCCGGTTTTACGAGATACTGCTTCCGTTGGGTATCTATACGGCCGCGCGGCTGAATGCCGAGGAAGGTACCGATTACGATACGGAGAAGATGATAAACTGGGTGTTCGATGGCGTGACCGACCCCAAGGGGCGTTACGGTTGGGGTATCATTCAGGACCGCTGGGGGCCCTACGATGTCAGCGGACTTCAGGGAAGCATTACAGACGGGGGAGGGTACGCCTTTTTCATGAACAGCGTGAAGATGGTGTGGCCGCTTCTGCCCATGGTAAAGTACGAGCCCCAGTATGCCCGTGCGATAGGCAAGTGGATGAACAACAACGTCAGCGCCTGCCGGCTTTTCTATCCGGACGAGATACCGGCCATCTACCAGTGGCTTCCCCAGCAGAAAGATATCACCCGCGGCGTGATAGCTTACGAGGGGCTTCGCAAGACGGACGATTACGGCAAGCCCGAACTGAAGGGTATGTCGCCCGTGGCCATCGGCGACGGGCCGAAATGGAACGAGGCCAATCCGCCCGAGAGCATGTTCAGCGTTTACAGCACCGCTCCGGTGGGGATTCTGGGGGCTACGGTGCATACGACCGATGTGGAGGGCGTGCTGCGGCTCGACGCCAATGCAACCGATTTCTATGCCGACAAGCCTTACCCCGTATGGCTGATATACAATCCCTATGAGAAGGAGGTGAAGATAACCTACGATGCGGGCGAGGGGGCCGACCTGTACGATGTGGTCGCCAGGGAGTATGTGGCACGCGATGCGCAGGGGCGTGTCAAGATAACCATTCCGGCCGATACGGCCCGGCTCGTGTATGAGCTGCCAACCGGAACGGTGCTCACCGAATCGGAGGGAAGGATAACCACCGATACCGGGCATGTGATACTCTATTGATTCGCTTTCCCGTACGAAAGGGTTGACCCCTTCCGTACGGGATATTCCCTGCGACAGAGGGGCAAATGGTGTACGAACAATTTAAAACATATTGGTATGAAGAGAAAACTACTGTTTCTTTTTTGTCTTGTCCTGGCGGTTCCGCTGATACCCGTTGCGGCGCAGCAGACCGCTACGGTCAAGGGTATCGTGACCGATGCCCAGACCGGCGAACCGCTCATAGGGGTGAGTGTCGTCGTGCCGGGAACCACGCACGGGATTGCGACCGACGTGGACGGTTCGTATGAACTGAACAATGTGCCCGAGGATGGTTCGCTCGAATTCTCCTATCTGGGGTACGAAACCCGTACGGTGGCGGTCGGAGGACGTACCGTCATCGATGTCGCGCTGGATATGGCTTCCGACCAGATAGAGGAGCTGGTGGTGGTCGGTTACGCGGTACAGCGCAAGCGCGACGTGCTCGGTGCGGTGAACAAGGTGGAGGGTGCCGAACTCGCCCAGATTCCGGTACCGTCGGCTCAGCTCGCCCTTCAGGGGCGTGTGCCGGGCGTTCAGGTCGCCTCGGCCAGCGGTGCTCCGGGTGCCGATGTGTCGGTGCGTGTACGCGGCGTGGGTTCGATAAACTCCAGCAACGAGCCGCTCTACATTATCGACGGCATCCAGATAGAGGGTGGTCTCAATACCGTGTCGCCCAACGATATCGAGGACATTACCGTACTGAAGGATGCGGCTTCGACGTCCATATACGGTTCGCGGGGCAGCAACGGTATCGTCATCATCACCACCAAGAAGGGACGGGCGGGTCAGGCGACCGTATCGTTCAATGCGGAGGCGGGCGTGCAGACCCACGGTTATCTTACCCCGATGGTGAATACGGCCGACTATATCTCCATCTATAACGAGGCCGCCCGCAACGACAATGCCATGGGCGGCGTGCAGCGCGACCTCATCGAGGGGAGTTATCTCGACGGACTGGCCGATGTGAACCATGTCGAGGAACTTTTCCGTGTGGCTCCGCTGCAGCGTTACGAGCTCTCCGTGACGGGCGGCAGCGAACGTACCACCTATGCGGTGTCGGGTTCGTTCTTCGACCAGGACGGTATCATCAAGAACAGCGGTTACAAGAAGATTTCGTTCCGCTCCAATGTACAGTCCGACGTCAAACCGTGGCTCAATGTCGGGATGAACGTCATCGGAAGCATGGCCGAGACGCAGAGCATTCCCAGCTCGGGCGACGGTTATCAGAACAACGAAGGAGGCAGTGCCATCCGCTACGCCCTGTTCCGTACGCCTGCCATCCCCACCTACGATGCCGACGGCAACTACGTGGACCTGCCGAGCGCCTATTTCGGACAGGGAATTTACAACACCTTTTTCGGCGACGGCTACAACCCGATGGGCGTGATAAATGAGACCGACCGGGTACGCAACGAGAAGGCGGTCATCGCGGCGGCGAACATGCTCATCAAACTCCCGCTCAACATCACGTCGCGGACGGTGGCCGGCGTCGATTACATGTCGGGGAGATACAGGCAGTTCAACCAGACGTGGGGTACGGGCGGCAGGATAAACAATCCCAACAGCCTTCTGGTGGAGAATTACGACAATTTCAACTGGACGTTCAATACGGTGCTCAACTGGGGCGAAACGTTCGGCGACCACAATGTGTCGGCCATGGCCGGTTTCGAGGCGGTGCGCACCACGACGTACAGCATGCAGAATACCGACCAGAATTTCGCCGACGACCTGATATTCATCGGTAAGGGACTCGATGAACAGCGGCGTACATCCTATGAGAACCAGCAGGCATTCACGCTGGCGTCGTTCTTCGGTTCGGTGAACTACAATTACAAGCAGAAGTACTATGCGGCGGCGACGGTCAGGGAGGACGGTACCTCCCGGTTCAAGGGACGCAACCGCTGGGGAACGTTCTACTCCGTATCGGGAGGCTGGAACATCGAACAGGAGAACTTCATGCAGGACGTGGATTTCATCGATATCCTCAAACTGCGTGCGGGCTGGGGTACGGCCGGCAACCAGAATGTGACGGCCTATGCGACAGAAGACCGGTATATGCCCAATTACAATTCGACCTTTGGCGGAGTGGTGGCACCGGGGTATGTACAGACGCAGATAGGCAACGAGAATCTCAAATGGGAGACGAGCAGCCAGCTCAATGTCGGTATCGACGTGGAGATGTTCCGTCAGACCTTCGGTTTCTCGATTGACTATTTCTATAAGCGGAGCGACAACATGCTCATGTTGCAGACCATGCCGCCCTCTTCAGGTAATGCGCAGCCCGCGTGGGTGAACAACGGAAGTATGCTCAATACGGGTATCGACTTCGAGATGTTCTATCGCCGCAATTTCGCAAACGCCGGTTTCGAAGTGAGCGTGAACGGCGGCTGGCTGAAGAACAAGGTGCTCGCCATCAACGGCAGCGTGCCGGGCGGCCGCGTGGACAACGGCGTCTATGTCACCCTGACCGAAGCCGGTTATCCGGTCGGTTCGTTCTATATGCTCGTCATGGATGGCATCTTCCAGGACCGCATGGAGATACTCACCTCCCCGTCGCAGTCTTCCAATCCGGACGACATACAGCCCGGTGACGTGAAGTTCGTCAACCAGAACGGCGACCTGGTCATCGACCAGAACGACCGTGTGCATGTCGGTTCCTCGATACCGAAGTTCACCGCCGGTATCAATCTCTCGGGCTACTGGAAGAATTTCGACATCTCCTGCTTCTTCCAGGGGGCTTTCGGTCACAAGATATACATGCAGGTGGCACAGGACATCGAAGGGTTCTACCGTGCGTTCAACGTGACACAGAACTATTTCGATAACCACTGGACGGGGCCCGGCACCTCGAATACGCAGCCGCGTGCATCGTGGAAGGCGAAGTTCAACAACGCGAGGGTATCCACGCGGTTCCTCTACGACGCCTCCTACATGCGTCTGAAGAACCTCCAGATAGGGTACACCATACCGAAGACGGAGAAGATAGGCATCAGCCGGCTGCGCGTCTATTTTGCGGCCACCAACCTCTTTACCATCACCAAGTACCCCGGCATGGACCCGGAGATGACCGTGAGCGCCAACTCTGCCTCCGAAGGCGACCGTGCCGCCGGCATCGACTGGGGTACCTATCCGATAGCCCGTTCGTTCACGTTCGGTATTAATCTTACTTTCTAAAACGCGGATACGATGAAACGGAATATTATATCATACATATCGGTTGTGGCGGTTTGCTGTACGGCATCCGTCGCGTGCAGCGACTTCCTGACCGAAGAGCTCCAGACCGATTACAGCAGCAAGACCTTCTACACCTCGGCTGCCAATGCCGAGCGGGCCGTGAACGGCATCTACAACAACATCATGTTCACCAGCGACCAGAACATGCTCTGGGTGTTCGGCGACGTGGCGTCGGACGACTCCGAGAAGGGGGGCAGCGCGGGCGACAAGTCCGATATCGACTATATAAATAACTTTTCCGCCATGGCCGACAACGGCATTCTCGGCGACTATTGGACCTACCTCTACGAAGGGGTGGCCCGGGCCAACAATGCCATTGCCTACATTCCCGGTATCCAGATGGACGAGGAGCTGAAGAGCCGCCTCATCGGCGAGGCCAAGTTCCTCCGGGCGCTGAATTATTTCCATATCGTGAACATCTGGGGCGCAGTGCCGTTGCGGACGGAACCCAATGCCGCCGATAACGGCAATCTTGCACTCAGCGACGTGGAGACCGTGTATGCGAAGATAGAGAGCGACCTTTCCGATGTTATCGCATCGACCGTACCCATTTCCTATTCGGGTGAGGATGCAGGGCGTGTGACACAGGGGGCCGCCTATGCCCTGCGGGCCAAGGTACATCTGTTCCGTCAGAATTGGGGAGCTTGCCTCAGCGACATCGAGAGTCTCGAAGCGCTGCATCAGTACGAGCTGGCCGAGAGTTACCAGGAGCTGTTCGTCCCCGGTGCGGAGGATAACAAGGAGGTCATCTTTGCGGCGCGTCACCTCTCCGGGCAGAATCCCGGATTGGGTAATATCCTGAACGTCTATTTCGCCCCCTCTGTCGAGACGGGCTACTATTTCAATGCTCCCACGCAGAGTTTCGTGGATTGTTTCAACGAGCAGACCGAGGAAGGGGAGACGGACCCGCGTCTGGACATATCCATCGGCCGTCCCGGTCAGCCGTGGGTGAACGGCGATACGTTCGATGCGAGCTGGTCGCCTACGGGATATCTCGTGAAAAAGTACGAACAGCCGCTTTCCGAAGTCCCGGTCGGAACGAAGAGCGACGGTTATCTGCCTTACATTTATCTCCGTTATGCCGACGTGCTGCTGATGAAGGCCGAGGCGCTGGCGAACCGTAACACGGGTACCGATTTGGAGGATGCCTGCGATGCGCTCGATCTCGTGCGCGGCCGTGCCGGACTGGCGCCTACGACGGCTGGAACCCAGGAGGAGGTGTTGGCTGCCGTACGGCTCGAACGCCGGCGCGAACTCGGGTTCGAATCGCACCGCTTCTTCGACCTGATGCGCTGGGGCCGGGAAATCGCCGTGGAGGCGCTTGGCCCGGATATTGCATCCGTTTGGACCGGAGGCCGCTTCTATTTCCCGATACCGCAGTCGGAACTCGATTCGAACAAGGGAATAGAGCAGTGAGAGCGGGAACGGGGCGAACAAGGCCGGCAAGTCGGATATTATCTGAACAATTTCAATATTTACCGATTTTAAAACAAACAATTATGAAAAATTTTCTGAAAAGTGCATCGGCTTTCGTGCTCATGCTGGGTGCGGCTGTCATGCTGTTCACCGCCTGCGACAAGAAGGGCGGTAATTCGGGCGGCAACGGAGACGTGGATAAAACCAAGCTCGAAGCGTTGATAATCGAGTGCGAAGCACTGCTCGACGGAGCGACGGCCGACGACTATCCGGAGGCCAATATCGAAGCCTTCACCAATGCGGTGAACGACGCCAAGGCCATCCGCGACAATCAGAACGCCACGCAGTCGCAGGTGGACCTGATGACCAATAACCTGACGCTCGCCAAGGAGACTTTTGTGGGCAGCAAGTATGAAAGCATTCCCGATTCGAGCGTCATCGCTTTCTTCGATTTCGAGACCATCAATGACAACACCGTCGCTTCGACCGGGACCAAACCGGTGGTCGGCGTGCTGCAGGCCGGGCCGGCGGAGATATTCGGTTCCGATACCGAACTTCCGTCGCTGGTGGACGGTGTGGGTGCAGGCAAGGCTATCTACTTCAGCAAGGGTAACTACCTGGCAGTGGAGGATTACAATCCTGCCGATTTTCTGATGAACAACATGTCGTGGTCGGCATGGGTGAAGGTGGACGACGCGAGCCGTGCGAACAACTACATCGTCTCCCTCAACTACTGGAACAACTGGAAACTGAACGTAGAGAACAACGGCAAGCCTTTCTTCACGGTCAAGACCACGACAGCGACGGTCGATATGGACAACGAGTCGGTAGGGACCGTCAAAGACGGTGTATGGGTACATTTGGCCGTTACGATGGACCTCAATGCCCATACCGTAGTGTTCTATGTGAACGGTATCGCCACGAAGACCTGGGACTCCGCGACCAAGGAGAACCTGACCGGTTCCATCGCTTCGGCGTATGTGTCCCCGATAGGACGCCAACTTCCGTTGCTCATCGGTGCGGCGACCGTTTACGACGAGGCCGCTACCTGGGAGTGGGATTCGTGGAAGACTCCCGACGGTTGGGACTCCATGAGGGGGGCCATAGATAATCTCGGCATCTACAATACGACGCTGACCGCAGGACAGGTGGCACGTCTGTACCAGATGCAGAAACCCCAGTAGAATTTTCATCCCGCAAGGGATATCGAATACGGGGCTCCGGAGTTGAATCCGGGGCCCCGTTTTTTTGTCGTCCCGGCCTCCGGTCGTGTGCGGCGGTCGTGGAGGAGGGAGCGGCCGGTTTCGGGACGGTCTGGTGCAGGGCGGGTCGTCGCATGATGCGGAATGTGTACGGGGTACCAGAAAAGAAAGACGTGCCGGATTGCCGCGTCGTGTCAGGAAGAGGCCGGCGTGCGGGGGCGTGTGTAGAGTCGGATACCTCGGTGGGCCTGCTCTCCGGAACGGTCGTGCCCGGTTGTGGCAGACAGGATTATGACTCTGGAATTGGGGTAGGAAGAGGGCTTTCCTGCCTGTTCTCCGGTACAGGAGTGGGGGCGGGATTTATTCCGGGAAGCCTGTGGAACGTAGTCGGATTCATATTCGTATTCGGGCTGATATTGTCGGCCGTGCTCCGGCGGAAGGAAGCGGAGAGCTGTTCGGACGAAGGAATGAAAAAGCCGCCGTACATCCGGATGTACGGCGGCTTGCGTGCGGAAACCGCGAAGGTTATTCCGTCAGTTTCTTGAACTTGTTCTTGATGCTGAACAGCTGGAAGGCGAACACCACGAGCGATACACCCGCTACCAGGAACGATATGCCTACCCATACCACGACGGCTGCGATGCCGAACAGCGGCTGGAAGAGTATCATCAGCGAGCAGATGATGAGCAGAATGCCGAGGATGATGGTCCATACCATGCCATTGACCTTGAAGTGGCTCATTTCGCTCGCGATGCCGATGAGACCGATACCGCGGAACAGCAACCATATGCCGAGTACGATAGGAAGCATCATGGCCGTAATGGCCGGGCTGCATATCAGAATGATGCCGAGGATGATTTCCAGGACACCCAGTACCGCGGCCCATCCCCGGCCTACCATGTACTTTTCGGTAAATGCAATTACCACCTCGATGATACCCGAAACGAGCATCAGTACGGCGAAGAGTGCTGCCATGCCTATGTAGCTTTCGCCCGGATAGGTGAAGATGAGAATACCTACCACGAAGATGGCCACGCCGAGTATCAGCATTGCCCACCAATAGCGTGTCAGGCTTTTGAAACGTTCCATTAATGTTTCCATATCAAAATGTTTTTAACGGTTAAGAAAAATTATGTCTGGCTTAAACGTTACAAGAACCGTGCAAAAACAGGATGCGGCGGGAGGGGCGTGCGGATGTGGTTGCTGTTTGGTGACAGGATATTGGCCTGGAAGCCTCCCGGTCGGGAACGGTCTCCGGGGAATAGGCGTATTTCTTGGAGATGAAAGGCTGGTTTGCTGAGGGGAGCCCTTTTGCGGCTGCCATTTCCGGCTGTCTTTGCCGGGCTTTTCCCGTTTAGAGAGACGGACGTGAGTTGCGCGGAATATACTGTACGGAGCGTTTGTATCTGTACGGAGCGCTCTCCTCTGCCGCTCTGTCGGTTGCTGGGGCGGGGAGTGCCAGTCTGACGGCAGCTTCCGTTATCCGGAATCCGAGCGGGGTGTCTCCGAGCGGGTCGCCGTCGGCTTCCACGGCGAAAATATTGTCCGTTTCGATGCGTATCTCTCTGCCTCTCCAGTGCAGGCTGCCGGGCAGGTCATACGGTTTACCACGGAACAGCTTGTAGAAGAGGCGCAGACAGGTCATTCGGCAGCCTCCGGGCTGCAGGGTGAGTTCAAAATGCCCTTCGGGAAACTCGCCGGAGATGACGAGGGTAGCACCCGCGGCACGGCCGCAGTAGACGGATTGTCCGTCCGCATAGATACGTACTTGCGGAGCGCGGTAGGAGAGGATACTTTCCAGTACGGCCCAAAGGCGTCTCGGTACGGTCGCTTTGCCCTCTTCCCGGAGCCGGTTGAATCGGGCTGCGAGCATGGCATACAGTCCCATGCCGGCTTCGCCTGCCATCAGGCGCTCCTGTCGGTAGTGCGACTGACTGTATGAGACGGTTGCGATGTGGTATAAAGAGACATATCCCGAAGCGATGGCCGAGACCGCTTCGGGATATGTCTTCGGTATGCCGGCTATCCTGCAGTTGCCTGTCGGGATGATGCCGAGCGTTATCTCTTCCGGCCGGACGGCCCGTTGGATGAAGAGTCCGTTCACCACTTCATGCAGTGTCGTGTCGCCTCCTACCGCGATGATGTGTCTTATGCCGTCGTTGACGGCGGCGACAGTCAGCTCCACCGCATGGTACCGATGCGCGGTGAAGACCGCCTCGGCAGTGATTCCGGCCCTGCGCAGCAATCGGTCTATCAATGGCCACTCCGCGGCGGCGCTGCCGCCCGCCGCGGAGGGATTGATGATTGCGAGCCATTTGGCACCGGAGCTCTCCGCAGGTTTATACCCTACCGTTCCGTCCACCGCTTTCCCTTATTTCACGGGGATGGTTTCCAGCGTGTGGCAGAGGAACTTCCAGAACTTCTCGACCGAAGCGATGTTTACCTTCTCATCGGGCGAATGGGGATATTTGATGGTGGGGCCGCAGGATATCATGTCCATGTCGGGATATTTGCCGCCGATGATGCCGCATTCGAGTCCGGCGTGTATCGCCATGACGGCCGGTTCCTTGCCGAAGAGTTCTTTGTATCCAGCCTTCATCGCCCTGAGAATGGGCGAATCCATGTTCGGATTCCAGCCGTCGTAGGCTCCGGAAGTCCTGACGGTCGCTCCGGTGAGCTCGAAGACGGTGCGTATCATGAGGGCCAGGTCGTCCTTTTCGGTATTCACCGAACTGCGAAGCAGGCACATGATTTTGAAGTAGCCGCGTTCGGACACCACCCTTGCGAGGTTCGAGGAGGTCTGTACCAGCCCCGGCATCGAGGTACTCATGCGCATCACTCCGTTCGGGCAGCCGAATACGGCATCCACCAGATTGGCCTGGTCGAAGAAATTGATGGCTTTGGAGGGAGTCTTGACAGGAACGGCCTTGAAGGAAATGCCGTCCTCGATGCCCTTGTATTCGTCGATGTATATCTTTTCAAACTTCTTGACGGCATTCTGGAAGGCTTTCTCGTGTTTTTTCATCACTGCCACGGTGGCGAATGCCTCGCGCGGAATGGCGTTGCGCAGGCCGCCGCCGTCGATGTCGCAGAGCATGATGCCGAGCTTTTCCTGGCAGTTGCGCATGAAGCGGGCGAAGAGCTTGTTGGCGTTGGCCCGTTGGAGGATAATTTCCATGCCGGAGTGGCCGCCTTTGAGACCTTTGATTTCGAGTCGGTATCCGGCGAAGTTCTCGCGGTCGAGCTTGACCGTATCGTACTTCATGGTGGCCGTCAGGTCGAGCCCGCCGGCGCAGCCTACATAGAGTTCACCTTCCGTCTCCGAGTCGAGGTTGATGAGGATGTCGCCCTTCAGTTCGCCGGGGCGCAGTGCGAAGGCTCCATCCATGCCGGTCTCCTCCGTGGCCGTGAAGAGCGCCTCAATGGGGCCGTGTTTCACCGTTCGGTCCTCCAGTACGGCGAGGATGGCCGAAGCTCCGATGCCGTTGTCGGCGCCGAGCGTTGTCCCGTTGGCCGTTACCCAGTCGCCGTCGATGTAGGCCTCGATACCGTCCTTCTCGAAGTCGAATTCCTTGTCGGAGTTCTTCTGCGGCACCATGTCAAGGTGAGCCTGCAGGACGACCGTCTTGCGGTTCTCCATCCCCGGAGTGGCCGGTTTGCGGATGATGATGTTGGGGCCGGCGTCCACGGTGTAGTCCAGGTTGTGTCTCTTGGCGAAGTCGATGATGTACTCCCGTATCTTCTCCTCGTGGTGCGAGGGGCGCGGAACGGCGCATATCTCCGAGAACCGCGTCCACAGCAGTTCCGGTTTCAGTTTTTTCAAGTCCTTGTCCATAGTCTTATGCATTTTGTGATTTCGTTTCGTTTATCGTTTTTCACGTCTGCCGGCCGTCATTGCCTCCGGTACTGCGAAAATACCCGTCACAACCGCCGGCGTATCGCTGGCGCAGGCCCGGTATGCGTTCGCCCGGCAGTTCGCTGAAACAAATATAATGAATATTTCATTCAAAAAGCCGCAAACGCCCGTCTGCGTCTCTTCAATACACAAGCGCGCAGCGTTCGGTCGAAACAAAGATGTGAATAAACCCCGGGAAAACCTTATAAAATTGCCTGAAAGATTTACATTATTACGTATTACCGTCCTGTTATCACGTTCTATCCTCCTGGTGGCTGCGCTTTCCTGGAAAATTCCTGCGTCTTGCGCGGGTGTCGTGTGACGGTTCAGCGTGCTTCGTCCGTCGCCGGCGTCTCTTTGCCCGCCGTCTGCTCCTGCTCCTTCTCGAACGCCTTAACAATGTGCTTTACCAGCCGGTGACGGATGATGTCGCGCTGGTCGAACTCCACGATGCCGATACCGTCTATTCCCCGCAGCAGCTCCATGGCCCGGACGAGGCCGGAATCGGAACGGCGCGGCAGGTCTATCTGGGTGATGTCGCCCGTCACGATGAACTTCGCGTTGCGTCCCATGCGGGTAAGGAACATCTTGAGTTGGGAGAGGGTGGTGTTCTGTGCTTCGTCGAGAATGACGAAAGCGTTGTCCAGCGTCCGTCCGCGCATGTAGGCGAGCGGGGCTATCTGCACTGTGCCCTCGTCGATGTACTTCTGGAGCTTGGCTGCCGGAATCATGTCGTTCAGTGCGTCGTAGAGCGGTTGGAGGTAGGGGTCGAGTTTCTCCTTGAGGTCCCCGGGGAGGAAACCGAGTTTTTCGCCCGCCTCTACCGCGGGGCGCGTCAGGATGATTCTTTTCACCTCCTTGTTGCGCAGGGCGCGTACCGCCAGCGCTATCGCGGTGTAGGTCTTGCCGCTTCCGGCGGGCCCTACGGCGAATAGCAGGTCGTTGTCGTCGTACAGCTCTACCAGGCGCTGCTGGTTCACCGTGCGGGCCTTGACGATAAGGCCGCCGTTGCCGTAGACGATGGTGTCTTTGCTTTGTGCCTCTTCCGCTTTGTGGAGACCTTCCGAGAAGACCTGGCCGACGACTTCGGGTGATATGTGGCCGTATTTGGAAGAATAGGCCATGAGAGCCTGCATCTTCTCTTGGAAACGTTCCAGTTCCGCTTCGTCGCCGATAGCCTTTATCGAGGAACCGCGTGCGACGATTTTCAGCTTCGGGAAAAGGTCGCAAATCCGGTTTAGGTTGGCATTTGCGACCCCGTAGAAGGCAAGGGGTTCCACCCCTTCGAGTGTTATGGTCTTTTCAGGCATTCCTGTCCGACTGTTTTAGAACAGGTAGCCGATGGTGAACGTCCAGCTCGTAGGACGGGTATTGATGGAGGCGAGGTCGCCGATGTTGGCGATGTCCTTCTTCGAGAAGACGCCGTTGTAACGGATGTCCACCATGATGTTGAACAGGTCCACACCGATGCCTGCGGTCCAGGTTACGGTCTGTTTCCGGAACATGTTTTCGAGGTCGGCCACGTTTTCCACATTCGAGAACTTGGCCGTGGAGACGAGGTTGAAGACCGGGCCTACATTGGCGCGTACCTTGACGAAATTGGAAGAGCCGATGCCTACGCCTACAAGTACCGGTACGCTGAAGTTGTTGGTCGTGACGCTCGTCGGGTTGAGGCCTGTCAGCGATACGTCCTTGTATTTTCCCCAGTCGTAGAGCAGTTCGCCCTGAACGTAGATGGGCAGCAGGGGAAAGTCCACGCGGGCCACGATGCCGGCGTTGAAACCGCTCGCATTTTTCTTTATCGTTTCGGCGTTGAGCAGTGCCTTGTAGTCGATTTTCTGCTGGTTGGTCGTGTAGCCGGCTTTGATACCGAACGATACGAACGGAAGTTTGTAGTTGTTCCCGGCCATGGCCGAAACCGAAATCAAGAGCGCCGCAACGGCTAAAGCAATCTTTTTCATAGTCCTGTGTTTTTTAGTGATTGTCTTTCGACAAAGATAGGCTTTTTTCCCTTTCGCCGGCATATCGGCAGCCACAATCGCTCGCTCGGATGGGTTATCTCTATGGGAAAATGATTTCCGTACTTCCCGTTATCTCCGTATCCTGTTCCCGCAGGACGACGGTAACCGTGTGTTTTTTTATCTCGGGGAGAATCGTGAATTTCAGGTATAGTTCGAAAGGGTCGAGCATATACATCTCCTCCGCATCGAGTTCGCAAAGCGTCCCGTTCACCGGCAGGTATCCCTCCAGATATGAGATTCCGTTCTCTATCCGGTAGTCTTCGGGCAGTTCCCTCCAGTCGAACGGAGCCGTATAGCCGTTCCGAATATACCGGTAAGGCGAGGCGCCCACGATGCGCACGATGTCCGAGAGGGAGGTTCCGGCCGGATGGGCGGCATCGAAATCCCTGTCGCTGAAGATGTCGATTCCCGAAAATTCGTTGCAGTATACCGTATGGCTGAACGGAGCGAGCGGACGGTTGTAGGCCGTATCCCCGTATTTTTCGCTGAGCGCTTTGAACCGTACCGACGGCGGAACCGAATAGCTGCATGTTTCGTATGTTTCCGGCATGATTTGAATATAGGGGTAGTCAAAATATTGCCGGACGGCAATGGCTGACAGGTCGTAATATTGCTGGACGAACGAAGGCGAAATCGTTCCGTCTCCGTCGGTATTGCCGGTCGGGGCCTGTCGGCACCCCGCCGCGGTGACGGCTGCTGCGAGCAAGCCGGCGTAAAGGATGAATCGGTTCATCGTCGGGTACGTTTTAAGGTCGGATGTCATGCCGGTTCCGGCATGGCTACAGACGAATTGACACATATACGCATATTAAAGATAGGGATTTTGGAGGTTTTCCAAAAAATTTTACCGGGAAATCGGTGAATTTTTATCGATGTTAGCGACGGGAGACCGTGGCGTATGATTGTTGAGTTGCCGGATTCTGCCTATCTTTGCGGCACATTTAAAAATCGGGTATCATGGGCATAGTAGCTATCGTCGGGCGTCCCAATGTGGGGAAGAGTACCTTGTTCAACAGGCTGGTGGGAATGAGGCAGGCCATCGTGGATTCCACGGCCGGTACCACCCGCGACCGTCACTACGGGCGTACGGACTGGAACGGCCGCGAATTTTCCGTCATCGACACGGGTGGGTATACGGTGAACGGCGAAGATGTGTTCGAGGAGGAGATACGGCGGCAGGTGATGCTGGCCATCGACGAGGCCGACGTGATACTCTTCATGACCGAGGTGAGTACCGGTATCACCGATCTCGACATGTTCATGGCCGACATTCTGCGCCGTGCCGACAAGAAGGTGTTTCTCGTGGTCAATAAGGTGGACAACAGCGAACAGCTCTACGGTACCCCCGAATTCTACGCACTGGGATTGGGCGAGCCCTACGCCATCAGTTCGATGAGCGGCAGCGGTACGGGCGACCTGATGGATGCCATCGTGGCCGCACTGCCTCCCGACGAACGGGACGGCGGGGAGGAGGAGCTTCCGCGCATCACCATCGTGGGGCGTCCCAATGTCGGAAAGTCCTCCATGACCAATGCCCTGCTCGGTCAGGAGCGCAACATCGTGACGCCCGTGGCCGGTACTACCCGCGACTCCATCCATACGCGCTACAACAAGTACGGCATGGATTTCTACCTGATAGATACCGCCGGGCTCCGCAAGAAGGGAAAGGTGACGGAAGACCTCGAATTCTATTCGGTGATGCGTTCCATACGCGCCATAGAGAGTTCCGACGTCTGTATCCTGATGCTCGACGCCTCGCAGGGGGTAGAGTCGCAGGACCTGAATATCTTCAATCTCATCGTCCGCAACCGGAAAGGGTGCGTCATCGTGGTGAACAAATGGGACCTCATCCCGAAGGACAGCAATACCATGAAAGAGTGGCGTGCAGCGATAGCGAAAAAACTCGCTCCGTTCAGCGATGTGCCGGTCATCTTTACCTCCGTGCCCGACCGGCAGCGCATTCTCGAAGTGCTTCAGACAGCCCTGCGGGTTTATCGGTCGCGTGCGCGGCGGATTCCGACTTCGGAGTTCAACGACTACATCCTGCCGATAATCGAAGAGACACCGCCGCCCTCGATAAAGGGAAAATACATCCGCATCAAATATGCGGCCCAACTTCCCAACCCTACGCCCGTGTTCGCCTTTTTCGTCAATCTGCCGCAGTATATAAAGGATACGTACAGGCGTTTTCTCGAAAACAAGATACGCGAGCATTGGGATTTCTCGGGAGTACCCATTCAGATATATTTCAGACAGAAGTAACGGTCGGTTTCCCGCCTCCCGCAGAAGCGCTGCCGGGGCGGGGCGTTCATGGAAGGTTTAAACGTTTCGTAACATGTCACACCAACAACGGCGCACGATTGCGCTGCCCCTCGCCATGCTGATTGGCGCGGTATTCCACGGCTTTTTCAACAAACTCTCCTTTCTGCCCCCTTACCTTATCTTCGCGATGCTGTTCGTGACCTACTGCCGCGTGTCGGCCGGACAGGTGCGGTTCCGGGCGTTTCATTGGGTATTGCTGGCGGTGCAGATGTCGCTGGGCATCCTGCTCTATCTCGTACTGTGTCGGGTGAATCCGCTGCTCGCCCAGGGGGCCATGATGTGTTCCTTCGTGCCCACGGCGATGGCCGCTACCACGATAGGGGGCATGCTCGGCGCCGATGTGGCGACGATGGCCTCGTTCTGTCTGATGAGCAACATGGGGGTGGCGGTGGCCGCACCGGTGCTCTTCGCCGCCATAGGGGCCAATCCGGAGCTCTCGTTCCTGCAGTCGGTCGGAATCATCTTGTGGAAGGTCGTGCCGCTGCTCATCCTGCCTTTCGTCTGCGCCGTCCTGCTGGAGCGGTTCGCCCCCCGCTGGCACAAGGCTGTCCGCGACCGGCAAATCATTTCATTCTGGATATGGGCCGCCTCGCTGACCGTGGTACTCGGACGGACGGTGGAATTCCTGCTCGCGCAGCCGAAAGAGAATTATACCGTCGAGGTACTCCTCGCTGCGGTTGCGTTGGTCATCTGCCTGTTGCAGTTCACTCTCGGCAGATATATAGGCCGGCGTTTCGGCGATACGGTGGCGGGAGGACAGTCCATCGGACAGAAAAATACGGTATTGGCCATCTGGATGGCCCAGACGTGGCTCGACCCCCTCTCTTCGGTGGCGCCCGCCGCCTATGTCATCTGGCAGAATATCGTGAACAGTTGGCAGTTGTGGCGTTATAGGGGGGACGGCAGGGGGCGCAGTTGAGTGCTGAGCCGTCGAAGCGGACGGATGCCGCACCTTCCGGGACGAAAGAGACCGGAAGGTGCGGCATTTCGTCTCTCATCTCTCGTCTTTCGACGGTCGGCCGTTTAGCCGTGCTGTCGGTAGGCGATGAGCCTTCCGGTGTCGAGGTTGTGCGTCGCCGCCATAAGCAGACCGCCGCGGGCTGCGATGAATCCCACGAATGCCAGCCACAGGGCGTTATTGCCTATCAGACCGACGGTGGAGTAGTAAAGTCCGAAATAGAGGGCGATGGCGATGAACATGGTGTTTCGCAGTGTTTTCGTCTGTGTCGCACCGAGCAGGATGCCGTCTATCAGGAAGGGCAGGCATCCCACGAGCGGAATGGCGATAACCCATCCGATGTAAGCGCCAGCCGTATCGAGTATCGCTCCGGAGGGGTTGAAGAGGGAGAGGATGCTGCGCCACCCGGTCAGGTAGACGGCGACGTAGAGAACGGCTATGCCGAGGCTCCACCCGAAGAGTTTGCGGATAGCCTCCCGCAGGGCCGGACGGTTGCCGGCGCCGATGTATTTGCCGGCCAGCGATTCGGCGGCGTAGGCGAATCCGTCGGACATATAGGAGAATAGGGTGAAGAGTTGCATAAGGAGCGTATTGGTGGCGAGCACGGTGTCGCCGAAACGCGATGAGGCGGCCGTGAAGAAGGTGTAGGCCGTCACCAGACAGAGAGTACGCAGGAAGATATCCTTGTTGATGTGGAAGAACTGCTTCATGGGTTTGAGCCGGATGCTGCGCCGCAGGTCGGCATATTTTGCCAGCCGGCCGTAGTAGACGCCCCAGAATATCCACGACACCGCGACGCCCGTGTACTGTGCCACCACCGTTCCCCAGGCCACGCCCGCGATGCCCATGTCGAACCGGAAGACGAACAGGGCGCTGAAGACGACGTTCACCACGTTGGAGATGATGGAGACGACCATCGGCGTTTTGGAGTTCTGCATCCCGATGAACCAGCCGTGTATGGCGAAGAGCGATATGGAAGCGGGTGCCGCCCAGATACGGGCGAAGAAGTATTCGGCTGCGAGTGCCCGGGCCCCTCCGCTGCCCTGCATCAGCCCAAGCGAGAACCGCCCCACGGGGTTGCGCAGCAGAACGAGAAGCAGGGCCAGCACGATGGCCACGGACATGGAACGGACGAGGATGTCGGTACATTCGCGCAGGTTGCGGGCTCCGTAGGCCTGTGCCGTGATGCCGCTCGTTCCCATGCGCAGGAAACCGCACGTCCAGTATATCATGTTGAATATCGTCGTTCCGATGCCGATGGCGCCTATTGCGGCGGCACCGTCGCCCAGCCGGCCCGCTATCGCCGTATCGACCATGCCCAGCAGGGGGATGGTGATGTTGGATATGATGTTTGGGATGGCGAGTCTCAGTATTCGCCTGTTCATTAGGTCCATGGCTTTGCGTGTCTCTCCCGGAATGTGCAAAAATATCATTTCCTCCCGAATGGGACAAGAAGGTTTGTGCAAAAAGGGGCTGCGCCGCACGGTCGGCCGCCGGGATTGCGGAGGTGTGCCTCCTGCGTTTGGTAAGGTTTTTGAAACATCCACGGGAAAGATGCTCGGAGGGCGGCTTGCGGAGATGCCCGGAGCGTAATACCAACTAAAATATTTTATGATTATGAAACGTTTGTCTTTACTTTTGCTCGCCCTGTGCGTGATGGGCGGCGCAGCGAATGCCCAGAAGAAGCCGTTCCGCGACGGTGATGTGTTCTCGAAGGGCGATGTGGTACTCAACCTCGGTATCGGGTTGGGCAACATGGTGTATAACGACAGTTATACCAAGAAGGTGCCTCCCATATCGCTCTCCGGCGAATACGCCGTGACAGGAAACCTGTTCAACAACGGCCGCGGCGTAGTGGGACTCGGTGCCTATATCGGTTACACCGGAGCCAAATACCGCGCATTCGATAACCTTGATGCGGGGTGGAATTTCAACAACCTCATTCTTGGCGTGCGCGGTGCGCTGCACTACCAGTTCGTCAACAGGCTGGATACCTACCTTGGCTTGTTCCTCGGCTACAACATCACCATGACCAACGATTACGGTTCGTTTCCCTCGGGCCTCAGACCGTCGGCTCCGGCAGTGGGCGGTTTCGAATTCGCATTCTACGTGGGTGCCCGTTACTATCTCACGCAGCGGTTCGCCGTTTTCGGCGAGGTAGGGTACGGGCTCGCTACGGTGAACCTCGGCCTCGCCTACAAGTTCTGACGGCAGGTGCAGGCCGAAACGACGGGAGCGGAGTCCTCGCAAGGGACTCCGCTCCCGTCGTATTGCGGAGACTGCGGGGCATTCCGTTGAGACAGTCGGACTGTCCCGCGCAGCTTTGGCCGCGCTGCCGTCAGAATTCGTAGCCGACGATTTGGGATGCGTATTCGCTCCACTGGGCACGATAGGCCTCTACCGAGGCTGTAGGTACATATATAGTTGGGTTAGGCGTATTCTCAAATGTATAATTGCCGAGTACAGGCGGGATGACCGAACGGCAATATACGCTTGTTAAAGCGAAGCAACCGCAGAATGCTTCATCCTTGATGAGAGTGACGTTTCCCGGGATAATAATGTCTGTGAGAGCATAGCACTGGGCGAATGTATCTGTTCCGATGGTGGTAAGGTTTTCCGGAAGTTTGATGCTTGTCAGCGAGGAACAGCCCGAGACTGCATAAGTCTCGATAGATGTAACTCCTTCCGGAATGGTAATGCCTGTTAGGGTAGGATTATCAGCAAATGTATTCTTCGGAAGAAACGTAATCGGCTTGTCGAAGATGATGGTGCCGACGCCGTTTTTGAAAGTATGCGAGACGATTGCGGCGTCGAATGCGTCTGAAGACAATTGGAGGCAGGGGCCGGTCGTCGTATACAGAAGCTGCGTCGACCCGACGGCCTGTTCGACGGTGTACTCGATGCACTGTGTCGGGACGAAGACAGAACGTACCGTCATTACCGTACTGCGGGGGCGGTCGGTATTTGCGGCGATATCGAGTACGATGCTGTGCGGGGTCAAGGCCCGGCTCGACGGCGCGACACGGACCCAACTCCGTGCCTCGTCGGGAATCTCCGCCTCGCAATCGCTGTCGGACAGAAATGCCAGTTCGATACGGCCTCCCGCAGCATCCACGCATTTGGTCGTCTCCTCGACGGCCGGGATACCGACCTTGTCGAAGAGGAGGGTACGCATCAGCATACGTTCGCCGTTCGTGACGAAAATGACGACTTTGCTGTCATCGTTTATCTCCGCGCCGGAAACGAGAACGATTTTGCCATTGATGCCCGTCGCATCGTCGGGCTCCACCTTGACCTTCATATCGGCAGAGGATAGCGCTTCCACCGTCGCTTCGGAAATAGCGCCGGTCACTGTGTAATGAAGTTCGCGGGTAGAGTTGACAGGCATGCGGGTCAGGTCCGATTCCGCAAACGATATGTTCAGCGAAGTTCCTTTCGGTACGGTAACCGTCGTGCCGTCGGACGGGATGAGGTAGACGTTCTCCGCATCCTGAGTAACGTCCCGGAAGAACGATTCTCCGGTCGTTCCCGTCTCGCCCGTCGCTTTGCCGAGCCTTTCCCACGATGCGCCGTCGGTGTAGGAGACGTACCAGTATTCCTCTTCGATTTTCAGTTGGGGCGTAATGCCGTTCTGTCCATCTTCACCGTCTTTCCCATCCTGACCGTTTTCTCCGTCTTTCCCGTCGCGGCTTTCGGTTTTTATCTTGTTGCCGAGACTGTCTGTCAGCCATTCGCCGTTCAGTGTCCAGTACCAGACGCCGTCGGTGTCCTGACGGATACCGATTGTCGGCGTCAATCCCTCGTCGCCTTTATCGCCTTTCTCACCTTTCTCACCTTTCTCTCCATGATATATGGTGATAGGGGCGTGGTGGAGAAAACGGAGTGTGTAGCCGATGATGGTGGTGCCCTCGACAACCGGAACGACATCGGTTACGCAGTCGTTGTCCTGCAGTGCATCGACAATGGTCTGTAAAGCTGCAATGTCGGTATTCATTTGTCGGCACAGCTCCTCGAGTTAGGTGACCTGGTTTTCGAGGTCGTCTACGCGTCCGGTCAATACTGAATCGTCGTATGCGGTACAGTTCGACAGGATGCTAGCTGCGGATAATAGTGCGGGCTGTATTCAACTTCTTGGTAACAAATGACACAGGCGGCATCATGCCGCCTGTGCGCTATGGTTTTGCAAAGGAATCTTTTTCCTGTTTCGAGAGGGTCGCTTTCCAGTGTGCCGCATTGAACATGCGGCCGTAGAAATCCTCCCAAATTTCTTCGGCGACCTCTATTGTATATTCATATTCCTTTTCATAATCGAAATCATAGATAGGACGGTTGTATAGCTGCCACTCGGTGTTCGGGGTCTCCCGTACCTGAAAGCCCCATGCGGACTCGTAAAGGTTTTCCCCTTCGGGCATGTCGGGATGCTGCCGTTTGTCGGAGGCTACATACAGGATCCGCTCTACCGAATCAAGTAAAATAGGGTCAGGAAGCGGCTGCGGTTCGGGCAGCATTTGTGAATCTGCCGGCTCTTTGGAGAGTATCTCCTGACATACGAATGCACAGGCAGGCCTGGCCTCGAACGGAAGGAAATCGACCATCAGCCCCCGAAGTTTATATTCATATCCTTTCTCGTACGGAAAATCGTAAACCGTAAATTTGCCAAATTCCCAATCGAGGTGCTGGGCATGTTTGACGATAAAACATCCCTCCGTGTATTTGTTATACAAGTCGTCCTCGGAAATCTCTCTATCCGTATAGGGATACATTTTGACCGATGCCACGTAAAGCGTCATTTCTTCGATGTTGACGATTGATTCTCTGTCAATGCCGATATTTTTCAGCGGGTCTTCCCTTTCGGTACAGGTCCACATACTGCAAGCGGCACACAAAATGAAAATGAAGAGAGGGAATTTTTTCATGGTCTTTGCTCGTGTTAAGGCATCGGATGCGTTGTTCCCTGTCACAAAATTAAGAATTTTTGTGGTGCAATTAGGGCCTATGCCTACTGTTTTGACATATGGTTCCGTATATGCAAATACGAAAAGAGTACCAAGAGGCCCTTGGAAACGAATAAAGGCCGGGAAGCAAATCCCGACCTTTATTTATTCTGTTGCAAAGCAAGGCAGTACGGATTACGAATGTTCAGGTTGGGGGCACTGACATCAGTGGGGGCTAACCCGTACTGCCATCAATCATCTACACCCCGAAGTTATACACAAACTTATTAAAAAGCAATAAAATATAAAATAGCAGAAATTCTTGTTTTTCCAATAAAAATGACAAATAAGTTAGTTAAGCCAGCCGGAGAATGCTTGATGTACTTACATTCTTTTCGGTCGCTACAACATGATTTGTGTTTTATTGTTAAAATATTTACCATTGGGGCAGTGCAACGGACAGCACGTTATTAGGTACGGACTCGCTATCCATATCTTACAATGAGTTTCATTTTTTATAAAAATAAAACCAGCGGTAAATCCACAATGAATTTTCCCAATATTTTTTGTAATAGGTTATCAGGGAAAAACAAATCATGCAAACAAACAAATAAATAAAATTAATATGCTGATTAGAAAACACTATCCAAATTAAATTTATTATTTGCTATATCGGTGATACTTTGGAGCTGTGCCAATGACGACAATTTACAAGAGGTATTGCCGGTAAATTCCGAGAATACAGAGGAGAGTCTGTATTTAGAGAATGGGAATGAAGTGATAATTTACTCCAATGGAGTAGCTGTTGAGAAACTACCTGACGGAAGAATTGTGTGGGATGGTACTGGATTAGAACCATTTGATTCTCATTCCATCATGATATATGGTTCGTGTGAAGCAGCCTGTGCCCTGACAGAAGGAGTGTCATATATGTGGAAAAAATCGGACGGGTCCACATGGAATGTTAACGATACTGGTTTGTCAGAGATGGATATCTTTACATTAAATACCGTTTATTCTAAACCACACTATACAATAACTTTGTACGTTTTCCGGTACAGTCAGAGGCACAGGTCGTTATGCTAAAGGAGAAATTTGCGCTTTACAAGCATTTCCGGAAGACAACAGAGGTTTTCTCGGTTGGTTCGATGGCGATAAAAAAATAAGCTCGTCCAATATTTACTTGGTTCAGGTCACATCGGATAAAACTTATGAAGCGAGATTTACTTATCCTATCAATGTTCATTGCGAAATATCGGTTACCAAGAATAGTTTTGGGAAACCTCTTGGTACTACCAGCGCCGGCTCTTTCGGAACATCGACCGGCAATGCGGTGACTATCGAGGCAACGCCTAATTTCGGTAATCAGTTCGTACATTGGTTAGACCTGGATACCGACGAGATATTATCGACAAAAACCGCTTATCTATTCCCGGCAAAAAGGGATATGCGAATCATGGGAGTGAACCTTGCTTTTGCGCCGGGAGCAAATAGCCGCGTCGGAAGAAAGCCGGCCGATACATCGGTTGTCATCGTTTGACTTTCTGACAGGCATAAACGATTTCTCACGCATTGGAGGTTTCCGTTTCAAGGAAGAACAGGGTGGAGAGTTTATCAATATGGACGAATCCCTGAAGATTCCTCTTTTGGCGGATGTACGAGAACTGATAGCAGTCAGTATGGAAATAGAGAGAAGCGAGGAAGAAAACCTGCTGCCGGTCAAGAAGTGGATAAACCAGCTTGTGATGCCGGGTTCTTCCTTGGGTGGTACGAGACCGAAGGCGAGTGTTATGAGTGAGGACAAAACGCTTTAGGTCGCCCAGTTCCCTTCTCGCAAGGATGATTATGACGCCGGACTGTGGGAGCATTTCGCCCACCTGCTTGCACAGAAGGCCGGAATCAATGCTGCACACACTAAAGTTCTGTCTGTTGGAGGAAAATTTCATACATTGCTGTCCCGACGTTTCGACCGCAAACCGAAAGGCCGCCGGATTCATTTCGCTTCCGCAATGACCCTGTTGGGGTTTTCTGATGGGGATAACGCTACGACAGGACATGGTTATTTGGACATAGTTGATTTCATCCTTCAGAATTGTACCAATGTGGAGGCAAATCTGCAGGAGCTTTATTGCAGGGTGGCTTTCAATGTCTGCATCGGCAACAGTGATGACCATTTCCGCAATCACGGTTTTCTTTTGACGGCCAAGGGATGGACATTGTCTCCTGCATACGACATGAATCCAACTCTGAATGAATATCAAAGCCTGCTCATCACTTCTACATCCAACAAAGCCAATTTACATAACTTGCTGGATGCTTGCGAGGAATATATGATAGGGCAGAAAGTGGCGGAGGGCATCATTCGGGAAGTAGCAGGTGCTGTAAAGGATTGGCAAAGTCTGGCTGTGCGGCTGGGTATTTCCAAGAGAGATGGATGTATTTGCTGGTGTATTAGGTGAACGGTGTAAATAAGAATAACTATTCCGATGCATCAAATTTTCAAGTATAGCGAGGTATATTATTGATTTTATAAACAATTAAGGAATAATATGTGATGTAGTCTTGCATTATGATGCATGAACATAATGTTTGTGAAGCATATTTTTTGATATAAAAGACAAAAAGGCATAGGTATTCTTTTGCATAGTTTTGTGTCAATAGCAGCAATTCTCTTATAAATGATGCTTATGTCGCTGGTGGACTTGGCTATATAAGAAATTAGGTATATTTTTGTTTACAATTTAATGAGTATAGTTTAAATGCTAATGTCGAATAATCAACAAATAGTGGTGAATAGGATTAAGGCCACTCTTGTTGAGAAACATAGAACAAGTCGGTGGCTGGCAGAGCGAATGGGTAAATCGGAGAATACCATATCGCGATGGTGCTCCAATAAAACACAACCGTCTATCCAGCAGTTTCAACAGATTGCGACTTTGTTGGGTGTTGATATTCAGACTTTGATAACGTTAAGATAATATGTTTAAAATTATATGGGATAAGGAAACTGGGGGAGTGAGGATGCAATCGCACTTCACATTTGACGCTTTAACCGTGTCGCCTCGTCCTGTTTTCTTTGAGGAGCTTGATATGCTGGGGCTTGACAAATTGGGGTGGCAATACCCTCGGTGTCAGGAGCCTTTGTTGTGGGCATGCAATAAGCAATATTTCTATCGCGGAGTATTGGTTTTTGATGTAAAAGGAGCTAATATATACGATGATCCAACCGTAATATTTCAAGAAGGACAAGAAAAGCTCAACATCATACCGGTCGATGTCGATGAGATGTTAAAGCGTGTCAGCAATGAGATGTTTCTACTTGAAAGTGAAGCGGTAGAATTTATCCGGGATAAATTTGCACAATATTCTT
>OLQD01000849.1_pt1 | contig 27871 bp, 24 predicted proteins | sample 1672841 | NCBI WGS metagenome assembly OLQD01 (sample SAMEA3136729, study PRJEB25190) | human gut metagenome | biome: human gut; feature: human-associated habitat; material: faeces | place: Austria | collected 2013 | reverse complement strand
CGTGGGCGGCCAGATGGTCAAGAAGATGATCGAGTCCTACGAGAAGAACCTGTAACCATATACGCACAAAAGCGGACGGCTTCAAAGCCGTCCGCTTTTGTGCACATTCGATGTAGTGCCCGGAAAAATTGCAGGGCGCTGCGATAGGGAAGATCACAGCGCCCTGCGGGAGAAAAAAGGGGTAAATCACCTGCCCAGGTACCATACGGCGCCGCAGGCAGCCAGTTGGAGAAGGAAAATAGCGGGAATTCCCCAGCGGAAATACCAGTGCCGGGTCTTGTGGCGGAACACATGCATGCCCAGCAGCGCGCCCACGCTGCCGCCCAGCAGGGGCAGCAGAAACAGCGTCCGCTCCGGGATGCGCCAGCTCCCGCGCCGGGCCCGGCGCTTATCCGCACCATAGGCCCCGAACGCAGCCAGGTTCATGACCGCCAGATACGCCGCCAGCCAGAACCCGGGGCGGGTCAGCAGCTCGGGCATCCGTTACGCCTGCTCCAGGGTCTGGAGGGCGCAGGCCGTCCTGGCAGCCAGACGGGCATTGTTATACACCAGCTGGATGTTGCTGTCCAGGCTGTCGCCGCCGGTCAGGTCCTTGACCCGGGCCAGCAGGAAGGGCGTGGTCTCCTTGCCGTGGATGCCCTGGGCCTTGGCATCGGCCAGGGCCTGCTCGATGGCGGCGTCGATGACCTTGTGGTCCATGGAATACTCCTCAGGAATGGGGTTGGTGACCAGCATGCCGCCCTTCATGTCCAGCTGACGGGCCACATGGAAGGCCTTGGCCAGATCCTCGGGGGTGTCGATCTCGTAGTCCACGGCGAAGCCGGACTTGCGGGTATAGAAGGCGGGCAGTTCCTTGGTGCCGTAGCCGATAACGGGCACGCCCTTGGTCTCCAGGTACTCCAGGGTCAGACCCAGGTCCAGGATGGACTTGGCCCCGGCGCAGACCACCATCACAGGCGTCTGGGCCAGCTCCTCCAGGTCGGCGGAGATGTCCATGGTAGTCTCCGCGCCCCGGTGAACACCGCCGATGCCGCCGGTGGCAAAGATACGGATACCGGCCATGTGGGCGATCATCATGGTGGTGGTCACGGTGGTGGCGCCGTCGCGGCCCTCTGCCACCAGAATGGGCAGATCCCGGCGGCTGGCCTTGGTGACGGCGTGGCCGCTCTTGCCCAGATAGTCGATCTCCTCGGGAGTCAGGCCCGCCTTCAGGCGGCCGCCGATGATGGCGATGGTGGCGGGGACGGCGCCGTTTTCGCGGATGATCTTCTCCACGTTCAGAGCAGTCTCCACATTCTGGGGATAGGGCATGCCGTGGGAGATGATGGTGCTCTCCAGAGCCACCACGGGACGGCCCTCGGCCACTGCCTGCTGCACCTCAGGTGCGATATCCAGATAACGATTCATAAGTCATTTACCTCCTGTTGAGAATTGTTTCAATGTTATCCCAGCACATAGCCGGGTTGATGGTGGTTTCTGCCTCGCAGGCCAGAGCGCCTGCGCCCACGGCCCAGTGGGCCGTGTCGGTAAGGGAATCGCCCAGAACCATCCGGGCGGCCAGGGCGGCGGCCACGGCGTCTCCGCCGCCGGTGGCGTTGGCCACATGGCACCTGGCACAGGGGACCCACGCGGTACTCCCCTGCCGGTCGGCGGCATAGATGCCCTCCGCTCCCAGGGAGATGTACACCGCCCCCAGGCCGGTGTCCAGCAGGCGGCGGGCCGCCTGGGCTGCGTCCTCCGGAGTCCGGATGGACATGCCGGACAGCAGCTCCGCCTCCAGGCGGTTGGGCTTCAGGGCCGCCAGCTTGCCCAGCACCGGCCGCAGCTTTTCGGCCTTGATGGTGGACACGGGGTCCGCCAGAATGGGGGCCCGGCAGTTGTCGCACAGCCAGCGGATGCTGTCCTCCGGCAGGTTGGTCTCCAGCACCACCAGGTCCGCCCCGTTGATGAAATCCAGCCGCTGCCGCAGGAAATCCGGGGTCATGCGCTGATAGATGTCCATGTCGTTGACGGCCAGGGCCATATCCCCGTCGGGCCCGGCGATGTACAGATAGGTGCCGGTGCGGCAGTCCGGCAGCACGGCGCTGGCGCTCAGGTCCAGGCCGATGTCCCTGGCGTTTTCCTGGACCCGGCGGCCGAAGTCGTCGTCGCCCATCACCGTCACCATGGCGGTCTGCTGGCCCAGCAGACACAGGTTGTGGGCGATGTTGCGGCCCACGCCGCCCAGGGACGTGGTCACATGGCCGGGATTGGAGTCCCGGGCCACCAGCTTCCCGGCGGACACCGCGCCGATGTCCATGTTCACGCCGCCTACCACCGCCACATACGGGGCAGTGCGGACAATGTAGCCCTTGCCGGTGATGCAGCCCTTTTTCATCAGGTTGGATATGTGCACCGCCACGCTGGAGCGGGTGATGCCGGCCTTGTCCGCCAGCTCCTGCTGCGAGATCATGGGGTTTTCCCGGATCCACTCCAGCAGCTGGCGCTCTCGCTGGGTCACAGGCTCACCTCCTAAGCAAAAGTTTGTTTTCTAATCTATTGCTTATTATATGCAGAACGCAGCCCCTTGTCAAGCCCTCTTTTCAATTATTTCCGCCGGTCCGGGCAAAAAAAGAACGCGCCGGGGCGCGTTCTTTTTGACTCACTGTTTATTCAGATAGTCCCGCACCTCCCGAACGCCAGTAAAGCATAGGGGGCTCACATCGTCTCGGGGGTCGGCGGAGGCCAGGCACACCAGCAGGTCATCGGGATAGTCCGAGATGAAGAAGTACACCGGGGCATAGGAATCCGCCGGATATTCATAAATCAGGTACGTTCCCTCGTCCAGCTTCATATACAGCATGGTCTGGTCCAGCTTCCGGCCCAGTTCCTCTATCTGTTCGTTTCTGTCCAGCTCCGCATCCATCAGCGACCGGATCATGGTGGTCAGGTGCTCATACGCGTCGCTTCCTTTTTCAAAAACGGACTTTTCCCGGCCGTTTTTGGCCAGGACGATCCGCTCCGGGTCCGCCAGCTCGCCCAGGGACAGGTCCTGATACGGGTGGTCCCTGTAGTCCTCGGGATTGGCCCACTCCACCTTCTGCCCGCACCCGGCCAGCAGCACGAAGCACAAGGCCAGAGGCAGGAGGATCTTTGCGATTTTCTTCATAGCTTTCTCCTCTCAAGCACTCACTGTTTATTCAGATAATCCAGCAGCTCCTGGGCCTCGGTGGCAGACCAGAAGCCGTGCAGGGTCAGGCTGTCCTCAATGGGAGAATAGATGCCCACAACGCTGTTCTGTGTGTCGGTCAGCTCAAAATATACCGGCGCGTAGGAATCCGCCGCATACTCATAAATCAGCCAGACGCCGATCTCCAGCTTTGCCCCGGACTTTGTACCGTCCAGCTTCCGGCCCAGGTCCTTTACCTGTTCATTTTCATCCAGCTGCGCTTCTATCAGCTGGCCCAGGGTGGATACGATTTTTTCATACGTCTCCGTGCCCTTGTCAAAGCTATTCTTTTCCCGGCCATCCCGGGTCATCACGATCCGCTCCGGGGCGGCCACCTCACCGGCGTAAACATCCTGGGCGGGATGGTCCTTATAGTCCTCCCAACCGGCCAGCTCCACCTTTTTTCCGCACCCGGCCAGCAACACGAAGCATAAGGCCAGAGGCAGGAGGATCTTTGCGATTTTCATACGACACGTCCTTTCCATTTTCTAACATTTTTCTGTCCTGCTCGGGTCTACTTTTAGCAGTATAGCATAAGAAAATCGGTTTGTAAATAGGGATTGCAAATTTTTGTTTTTTTTCGCGCTTATGACTGGTTAAGACAACTCCTCAACATCGTGTTCAATAACGTCCTGTCGTTTTGTGCAGATTTCCTCTTGCACCGGCGGCGGGATGGGTGTATGATAGCAATCGTTCAATATTGAACTATCTAAAATCGGAGGAATTTTTCATGACCAACGCCTATCAGGTCTATACCGGGGCCCGGCAGCTGCTGGAGGGGTACGCCGCCGCCATGCAGCCCCTGTGCCGCCGGGAGGGACTGGCCCCCAACGGGGTGGATATCCTGCTGTTTCTGGCCAACAACCCGGGGCTGGACACCGCCCGGGACATCTGCACCTATCGGGGGCTGAAGCCGGGCATCGTGTCCTTCCATGTGGAGAAGCTGGTGCAGGAGGGCTACCTGCTGCGGCAGCCCGCCCTGGAGGACCGGCGCAAATGCCGCCTGGTATGCACCCGGCGGGCGGAACCTGTAGTGCAGCGGGGGCGGCAGGTGCAGGAAGCGTTTTTCCGCCGGATGACGGCGGGGCTGGACCCCCAGGACCTGGCGGCCTTCCGCCGCTGCCTGGAGGGCTTTCAGCAGAATCTATCGCAAATGACACAGGAGGACGACCAATGACACAGGACAAGAAATTTCTGGGCACGGAGCCCGTGGGCAGGCTGCTGTGGAGGCTGGCGGTGCCCACGGTCATCGCCCAGCTGGTGAATATGCTGTACAACATCGTGGACCGCATCTACATCGGCCACATTCCCGAAACCGGCAGCATGGCCCTGACCGGCGTGGGGGTGTGCCTGCCCATCATCATGATCATTTCCGCCTTTGCGGCCTTTGTGTCCTCCGGCGGCGCGCCCCGGGCGTCCATCGCCATGGGCCGGGGCGACTATGACCAGGCCCAGCGCATTCTGGGAGGGTGCTTCACTTTACAGGTGGCCATTTCCCTGGTATTGACGGCAGTGCTGCTGATATGGAACCGGCCGCTGCTGCTGGCCTTCGGCGCCAGCGGGAACACCATCGAATACGCCGCCCAGTATATGGGCGTTTACGCCCTGGGCACCCTGTTCGTGGAGCTGACCCTGGGCCTCAATGCCTTCATCACCGCCCAGGGCTTCGCCCAGGTGGGCATGAAAACGGTGCTCATCGGCGCGGTGGCCAACATTCTGCTGGACCCGCTGTTCATCTTCGTCCTGGACATGGGCGTCCGGGGGGCTGCCCTGGCCACGGTGCTGTCCCAGGGCATCTCCTGCGTGTGGGTAATCTCCTTCCTGCGGGGGAAAAAGACCCTGCTGCGGCTGGAAAAGGCCGCCCTACCCATCCGACCCCGGCTGATCCTGCCCTGCGTGGCCCTGGGTACGGCGGCGTTCATCATGCAGGCCAGCGAAAGCGTCATCTCCGTGTGCTTCAACGCCTCCCTGCTGAAATACGGCGGGGACCTGGCGGTGGGCGCCATGACCATTCTGTCCAGCGTCATGCAGTTCGCCATGCTGCCCCTCCAGGGCATCGCCCAGGGGGCCCAGCCCATCTCCAGCTATAACTACGGGGCGGGCAACGCCCAGCGGGTGCGCCAGACCTTCTGGCTGCTGCTGAAGGTAAGCCTGGGCTACGCCCTGGTGCTGTGGGGCTGCATCCAGCTGTTCCCCGGGGTCTTTGCCCGGATCTTCACTCCCGACGCGGAGCTGGTGGCCTTCACCGCCGGGGTGCTGCGGATCTACTGCGGGGCCCTGTTCCTGATGGGCATCCAGATTGCCTGCCAGATGACCTTTGTGTCCATCGGCAACGCCCCCTGCTCCATCATCGTGGCGGTGCTGCGGAAGTTCGTGCTGCTGCTGCCGCTGATCTATCTGCTGCCCCACCTGCTGGCAGACCAGACCCGGGCCGTGTTCCTGGCGGAGCCGGTGGCCGACGTCATCGCCGTCACAGGCACGGTGATCCTGTTCTCCTCCCAGTTCCGCAAGGCCCTGCGGGGCCTGGAAATCGACAACAAATCGTAATATCCGGCAAAAAAATTGCATATTGTATAACGAACAGGCATCCCCGGCCGCTGCCGGGGATGCCTGTCTGCTTCATCTATATTCATTGCTCTGCGCAGAGATCAAAATGTGCTACTTCTTCTTTTTCCCCCTCAGCTGGTACATGATAAACGCTCCCATGGTAATAACAGCAAGAGTCGCTCCCATGTCGTTCAATCCCGCCGAGCTCAACAGATATTCCGAGAAAAAAGCCCACGCGACATAGGCGGCCAGGGAGCAAACCACACTGAGAATGACAATCCGCATAAGAATTCACCACCTTTCTGTTCAGGATTCTTCCTGTTATTGTTAATTATAACATACGCATATTCGAAATGTAAAGAAGTTTTTCCATTTTCCACATTTTTATTTCCGGCAAATCGACAATAAATCGTAATATCCGGCGAGAAAATTGCATATTGTATAGCAAGACCTCCGGCTGGGCCGGAGGTCTTGCCGCTTATTGGTCAGATTTTGATGAGCTCATACTCCCGGGTGCCCATGCCCAGCTTTTCCGCATGCTCCAGGCAGCTCATCCAGTCCGTCTCCGGGTGGAGATGGTGGAAGTGGTCATGGCCGCAGTCCCCGGCGGCAGCGGCCCCCGGCAGGGGCGGCTGGGCGTTTACCGCGTCCGCGCAGGCCATGTCCAGGGCCACCGGATCGAAGGAGGCAAACATGCCCACGTTGGGGATGATGGCCGCGTCGTTCTCCGGATGACAGTCGCAGTTGGGAGACACGTCGATGACCAGGCTGATGTGGAAGCAGGGCCGCCCGTCCACCACCGCCTGGGCATACTCGGCGATCTTGCGGTTCAGATTGGTGACCGTCTCGTCCCAGTTCACCCGGATGGCATCCCGGGGACAGACGGCGATGCACCGGCCGCAGCCCACGCACCTGCTGTGGTCAATGCTGGCCTTGCGGTCTGTGACGGTAATGCCGCTGTGGGCGCAGATGCGGGTGCAGGCGCCGCAGCCCACGCAGTGCTCCTGGGCCACATGGGGCTTGCCGGCGTTGTGCTGCTCCATTTTTCCGGCCCGGCTGCCGCAGCCCATGCCGATGTTCTTCAGCGTGCCGCCGAAGCCCGCCTCCTCGTGGCCCTTGAAATGGCTCAGGGAGATGAACACGTCGGCGTCCATCACGGCCCGGCCGATCCGGGCCTTCTCCACATATTCGCCGCCGCGCACCGGCACCTCCGCCTCGTCGTTGCCCTTGAGGCCGTCGGCGATGATGATCTGGCAGCCGGTGGACAGGGGGGAGAACCCGTTGAGCATGGCGGCGTCCATGTGGTCCAGGGCGTTTTTCCGCCCGCCCACATACAGGGTATTGCAGTCGGTAAGGAAGGGCTTGCCGCCCCGCTCCTTCACAAAGTCCGCCACGGTCTTGGCCCAGTTGGGCCGCAGGAAGGCCAGGTTGCCGGGCTCGCCGAAGTGCAGCTTGATGGCCGTGAACTTGCCTTCAAAGTCGATCTGACCCATTCCGGCGGTTTTCATCAGCCGGGTCAGCTTCTGAGGCAGGTTTTCCCGGTAATCGGTCCGCAGGTCGGCCCAATATACTTTTGATGCCATTTGGAGATCCTCCTTGAATCTTAATTGCCCATAGTGTATCATATTCCCGTAGAATTTGTCACGTTATTTTGAAGGGAGGCGGCAGCATGCGCCTGCTGACCTATACCGTCGCGCCGGAGCAGGAGGGCTGGCCCCTGCGCAGGCTCCTGCGGCAGGAGCTGCGGATCTCCGGCTCGTTTCTCTCCCGGCTGAAGTGGCGGCCCGGAGCCATTCTGCTGAACGGGCAGCCCGCCACCGTGGCAGCGCTGGTCCGCGCCGGAGACACCGTCACCGCCGACGTGTCGGACCTGCCCGGAGACAATCCCCATATCCGGCCGGTGGACTATCCCCTGGACATCCTGTGGGAGGACCAGGACCTGCTGATCCTCAACAAGCCCGCAGGCATCGCCATCCACCCGGCGGCCCTGACGGAGGAGACCGTCACCGTGGCCGGGGCCGTGTGCCGGTATCTGGGCCAGGGAAGCTTCCACTGCGTCAACCGGCTGGACCGGGGCACCACCGGCGTCATGGCGGTGGCCAAAACCGGGTACGTCCACCGGCTGTGCATGGAGCAGCTGCACTCCGGCGATTTCCGCCGGACGTATCTGGCGGTGTGCCGGGGCTGCCCGGACCCGGCGGCAGGGTCCATCGACCTGCCCATCGGCCGGGAGCCGGACTCCCTGCTGCGGCGGCGGGTGGACCCGGCAGGTCTGGCGGCCCACACGGACTATGAGACCCTGTGGCAGGGGCCGGACCGGGCGCTGCTGCGGCTGACTCCCGGCACCGGCCGCACCCACCAGCTGCGGCTGCACCTGTCCGCCATTGGCCACCCGCTGCTGGGGGACTGGCTCTACGGCCAGGAGGACCGGGACCTGATCCCCCGTCCGGCCCTGCACTCCCACCGGCTGGAGCTGACCCACCCCGTCACCCGCCGCCGCCTGACGGTAACAGCCCCGCTGCCGGAGGATATGGCCCGGCTTCTGCCGGAAGATATGAACAAATCTTGAAAAATGCAAAAAAAGGATGGAAATTTTGACAGTGTATAGTATAATAGCCTATACACTGTCTTAACGCCGCGCCCCGGCGCGGAATCTATTTTCGGAAGCGGGAGGAACGTATGCGGAACATCTGGCGCATCATCAAGGCGGACGCCCGTTCGCTGTTTACGCATTTCTTTGCTCTGGCCGTGGCCCTGGTCATTGCGGTGCTGCCCAGCCTGTACGCCTGGCTGAATATCTACTCCAACTGGGACCCCTACGGCAACACCGGCAACATCAGCATCGCCGTGGCGTCCTTGGATAAGGGCTGGACGGAGGAGGACGGTACCCAGGTCAACAAGGGCCGGGAGGTGGTGGACGATCTGCGCACCAGCACCAGCATCAACTGGGTGGCGGTGGACACCAAGGAGGAGGCCGAGCACGGCGTCTATGCCGGGGATTACTACGCCGCCGTGGTCATCGGTGAGGACTTCTCTTATAATATGTACCACATGCTGACGGAGTGGACCGGCAAGCCCACCATCACCTATTATGAAAACTACAAGAAAAACGCCGTGGCCACCAAGATCACCGACACGGCGGTGTCGTCCCTGAAAACCACCATCAGCAAAAGCTATCTGGACGTGGTGGTGGACGCCGTTTTCCGGGGAGCCAACGACCTGTCGGACCAGCTGAAGGGCGACGACCCCGTGGGCTCCGTTCAGGGGCTGCTGGGCCAGGCCCGGAGTCTGCTGCGCTCCTGCGCCCAGACCGTGGACGCCTTCCAGGCCGCGGGCCAGGACAACAGCAGCTATCGCCAGGACCTGTCGGACCTGGTGGCGAATATCAACCAGAACCGCCCCGACAGCCAGGAGCTTCTGGACACCGTGGCCCAGCTGAACCGCCAGGTCCACGCCGCCCTGGATAAGGCCCAGGCAGCCCTGGACAAGGCCTTTGACGCGGCGGAGAAAATTCTGAACGGCATCGACGTGGACGCTCAGCTGCCCCAGATTCAGGAGGACCTGCGGGACGCCGCCCAGACCATGGACGATATGGGCGATAAGCTCACGGCCTGGGCCAGGTCTATCGCCGTGGAGGCCGGGCCCGTGGGGGCCGAGGCCGCAGCCGCCGCCCAGCGCCTGGCGGACAACTGCTATCAGCTGCGGGACCGGCTGAACACCGTGGCCGACGGCATCCGGCAGAACTCCGCCGTTTTGCAGGACACCATCGCTTTGGTGGCCCAGCTGGAGAAGCTGACGGACACCCTGCTGACGCCGGTGTTCGGCGATGTGACGGATGATGTGAAAAACGTTCTGGACCAGACGGAGGGCCTGCTCCAGGGCCTCCACGGAACGGCAGCCGATACCCGGGACCTGCTGGCAGCTGCCGGCACGGCGGCCGGCACCCTGGACGGTCTTATGTCCCAGGGCCGCGACGCCATCGGCCAGGCCATCGACAAGCTGGGGAGCCTGCTGGGCGGCCTGGAGGACAGCAACAGTCCGGACTATCTGGACACCCTGCTGGATATCCTGGGCGGCAGCCCGGAGGATTACGGCGCCTACTTCTCCCAGATGGTGCAGACCACCGTGGAGCCGGTGTATCCCATTGCAAACTACGGCAGCGCCATGGCCCCCTTCTATTCCGTTCTGGCCATCTGGGTGGGCGGCGTCATGCTGGTGGCCATTCTCAAGCCCCACGCCCGCCTGGAGGGGCTGGTGGACCCCAAGCCCCACCAGCTGTTCTTCGGCCGGTACTTCCTGTTTTTCGTCATGAGCCAGATTCAGGCCGCCGTCATCGTGGCCGGGGACCTGCTGGTGCTGAAGATCCAGTGCGTGGAGCCGGCGCTGCTGTTTGCCACCGGGGCCATTACCTCCCTGGTGTTCAGTCTGCTGATCTACGCCCTGACCGTGTCCTTCGGCGACGTGGGCAAGGCCGTTGTGGTGGTGGTCATGGTGCTCCAGATCGCCGGCTCCAGCGGCACGTTCCCCATTGAGCTGCTGCCGGACGTGTATCAGAAAATCTATCATATCTTCCCCTTCCCCTATGCCATCGACGCCGTGCGCGAGTGTGTATGCGGCCTGTATGGGACCACATGGCTGAAAAACATCGGCTGCCTGCTGATCTTCGGCGCGGCGGCCCTGGTCATCGGCCTGCTGGTGCGCAAGCCCTTTATGGGACTGAACCATTTCATGGAGGAGAAGCTGAAAGAAACGGAAATGCTGTAAGAAAGGAGGACTCCCTATGGACGAAAAGAAATATAGCCAGCTGTATCAGGCCCTTTTGCAGGAGGTCCTTCAGTTCCACAGTGGCAATCAGCGCCGCATCCGCAAGGGAATGCTGAGCCTGCTGCTGGTGCCGCTGGCATTTCTGGTGCTGCTGTTTTTATCCGACGGCTCCCGGGTGATCTTCCTGCTGCTGTGGATCGTATCCATGTTCGGCATCGCGGCGTATCTCATCGCCGTGGAGTATGTGGACTACGAAATGCAGAACAAGGTGAAGAAGATCACCCAGAAGGAGGTGGAGCTGGATCAGCTGACGGCCCTGCCCACCGGCATGCCCCAGCTGCTGCCCCATCTGCGGGGCCGGAGTCAGGAGAGCGAAGCGGTCCCGGAGGAGCCTGCCCCAGAGGAGCTTGCCCCGGAGGAGCCTGCCCCGGAGGAGCCTGCCCCGGAGGAGCCTGTCCCGGCGGAGCCTGTCCCGGCGGAGCCTTGTCCCGCCCCTGTCCCGCCTTGTCCCCAGCCTGTCCCGCCCCGTCCCGCCTCTGTCCCGGTACAGCCGGAGCCCCTGCACCCGGAGCTGGCCCTGACCCTGTCCGACCTGCAGGAGAGCAGCCGCCAGCTGGCCCAGGGCCTTGAGCAGATGTCCCGGGAGCTGGGCCGCATTTCCCGGTATATGGGCGATCAGGACCGGCGGTCCAGGGAGGTGCAGTCATGAGGAATATCTGGAGAATTTTCCGGGCCGACTGGCAGCGCATCAGCGCCAGCGTGGTGGCCGTGGTGGTCATCATGGGCCTGTGCCTGATCCCGTGCCTGTATGCATGGTTCAACATTTTTTCCAACTGGGACCCCTACGGCCCCGACGCCACGTCCAATATTCGCGTGGCCGTTACCAGCGAGGATGAGGGCTATGAGCTGCTGGGCCTGAAGCTGAACATCGGGTCCATGGTGCTGGACGGCCTGAAAAGCAACGACCAGATGGGCTGGGACTTTGTAGACAGCCGGGAGGAGGCCCTGGAGGGTGTCCGGTCCGGCAGGTACTACGCCGCCCTGATCGTTCCCGCAGACTTCACCGGGGACTTCGTCAGCATTCTGGACACGGATCTGCGGCACCCCCAGATCGAGTATTACGAAAACGAGAAGAAAAACGCCATCGCCCCCAAGATCACCAATAAGGCCAAGACCGCCGTTCAGGACGAGATCAACGCCACCGTGGTGGAGACGGTGACCAACGCCGTCACCACCGTCAGCTCCGTGTGCAGGGCTCTGGGCCTGGATGCGGACGACGTGTCCCAGGGGGTCATTGAAAAGCTCAGCAGCGCCCAGGACAGCCTGCGCACCCTGGAGGAGACGCTGACGGCCATGCAGACCCTGGCGGACCAGACGGACAGCATCCTGGCCTGCGCCGGGGTGGTCACCGGCGACCTGGACAGCATCGTCAGCGGCAATGACCTGTCCGGCATCCAGGACGCCCTGGACCGGGGCATCGGCCGCCTGAACGAGACGGAGGCCGAGATCGCCCGGCAGCTGGAGGATATCGACGCCCAGATCGACGTCATCGCCGACGACATTGCCGCCGCCGTGGGAACGGCGGAGGATGTGGCGGGCTTTCTGGCCGGTCCCGCCCAGCAGCTGGACCAGCGGCTGGCGGAGCAGCAGCAGCGGCTGGAAAAGCTGCGGGACTTTGCCGCCGGTTATCCCGCCGTTCAGGAGCGGCTGGGCAACGCCATTTACCGCATCGGCGAGCTGCGGGACCTGCTGAAAACGCTGGAGAACCCCGGCCAGCTGGAGACCTGGCGCCAGGAGGTACAGGCCAAGGTGGATGAGCTCCGCCAGGAGCTGCGGGAGGCGGCCCTGCGCATCAGCGGCAGCGTGAACCAGCGGCTGGAGGAGCTGAACCGGGATGTGACGGAAAAGCTCCAGACCCTGCAGAGTGTGTTTGACAGCGTATCCGGCAATCTGTCGGCCCTGGGCGATAAGCTGACCCGGTATCAGGAGGCCATCCAGTCCACAGGCACCACCCTGAGCGGGGCCATCCAGCTGTCGTCCACCCTGCGGGGCGACCTGGGGCAGCTGGCCCAGGATATGGACCGCATCGTCACCAGTGACGGCTTCCGCCGCTTTGTGGAGGTGCTGGAAAACGACCCCGAGGGCCTGGCGGACTACCTGTCCGACCCCGTGTCCATGGAGACGGTGCCGGTATACGAGATCACCAGCTACGGCAGCTCGATGGCGCCGTATTACATCATGCTGGCCCTGTTCGTGGGCTCCCTGCTGACGGCCACCATGCTCCATGTGAACGCCCCCATGCCGGAGCTCTTCCGGCTGCGCCCCTGGCAGCGGTTCTTCGGCCGGTATCAGCTGTTTTTCCTGATCGGTATGATCCAGGCCCTGGTCACGGGCCTCGGCTGCATTTACTACATCGGCATCCAATGCCCGTATCCGGGGCTGTTCCTGCTGGCGTGCTGCGTGTGCAGCCTGAACTTCACCATGATGAACTATGCCCTGGTCTATGCCCTGGACAACATCGGCATGGCGGCCTCCGTCATCATCATGGTCATCCAGGTGGCGGGCTCCGGCGGCGTCTATCCCATCGACGTGCTGCCCGGGATCTTCCAGACGCTGTATAAGTTCATGCCCTTCCACTATGGCATGGACATGCTCCGGGAGACCATCGCCGGGCGGTATGAGAACGTGTACTGGAAGAATCTGGCTGTGATGGCGGCCATGTGCGTGCTGTTTGCGGTGCTGGGGATGGTGCTGTATTACCCGGCCCGGCCCCTGAACCGGCTCATCGCCCGCAGCAAGGAAAAATCCGGCATTATGTAAGGAGGACTGCTGCCCATGAATGCAAAGCATGACCTGGCGGAGGCCCTGTGCCAGCTGCTGGAGACAAAAACCCTGGAAAAGATCACCGTCAAGGACATTGTGGCCCGGTGCGGTGTGAACCGCCAGACGTTTTACTATCATTTTCACGACGTGTACGACCTGATGCGCTGGATCTTTGACCGGGAGGCCGCCGCCCTGGCCCAGAGCATCCGCAGCAGCGGCAGCGACTGGCGGCAGGAGCTGCGCACCATCACGGACGTGCTGCGCAGCAAGCGTCACCTGGTGATGAACGCCTACCGCTCCGTGAACCGGCGGGATCTGGAGCGCTATCTGATGCAGGGCTACGGCCCGGTGATCCGCCGCATCGTGGACCAGGCGGCTGTGGGCCTGGACGTGACCCAGGGGGACCTGGAGTTCGTGTCCCGGTTCTATGCCCGGGGCCTGCTGAGCGGCGTGTTCGACTGGATCGAATCCGGCATGCCGGAGAGCATCGGCGACGATCTGCGCCGGTGCATCCTGCTGCTGGACGGCAGCCTGCCCACCGCCCTGAAAAGCGTCAGCGAGAAATAAGCGCAAAGCCTCCGGCTTCGGCCGGAGGCTTTGCTTTTCCTGCCAAATCCCCGAAAATACGCCCCGCCGCCCCTTGTCAAGTCATTCGGCGTTTGCTATAATAAAATATTATTTGCAGTACCGCGAAAGGGGTGTCCCGTCATGAAATATCAGCAGTGGAGCATACCGGACCTGCCTGCCCAGGCGGTGGACCGGCTCACCGGGGCCGGATACCCCTATCTGGTGTCCTCCGTGCTGGCCTCCCGGGGCGTCACCACACCGGAGGAGGCCGCTGCCTTCCTGGAGCGGGACCGGGAGCTGCCCTATTCCCCGTTTTTGATGAAGGATATGGACCGGGCTGCCGGGCGGGTGAACCGCGCCCTGGCCGATGGGGAAAGGATCGCCGTGTTCGGCGACTATGACGTGGACGGAATCACCGCCACGGTGATTCTGGTGGATTACCTCCTGTCCCGGGGCGGCGACGTGGTACACTATATCCCCCGCCGCATCGAGGATGGGTACGGCCTGGGAAAGGACGCCATCCTGTCCCTGCATGACCAGGGCGTCCGGCTGCTGGTAACGGTGGACTGCGGCATCACCGGCGTGGAGGAGGTGGCCTATGCCAACTCCCTGGGCATGGACGTGGTCATCACCGACCACCATGAGTGCAAGGAGGAGCTGCCTCCCGCCTGCGCGGTGGTGGACCCCCACCGGCTTGACTGCGGCTATCCCTTCAAGCACCTGGCCGGGTGCGGCGTGGCGCTGAAGCTGGTGCTGGCCCTGGGGGGCGAGAGCCGGGAGGAGGCCCTGCTGTCCCGGTACTGCACCCTGGCCGCCATCGGCACCGTGGCCGACGTGATGCAGATGTCCGGCGAGAACCGGACCATCGTCTCCCGGGGGCTGGCATCTATCGGCCGGTCGGATTTCATCGGTCTGCACGCCCTGCTGCGGGAGGCGGGCCTGTCCGACAAGGCCGTCACCTCCGTGCAGATCGGCTTTGTCCTGGCCCCCCGCATCAACGCCGCCGGCCGCATGGGCGCGGCGGATATGGCGGCGGACCTGCTGCTGAGCACCGATCCCCACCAGGCAGAGCGTCTGGCCCGGGAGCTGTGCGCCCTGAACCGGGAGCGCCAGAGCGTGGAGCAGGCCATCTATGCCCAGGCCGTGGAGCAGATCGAGCAGTCCCCGGCCCAGGAGCGCAGCGCCCTTGTGCTGGCCTCGGATACCTGGCACCAGGGGGTGGTGGGCATCGTGGCCTCCCGTCTATCGGAAAAATACGCCTGTCCCAGCTTTATGATCCATCTGTCCGGCGGCACCGGCAAGGGGTCCTGCCGCAGCTGGGGCGGGTTCAACCTGTTCGCCGCCCTGGAATCCTGCTCCGACCTGCTGCTGGACTTCGGCGGCCACGAGCTGGCGGCGGGCTTTACCATTGAGGAAAAGAACATTCCCGCCTTCCGGCAGCGGATGAACCAATATGCCCGGAAATTCCGGGGGGGCAAGGCCCCGGTGTCCTGCCTGCAGGTGGACGTGCCCATCGGCCAGGCGGGCCAGGTGACCCTTTCGGAGGTGGAGGCCCTGGACGCCCTGGAGCCCTATGGCGCAGGCAACGCCCGGCCGGTGTTCTGCCTGCGGGGAGCCACGCTGGAGCGGGTCCAGAACGTGGGCCAGAACCGGCATCTGAAGCTGCGCCTGTCCAAGGGCAGCGCCCAGTTTGACGGCATTTTCTTCTCCGCCGTGGCCCAGACCTGCGGCGTGGTCCCGGGCGACCGGGTGGACGCCGCGTTTTACCTGCAAATCAACGAATTCCGCAGCAGCCGCACGGTGCAGCTGCAGATGGTGGATATCCGCCCCTCCCTTTCCGGCAGCGCCCGGGAGGAGGAGTCCCTGCAGTTGGTAGGCCGCTGCCTGCAGGGCCAGGAGCTGCGTCCCCGGGACGCGGTGCGCCTGCTGCCCTCCCGGGACCAGTGCGTGTACCTGTGGCGGGCCCTGCAGCACACGGTGCCCCCCGATGGGCTGGAGGCGGACTATCTGCCGCTGCTGCGGCGGCTGTCCGGGGCCCTGCATGGGGCGGAGCCGTTTCTGCGGACGGCGCTGTGCCTGGAGGTGTTCCGGGAGCGGGGGCTGCTGCAAAGCCTCCGCCAGGGCGACAGCATCCGGCTGCATCTTACGGGCCAGGGGAAAAAGGTGGCCCTGGACCGGTCGGAATATCTGCTGCGCCTGCACCAGGCGCTGGACGCCGCGAAAGGAGGGGGACGCTCATGACAGTGGAAGAACGATACCAGCACTTAGAGGACACGGTGCGGGCCTATAACCCCACCGCCAGCTTTGACAAGATCCGGGCCGCCTATGAGTTTGCCGCCGCCGCCCACCAGGGCCAGCTGCGCAAGGACGGTTCACCCTTCGTCACCCATCCCCTGGCTGTGGCCCAGATCGTGGCGGAGGAGCTGCACCTGGACTCCGAGTCCATCGAGGCGGCCCTGCTCCACGACACCATTGAGGACACCGCCGCCACCCACGAGGACATCGCCAAGCAGTTCTCCCCCACGGTGGCGGATCTGGTGGAGGGGGTCAGCAAGCTGACCCGGGTCCATTATACCTCCAAGGCCGAGGAGCAGATGGAAAATCTGCGCAAAATGCTGCTGGCCATGTCCAAGGACATCCGGGTCATCCTCATCAAGGTCTCCGACCGGCTGCACAATATGCGCACCATGGAGTACCAGACTCCGGAAAAGCAGAAGCAGAAGTCCTTCGAGACCCTGGAGATCTATGCGCCCATTGCCCACCGGCTGGGCATGCAGAAAATGAAGTGGGAGCTGGAGGACCTGTCCCTGAAATACCTGGACCCCATCAGCTACCGGGAGATCGTGGACGCGCTGAACGAGAAGGCCGCGGAATACGACGGCTTCATGTCCTCCATCCACGACCAGATCACCCAGCGCCTGCACGAGTCCAATATCGACGGCTATGTGTATGGCCGCATGAAGCACCCCTATTCCATCTATCGTAAGATGTACACCCAGAACAAGTCCCTGGACGATGTGTATGATCTGTTCGCCTTCCGGGTCATCGTGGACACGGTGTCCGACTGCTATTACGTTCTGGGTATTATCCACGACCTGTACAAGCCCGTGCTGGGCCGGTTCAAGGACTATATCGGCACCCCCAAGCCCAATATGTACCAGAGCCTCCACACCACCGTTATGGGCCAGAACGGCATCCCCTTTGAGGTGCAGATCCGCACCAAGGAGATGCACGAGGTGGCCGAATACGGCATCGCCGCCCACTGGAAGTATAAGCAAAACGGCCAGGGCAGCGGCGACGAGGGCCGGTATGAGTGGGTCCGGCGTCTGCTGGAGAATCAGGAGGGCACCGACGCCGAGGAGTTTATCCACTCCCTGAAGGTGGACATGTTCGCCGACGAGGTGTTCGTATTCACCCCCCGGGGCGATGTGATCAACCTGCCCGCCGGGGCCACGCCCATTGACTTTGCCTATAACATCCACTCCGCCGTGGGCAACCACATGGTGGCCGCCAAGGTCAATGGGCGCATCGTGCCCTTTGACTTCCGGCTGAAAAACGGCGACATCGTGGAGGTGGTCACCTCCCAGTCCGCCCACGGGCCCAGCCGCGACTGGGTGAAGATCGCCCGGTCCAGCAACGCCCGGTCCAAGATCCGCCAGTGGCTCAAGCGGGAGCGCCGGGACGAGAACGTGGTCACGGGCCGCGCCTCCTTCGAGTCGGAGCTCAAGCGCTGCGGCGTGTCCCTGAAGGAGCTTACCAACGACGAAAACCTGCCCGGTATCCTGAAAAAGCTCACCTACCGGAGTCTGGACGATCTGTACGCCGCCATCGGCTACGGCGGCATCAGCAGCCTGAAGGTCATCGGCCGCATCCGGGAGGATATCCAGCGCATCCTCCACCAGCACCAGGTGGAGCGCCAGGCGGAGGTGCCCGTGGAGGGTCACCCCGAGGTCACCCGCCCCGCCGTGCCCAAGCGCACCCACAGTGAAAAGGGCATCATCGTGGAGGGTCTCAGCAACTGCCTGGTGAAGTTCTCCAAATGCTGCACCCCTGTCCCCGGAGACGACATCGTGGGCTTTATCACCAAGGGCTACGGCGTGTCCGTCCACCGGAGGGACTGCCCCAACGCCGACCCGGCCCACCGGAGTCCCAATGAAAAGGGCCGCTGGATCAAGGTGTCCTGGGCCGACGATGTGGAGGGCACCTTCCGCACCACCCTGCAGGTGGTGGCCAAGGACCGCATCAACCTGATCATGGACATCTCCACGGTGCTGTCCTCCACCAAGACCCATGTGGGCTCCCTGAACGCACGCTCCACCCCCGACGGCTTCGCCCTGATCACCCTGGATACCGACATATCCAGCAGCGACCAGCTGAAAACCGTTATGCGCCGCATTGAGCAGATTTCCGGCGTTATGCGCGTCACCCGCCCCGCCGGGTAATGCGGTCCTGTCCCCTCTGCGCGGGGGCGGACGTCTCTGTCCGCCCGAAAACCACGAACCTGAAAAGGAGAAATATCCCCATGAGAGCAGTATTGACCCGCGTGAAAAGCGCCTCCGTATCCGTGGACGGCAAAACCATCGGCAGCATCGGCCCCGGCTTCCTCATCCTGCTGGGCATCACCCATGACGACACCGAGGCCCAGGCCGTGAAGCTGGCCGACAAGCTGACAGGCCTGCGCATTTTCGAGGATGAGGACGGCAAGATGAACCGCGGCCTGGACACGGTCAACGGTGAAATTCTGGTGATCTCCCAGTTCACCCTGTACGGCAACTGCCGCAAGGGCCGCCGCCCGGAATTTCTGGCTGCCGCCCGGCCCGAGGTTGCCATTCCCCTGTATGAAAAATTCGTGGCCCTGTGCCGGGAAAAGGGCATTCACACCGAAACCGGCGAGTTCGGCGCGGAGATGCTGGTGGAGTCCGTCAACGATGGGCCCCTGACCCTTATCGTGGACACGGATCAGCTCAACGCGTAACAAAACCGTATATCCTGCCGGGCGGACGCCGCTGTCCGCCCGCTTTTATCCTGAACAGGAGGTTTTCCCCCATGAAAATCGATTCCATTATGGTAGGCCCCATTATGACCAACTGCTACCTGCTGTCCGACGAGACGGCGGGGGTGTGCGCCCTGATCGACCCCGGCGACGAAGCGGACCGGGTGCTGGACATGGTGTCCCGCTCCGGCTGCGCATTGCAGTACATTCTGCTGACCCACGGTCACTTTGACCACACCACCGCCGTGCGCCCCATTCTGGAGCGGTACCCGGATCTGCCGGTGTACATCAACGAAAAGGACGTGGTGGACGGCCGCCGGGGCGACATGGAGCTAGTATTCTCCCGCCTGCCGGAGCACAACCAGCGCTACTATCACGACGGCGACACCCTGACCCTGGGCAGCCTGACCATCACCGTGCTGGAAACTCCCGGCCACTCCAAGGGGTCCGTGTGTCTGGTGGTGGGAGATGTTATTTTCTCCGGCGACACCCTGTTCCGCTGCTCCTGCGGCCGGACGGACTTCGCAGGCGGCGACTGGCGGGAAATGCTCCGGTCCCTGGGCCGGCTGGGGAATCTGCCCGGGTCCTATCAGGTCTATCCCGGCCACGACCAGCCCACCACCCTGGACTATGAGCGCCGGGCGAACCCCTATGTCCGCCAGGGCATGAAGTAAGCGAGGCGCCGCATGAAATTGGTATTTCGCGGTCACGACGACCGCTACGCCGTGGAGCAGAGTCTGCTGGCCTTCTTCCCGGAGGAGCGCCCCGTATATCAGGCCCCGGAGCCCGGCGAGGACAACTGGGCCCGGGTGGATCTGCACCAGAGCCCGGTGTATGCCACCGCCATCACCGAGATCGCCTATGGCGGCAGGCTGGGCCGGGGTATGTCCCGGGCGCTGCTGCGGGGCGTGGACGACGAATATGAGCGGGAGCGCCTGCGGCAGAAGGCCGTGAAGCTGAGCTTTTTCAAGGCCGCCCGGGAGATCACCGGCCTGACCCCGGCCTGGGGCGCGCTGACGGGCATCCGCCCCGGCAAGCTGGCGGCCCGTCTGCTGGAGGAGGGCAAGACCCCTGCCCAGGCCCGCCGCATTCTGGGGGACACCTACTACGTCTCCCCTTCCCGCCGCCGTCTGGCGGTGGAAACGGCCCAGGCAGGCCTGCGGGCCAAGGCGGACCTGCGCCCGGAGGACATCTCCCTGTACATCGGCATCCCCTTCTGCCCCACCCGCTGCGCCTATTGCAGCTTCGTGTCCCAGTCGGTGGAAAAATCCCTGGGGCTGGTGGAGCCGTATCTGGACGTGCTGTGCCGGGAGATCACCGACGCCGCGCAAATGGTCCGGGAGACGGGCCTGCGCATCAAGTCCTTCTATATGGGCGGCGGCACCCCCACCACCCTGTCGGCCCAGCAGATGGACCGGCTGCTGACCCACCTGAACCGCAGTTTTGACCTGTCCGGCTGCGTGGAATACTGCATCGAGGCCGGACGGCCCGACACCATCACCCGGGACAAGCTCCAAGTGCTGCTGGACCACGGGGCCGACCGCATCAGCGTCAACCCCCAGTCCCTGGAGGACACCGTGCTCCAGGCCATCGGCCGCCGCCACACCGCCCGGGACATTGAGGACACCATGGCCCTGGCCGCGTCCATGGGCTTTCCCCATGTGAACATGGACCTGATCGCGGGACTTCCTGCCGACACGCCGGAGGGCTTCCGGCGGACCCTGGACAAGTGCCTGACCTTCGGCGCGGACAACATCACCGTCCACACCCTGAGCCTGAAAAAGGGCAGCCGCATCCTGCTGGAGGGGCTGCCCATCCCCACGGCGGCGGACGTGGCCCGGATGCTGGACTATGCCGACCCCACCCTGCGGGCCGCCGGGTTCTCCCCGTACTACCTGTATCGCCAGAAGTACATGTCCGGCAGCTTTGAAAACGTGGGCTGGTGCATATCCGGGGCGGAGGGGCTGTATAATATCTATATCATGGAGGAGCTGCACAGCATCCTCTCCCTGGGCGCAGGCGGCTCCACCAAGATGGTGGACCCGGTCCGGGGCCGCATTGAGCGGGTGTTCCACGCCAAGTACCCCACGGAGTATATCCAGCGTCCCGAGAAGATTGCAGAGAATCTGGCGGCCTTCCGGGCATTCCATGAGAAAATGAAACGGTAAAGGGAGAGGAGGTTCCATGTCCCAGGGCAAGCAGTCATTTTTAGGCGGCGCTGCGCTGCTGACCGTCACCATGCTCATCACCAAGGCCATCGGGGCCCTGTATAAGATCCCCCTGGGAAACCTGCTGGACGAGCAGGGCATGAACTATTTCTATGCCGCGTACAATATCTATAATCTGCTGCTGATGGTGTCCACCGCCGGACTTCCCCTGGCCCTGTCGCGGCTGGTGTCCCAGGCGGAGGCTCTGGGCCGGGTGAACCGGCGGCGGCGCACGGTATCCGTGGCCTTCTGGCTGTTTCTGCTGCTGGGGGCCGTCAGCAGCGGCGTGATGTTCTTCCTGGCCGGGGACCTGGCCGGGTGGATGCACAATACCCAGGCGGAGAACGCCATCCGGGTGCTGTCTCCGGCGGTGCTGTGCGTGTGCCTGGTGTCCGTGATCCGGGGCTATACCCAGGGCCTGGGTGACATGCGGCCCACCGCCGCCAGCGAGATCATCGAATCCGGCAGCAAGCTGGTGGTGGGCCTGGGTCTTGCCTGGTGGCTGCTGCGGCAGGGGTATCCCTCCCACATAGCCGCCGCCGGGGCCATCGCCGGGGTCACGGCAGGCGTGGCTCTGTCGCTGCTGGCCCTGAGCGTGTGGGTGCTGTCTCACCTGTCCCGGGACAGGGGCCGGGATGACCCGGGACGGCGGCGGGACATCCTGCGCCAATTGCTGGCCATCGGTGTGCCCATCACCGTGGGCTCCGTGAGCCTTTCCGTCATCAATCTGCTGGACCAGTCCATCACCATGGGCATCCTGCAGACCTCCTGGGGCCTGACGGAGGCCGAGGCCGGGGGCCTTTATGGGGTGTACAGCTACGCCGGGAACCTGTTCGCCCTTCCGGCGGCGTTTATCTATCCCATGACCATCAGCCTGATCCCCGCCATCGGGGCAACCCTGGCCCGGGGGGACCGGGCCTCCGCCGGGCGGCACACCGCCGCCGCCTTCCGGCTGACGGCGCTGCTGGCTCTGCCTGCCGGGGTGGGGCTCAGCGTTCTGGCCCGGCCCATCCTGGAGCTGCTGTACCCCGCCAAGGGGGCCCAGACTCTGGCCGGGGCGGCATATCACCTGCAGATTCTGGGCATAGGCAGCATTTTCGTGTGTCTGATGGCCCTGTCCAATGGGATTTTGCAGGCCTATGGCCGGGAAAAGATCCCCCTGTGGAGCCTGCTGGCCGGGGGCGGGCTGAAGATCGCCATGAACTATCTGATGATCTCCAGCCCCGACTACGGCATCCGGGGTCTGCCGGTGAGCACGCTGTGCTGCTACGCCCTGATAACCGTGCTGAATCTGATGGCCATCGCCCGATATGTGCCGGAGAAGCCGGATTACTTCCGGGTGTTTTGCCGGCCGGGGCTGGCTGCGCTGGTCATGGGCCTGGCAGCCTGGGCCGTGCGGCGGCTGCTGGCGGCGCTGCTGCCAGGGGGCCTTGCCACCCTGCTGGCGGTGATCATAGCCGCGGCCGTATACGCCGGGGCGGCGCTGCTGCTGGGAGCCGTGGACCGGGAGGAGCTCCTGGCCTTGCCCGGCGGGGAGAAGCTGGCCCGGCTGCTGCGGCTGAAATAAGCGAAAATTTCGTACATTTTTCATGAAAAGGAGCCTTCATAGGCTATTTTGCCGATAAGAGGACTTGCAATAGGAGTGGGAATATGGTACATTTTAGAGAGAAAGACCGATACGACTACGGCGACCTGCTGGAGATCATCCGCATTCTCCGCTCGCCGGAGGGCTGCCCCTGGGATCAGGTGCAGACCCACGCGTCCATCCGCCTGGGGCTTCTGGAGGAGGCCTATGAGGCCGCCGAGGCCATTGACCGGGACGACGCCCCTCTTTTGCAGGAGGAGCTGGGGGACGTGCTGATGCAGGTGGTGTTCCACGCGGACATCGAGCGCCAGCGGGGCCGGTTCACCATGGAGGACGTGGTGGACGGAGAGGTGAGGAAGCTGCTGTTCCGCCACCCCCACGTATTCGGCAGCGCCGCCCCGGAAAAGGATGCGGAGTCGGTGCTGGTCAGCTGGGACGCCATCAAGCGCCGGGAAAAGCACCAGCGCACCACCGCCCAGGCCATGGACAGCGTGGCCCGGTCCCTGCCCGCCCTGTGGCGGGCGGAAAAGCTCCAGAATAAGGCGGCCGCCGACGGCTTCGACTGGCCGGATATTCAGGGAGCACTGACCAAGCTGGACGAGGAGGTGGGCGAGCTCCACCAGGCGGTCCGGGAGGGCGCCAACGTGGCCGAAGAGCTGGGGGACGTGCTGTTTGCCGCCGTAAAGGCCGCCCGCTTTGCCGGGGTGGACCCGGAGGACGCTCTGAACGCCGCCTGCGAGAAGTTCATCCGGCGCTACGCCGCCGTGGAGCAGGGAGCCGCAGACCGGGGCGTGCCGGTGTCGGACCTGACCCTGGCGGAAATGACCGACCTGTGGAACGGCGCAAAGCAGCGCCATGACTCTGACGGTTTCTGATGCGATGCATATCGCTTTGGGATAGATCACTGAACCAAGGAAAATTTTTAGGAGGAATATCATGAATAAGACCGAACTGATCGCCGCCGTGGCGGAAAAGACCGGCATGTCCAAGAAGGACACCGAGGCTGTCATCTCCGCGACCCTGGGCACCATCACCGCCGCCCTGCATGAGGAGGAGAAGGTGCAGCTCATGGGCTTTGGCTCCTTCGAGGTGAAGAAGCGTGCCGCCCGCACCGGCCGCAACCCCAGAAGCAAGGAGACCATCCAGATCCCCGCCTCCCAGACCCCCGTTTTCAAGGCCGGCAAGGCCCTGAAGGACGCCGTGGCCAAGTAAAGAAAAGTATTTTCAGCGGCGCGGGAGTCCCCGCGCCGCTTGCGCATTTTCAAAACTTCCGCAGAAGCTCTGAAAATGCAGGGATCGAAAACGAAAGACACCCCTGATGGGTTTCTTTCGTAACGATCTTCCTTTCCGAGGGAGGCGGCCCTGCTTTTTGGGGGGACAGACTGCGGCGGCGCGGGAGTTCCCTGCGCCGCCTGACTGACAGAAGGAGACATGCATGGCAAAGATGACATGGCTGGAGCGGCGGTATCGCCGGGCGCACCTGGAATGCGTGCGCCACATCACCATCGACCCCCGGGGGCCCGGGGTGGTGCGCATCCACATGATCCCGCCCCGGACGGAGGACGCCGGGGACCCGTTTCTGCTGCTTTTGAACGGGGCACAGCTGGTGCCCCTGAATCTGAGCTGGGCCATTCTGCTGGCCAATTTTATGGACCAACTGGAGCCCTGGAGCGGCCGGGAGATCGGCCAGGAGGACTGGCAGTCCATGCTTTCGGCGGCGGTGAAGGCCACCCGCCGCACCTATCCCGGCACCGGCCGGGACGTGCTGCTGGGGGACCTGGAGCGGATGCTGCGCAGCATCGTGGCCATCGCCCGGGGCCAGGAGCCGCCGGAGGAGGTGGGCATCCTGTCTCTGGGCGAATATGCCGGCCGCATGTCCGCCCCCCACCGGATGGACCTGATGATCAGCGCCATGACCCGGGAGGGCGCGTGGCACTGCAACCAGAAATGCCTGCACTGCTATGCCGCCGGGCAGACCCTGGGCCAGCGGCCGGAGCTGACCACGGACCAGTGGAAGGCCCTTCTGGAGAAGCTCCGCCGGGCCAATATCCCCCAGGTGACCTTCACCGGCGGAGAGCCCACCCTGCGGCAGGACCTGGTGGAGCTGGCGGAGGCGGCCCAGTGGTTCGTCACCCGGCTGAACACCAACGGCCGCCTGCTGACGCCGGAGCTGTGCCGGGGCCTGTTCGAGGCCAGCCTGGACAGCGTCCAGGTGACTCTGTACGCTGCCGACGCCGCCGTTCACAACGCCCTGGTGGGGGCGGAGGGCTTCGATGACACGGTGCAGGGCATCCGCAATGCCGCGGCGGCGGGGCTCATCGTGTCGGTGAATACCCCCCTTTGCAGCCTGAACCGGGATTACAGCGCCACGCTGCGGCTTGTACATAGTCTGGGCGTCCGGTATGCCACCTGCTCCGGCCTGATCCCCACCGGCGGCGCCGCCGGAGACGAGAGCCGGGCCACCCGGCTGGGGCAGGAGGAGCTGGCCGGCATCCTCCGCCAGGCCGCGGACACCGCCCACGGCCTGGGCATGGAGCTGGACTTCACCAGCCCCGGCTGGCTGCCGGAGGAGACGCTGCGCTCCATGGGCCTGGCCCTGATCCCCAGCTGCGGGGCGTGTCTGTCCAACATGGCCGTGGCCCCGGACGGCACGGTGCTGCCCTGCCAGAGCTGGCTGGAGGGGCCGGGCCTGGGGAACCTGTGCGCCGACGACTGGGCCGCCATCTGGGACGGCCCCCAGTGCCGCCGCATCCGGGCGGAAAGCGCCAAAATGGAGCATATCTGCCAATTGCAGCAGGAAGGGGGATGCTGACCATGCGGAAAATTCTATGCCGGGCGCTGCTGTGCCTCTGCCTGGTGCTGGCCCTGGCGCCGGTGCCTGCGGCCTATGCCCAGGACCTGGACCGCATCGAGTCCTATGATGTGGACGTGACCCCCGACACCCAGGACGGCAGCCTGCGCATCCAGGTGACCCTGGAGTGGACGGTGCTGGCGGAGGGGCCTGTCAGCTGGGTGAAGATCGGCGTGCCCAACGGCAGCATCCGGGAGGAGACAGCCCTGACGGACAACATTGACCGCCTGAGCTTCGACAACAGCTATATGTATGTCTACTTCGACCGGGACTACAACGACGGCGAGACCTTCCGGTTTTCCTACAGCTGGGTCCAGGAGTACATGTATGCCCTGGAGGGCGATACCGTGTCCTATGACTATACCCCCGGGTGGTTCGACGAGGCCCGGGTGGGGCAGATGACCCTGACCTGGCACGACCCGGCAGGGGTGGACGGCGCAGGCTCCGACGGACAGACCGGCGGAGACCATGTGCTGGCGCAGACCGACCTGGCCCACGGCCAGCAGATGAGCTTCACCGTCCGCTATGACGGCTGGCCCACTCAGCTGGCCCAGGACGGCAGCCGGGACAGCCTGCCCACGGATGACGATCCCTCCGTCAATCCCGGCTACGACCCGGGCTATGACCCGGATTACGACGGGGACAGCGGCTTCGGCATCGCCCAGATCATCATCCTGCTGGTGGTCCTGATCATCATTATCCGGATCCTGTCGGCGTCGGACGGCTATCGGGGCGGCTTCGGCACCCACTATGTGTTCGTCAACGGCCTGTGGTTCCCGGCGGGACCCGACGGGCGTCCCCGGCCCGGCGCCCACGGCACCCGGGAGAAGCCCAGGCCTCCCCGGGGAGGCGGCGGGTTCGGCGGCGGCAGCCGGGGCGGAGGCTTCGGCGGCAGCGGCTTCGGCGGCGGGGGACACTGTGCCTGCGCCAGCAGCTACGCGTGCGCCTGCGCCTGTGCCTGCGCGGGAGGCGGCCGGGCCGGATGCAGCGCCAAGAATCTCTATGGCGCGGTGCATCTGGACAGGGACGTTACCCACAGCGTGGAAGAATAGCAGCTCATGGGGCGGACCCGGCGGGTCCGCCCTGAGCTTGTCAAAAAGGGCAATGCCCTTTTTGACAAAAGAGATTTCGCTCCGACCCGCGCGTTTTCACGCATGAAATGCGTGAAAACACACTCTCTCCGCGCAAAGTATTTTTCGCGACGTACATGCCGCCGCGAAAAATAGATTGAACACTATTCGCGGCCTGCGGGCCGCGAACTCTGCGAGGCCTTTTGACAGTCTCGGGCGGACCCGGCGGGTCCGCCCTTTTTGCGTTTTTTTGCAATTTTCTCTTGCAAGTTCCGGCGGAATATGATATAAATGGAGTGTTAAAATGCTTTGAACGGGAAGTTCTGCGGAGAAAGCCTGCCCAAGAGAGGACCGGTCGCCGGCTGCAAGCCGGTCTGTCAGGCGCTGCGGTGTTCGCCCGGGAGCTGCCGCGAGGAAATGCGCGGACGGGTCGTCCCCCGTTATCGGGAAAACGAGTGCGCGGTTCTGTGCCGCGAAGCTGGGTGGTACCACGGAAGCCATACGCCTTTCGTCCCAAGTGATTGGGAGGAAGGGCTTTTTTCGTCCCAAAAAACTGATCCTATCAAGGAGGAGCCATATGAAAGAGAAACTGACACAGCTGCTGCAGGAGGGGCAGGAGAAGATCCGCGCCGCCCGCAGCGAAGGCGAGCTGCAGGAGGTCAAGGGCCTGCTGCTGGGCAAACAGGGAGCGCTGACGGGCCTTCTGAAGGAGCTGCCCCGGCTGGACGTGAGTCTGCGGCCGGAGATGGGCAAGGCCGTGAACCAGGCCAAGGCCCAGCTGACGGAGCTGCTGGAATCCAAGCGGGAGGAGCTGAAGCTGAAGGCGTCGGAGGTGGACCCGGACTTCGACATCACCGTGCCCGGTACGGCCCCCCTGTCCGGCGGCCTGCACCCCATCACCCAGATGTGCTACGACCTGAACGACGCGTTCCGGTCCATGGGCTTTGAGATCTTCGAGGAGTCCGACATCACCAGCGAGCTGTACGGCTTCGACAACCTGAACTTCCCCCCCAACCATCCCGCCCGGGAGAGCATGGACACCTATTGGCTGGAGGGCCACGACAAGGGCCAGTGCTGGGAAAAGCTGTGCCTGCGGCCCCATTTGACCGGCGGCTCCGTCCGCTATATGCAGACCCACAAGCCCCCCTATCGCTTCGTGTACCCGGGCCGGGTATACCGCAATGAGACCACCGACGCCCGCCACGAGCGTGCCTTCTTCCAGTATGAGGCGCTGATCGTGGACAAGGACTTCACCT